>JAABUP010004352.1_pt1 | contig 23253 bp, 23 predicted proteins | sample 5559201 | NCBI WGS metagenome assembly JAABUP01 (sample SAMN10711887, study PRJNA513373) | rock metagenome | isolation source: Antarctica rocks | place: Antarctica | reverse complement strand
TGAGGCCGAAAGTACCAATGCGCCGGTCAGGGGCGGACTGCTCCGTAGTAGCGTGGAAGCGGGGTAATGCCCGTGGAGCAAAGGGGGCAGGTCATCGACGTTGAGAGCGGGCCAACTGGCAACAGGATGAGCTCCAATTCTCGGCGGAAGGCGGCAGCCTTCGTTCGGTGGCACGAGCCGGATGACGCGAGAGTGTCAAGTCCGGATCTGTGAGCGGCTCGGGGTGAGACTCCCCGGGCCGACTCGGCAGAGCATGCTCGCCTTCTCCCGCGACTTGGACGTGCAATACAAGACGGCGTTCGTGCTGGCGCACAAGCTGCGCGAGGCTATGGCGGCCAGCATGAGGGGGCTGCGGATCGGCGGCGACGGGCGTGCGGTCGAGATCGACGGCGCGTATTTCGGTGGCCATGTCCGGCCGGAGAACCGGACCGCCGACCGGGTCGACCGGCGGCTGGCCGAGAACAAGTCGGGCAAGCGCCGGGTCGTCGTGGTCATGCGCGAGCGCGGCGGCCGCACCCTGCCGCAGGTTTTCGCCGCCGAGGAAGCCGCTGTTGCCAGCGTCGGCCAGCGGATCGCCGGGGCAACGGTGGTTCATGCCGATGAGAGCCCGGCCTGGAACCTGCTGCACGCCCGGTTCGCCATGCGGCGGATCAACCACCAGCACGGCTACAGCATCGACGGCGCCTGCACCAACGGCGCGGAGTCCTACTTCTCCCGCCTGCGTCGTGCCGAACTTGGCCACCACCACCACATCGCCGGCCCCTACCTGATCCGCTACGCTCAGGAGGCTGCCTGGCGCGAGGACCTGCGCCGCGTCAGCAACGGCGAGCAGGCCGACGGCGTGGTCGGGCTCGCGATGGGATGCCCGCCATCGGTCGACTTCTGCGGCTACTGGCAACGGGCTCAGGCCGTTTGACAGACCTGCCAGCTGACCACGCCAGCCGTCTCGGTTCGCTCAATCGTGCCCTTCGCCCGGGAGAGCGAGGCCAGGACGGTTTTCTGGATCAGCGCACGAGCGCGATGATCGGCGGCCGGCATGCCCCTCGCCGCCATGACGCGCTCGGCAAGCTCTCGCGTCGCCAACGGCCGCGGGGCGTCACGCAATACGTCGTAGATCAGCCGACGGCATTCACCAGGACGGAACCACGAAACCCGCTCCCGCTGCTGGGCCGGGTCGGCATCCCGAGAGAGCATGTCGGGATCAAATAGCCGCATGGTCGCATCCAGGTGCGCCAGGCTGCCACGATGCTGCACCAACTGCTGCTCCAGGCGGCTCATCAACCCCACGAGTTCCGACCGCTTGTTTCGCAGCGCGTCCATAACAGGCAGCTCGCCCATCAACCCTCTCCTGGAAACACCAATGGCCAGGAGGGTAGGCTGCAAAAGCCTCGTCACGAATACGGCAGAGGTGGCGGTTGCTACATAAGACCGCACGTCTGCCTTTGTCAGGGCCCGGGTGCGGCGAAGAGCTTTGCGGTCCTGGATCTGGGCAAGGATGCGGTCGCGCCAGAGCTCGCGTACGTCACAGCCCGGTATGCGGCGTTGGTGCCCTTCGGCAAGGTCGCGGCTTTCCTGTCTGAGTTGCTGCCAATGAGTGGGGCGCGGAACGCGGGCACGGTGCGGAACAGGACGCTGCGCGTCGGCACGGAGATCGTGCAAGAGCACCTCGTCGAGACGGCGCAGCAGCCTGCGGCACAAGCGGCCGGCCCCGTCGTGGTTGGTTTCGATGGCGGCTACGTGCGCAGCCGGCACCGGCGAGAGGAGCGCCACTTCGAGGTGGTCGCGGGCAAGGTCATTCATGCCGATGGCGCCCAGCACCGCTTCGCCTTCGCGCGCAACGGCCAGGCGATCGCATCCGAGGCGTTCCAGCAGGCGCTCGCCGCGGCGGGCGTGAACGCGGACACGCCCGCGACGGTGCTATGCGACGGCGATGCGGGGCTGTGGCGGCTGCAGCATGAGGCGCTGCCCGGTGCCACGATCGTGCTGGATTGGTGGCACGCGGCCGTGCGCTTCGAGCACGCGCTGCAGGCGGCCCGTGGTCTCGGCGCAGGCACGGCCGACACGCACCTCGCCAGCGAGGCGGTTCGCGGCCTGGCGCGGGCGAAGTGGCGCTTGTGGCACGGGCGCTGGCCAGGGTGCCGACGCAAGCTCGCGGCCCTGTACCGCTGGACGGAGCGCAAGCGCCTTCGAGACGTGACCGGCATCGGCCGTCTTCAACAACACGCAAGCGAGCTGCTGGGCTACCTCAAGCGCAACGAGAATGCCCTGGTGCACTACGCTGCCCGGCGCCGGCGGGGTGAGGCGATCTCGACCTCGTTCGTGGAAAGCGCGGTCAACGAGATCGTGGCCAAGCGTATGAACAAAAAGCAGCAGATGCGTTGGAGCAGGGCGACCGTGCAGCCCTTCCTCGACGTGCGGACGGCCGTGCTGAACGACACGCTCGAAGACGCATTCCGCCATCGCCACCTCGGCTTCCGGCCCGCCAACGATGACCACAGGTCGATGACAGCCGCGGCATGATCACCTCCCCCCACGATTTTAAATGCTCTCGTCTCACTACCCCGAAACCCAATAAGAGCCGAAAAGTTAAACGCATCGATTGCACGCAGCAAACAGCCTACTCAGACCAGTGTCGAAACGGAATCAGTCGCTTCCAACCGGAAGCACCTGGATCCGACCCATGTTCTTGTTTCCTACCGTGCGTTTCCGCAGCGATGGGCCTTCCGGCCCTATAATGGCGGCCGACTGACGTTCTCCGGCCGACGTCGAGGCGTCGATTGCAGATCAAGCCCGGCGGATCACCGGGGCAGGGGCGCCCTCAATCACGACGTTGACGCAGGCCGGTTTGCCGCTCGCGAAGGCGCGTTCCACGGCGGCCGGAAGATCGTCCCCCGGTCGGACGAACTCGCCGTAACCTCCCAGCGCCGCCGCCGCGAGATCGTAGCGTGTTTCGGCCGCCAGCAGGCAGTCCTGCGCGCGCGCCGGGCCGTAATCACGTAGTTGGATCTGGTACTCCGCATTCCAGCGCGCGTCGTTGCCGACCACCGCGACGAAGGGCAGGCCGTAGCGCGTTGCCGTATCGAACTCGCTCAGGTGAAACCCCATCGTGCCATCGCCGAGCACGGCCAGCGCGCGCGCGTCCGGACGGGCGAGCTTGGCGGCGATCGCGAACGGCACGGACGAGCCGATCGCTCCGGCAACGCCGTTAATCAGCCGGTCTTCCGCCGTCAGCCCTGCCTGCGCCCACTGCCCTATTTCGCCTCCGTCGACGACGAGCACCGTGTCCGGCCAATCCTGCAACGCCGGAAGCAGACCTCGGCACATCGCATCCGGATGGCGTGACGTCGGATTGTCCGGGATGGCGGGCAGCCGGTGCGCGATGGCGTCCTCGACGGTGCGGAGCCAGCCTGGATCGCCACGCGATCCGCCGGCCGCCTTCGTCAACGCAGCGATTGTACTCGCGGCATCGGCCACCGCCGCGATCAGCAGCCGATCCTTGCGGGACGCAGCCGCGCGCGCGATCAGGGCGGGGTCTGGATCGACGACGATCCAGTCGCAGCGCTCGTCGACGGAGGGCGGCCCGCCGAAGCCGAGGGTGAAGTCCAACGCCTTGCCGGCGAGGACAATCAGGTCGGCCTGGCACAACACCTCCGCGAATGCGCCGAGGCTGGGGTCGTTGACCCCGCGCGGGCTCTCCATCGCGATCACGGGCACGCCGATCGCGTCGGCGAGGCGACCAAGGCTCGCCCGACCCGCGCGCGACGCAAGCGCTGGCGGCGCGATCACCAGCGGCCGGTCCGCCGCGGCAAGCGTATCGAGGATCAGCCGGGCCGTCGGCGCCCCGAGCGGCGAGCGTGCGGCCTCGAAGTCCGACGGGTCGGGAAAGGCGATGGCGCCCGGATAGACCCGTTCGTTCACGACGTCAGTCGGCAGGGTCAGGTGCACCGGGCCCGGCCGCCCGGAGCGGGCCAGCCGGCAGGCACGCGCGATGTCCGCCGGCAACCCGGCCGCGGACGTCGCCATCCAGGACGCTTTGACGAGCGGCGCGGCTAACTCCACCTGCCGCAACTCCTGGAACGCGCCAGACCCCAACTGCTGCAATGGCGCGTGCCCCGACAGCAGCACCACCGGCGTCTCGCCCGCGAGACTGGTGTGCAGCGCGCCGATCGCGTTGCCCAGCCCTGCACCGCCGGTCACCAGGGCGACCCCCACTTCGCCGGTCAGGCGGGCCCAAGCGTCGGCCATATGGACACAGGCGCCTTCGTGCCTGGTGTGGAACAGCGCGATGCCGACGTCCTGCGCGGCATCGAAGATTGGCATGATGTGGTTGCCGGACAGCGCGAAGACGTTGTGCACATTGGCGCGCGCCAGCGCCTGGGCCAATACGTCGGCACCTCGTCTGTGACCGTTCATCCTGTTCCTCCCAAATTTGCCCGTACTCTCGCTTGACAGCGTCGGCAAGTCAGTCTTGTATAAGATATAAGAATATCGAGACGCTTCGATCAATAGGAGCAGATGGGAGGGCGTCAGAATGGCAACAATTGCGTCCGTCCTGGACTGCGTCGCGTGGCGTTTCGCCGGGCAAGCGCGTTCATGAGGCTATTGCGTCTCCTCTACGATCAGGTCCTGCTCGCCATCGCGGCGGGGATCGTTTTGGGCACAGTCGCGCCTGACGTGGCTGTCGCGTTCAAGCCGCTTGGCGACGGATTCGTCCGCCTGATCAAGATGATCACGCCGCTGCTGATCTTCGTCACGGTGGTCGTCGGCATCGCCAAGATGGGCGACATGAAGGAGCTGGGCCGGGTCGGCCTCAAAGCCCCATCTATTTCGAAGTGGTCACCACGGTGGCCCTGCTCATCGGCATGATAGCCGTCAACGTCGTGCAACCTGGCGCGGGCATGAACGTCAACTCCGCGCAGTTGAATACGAGCGGCCTCGTCGCGATTGAGCGGACGGCGCCGCACGAGACGACGTCAGATTTCCTGCTGAACATCATCCCTTCGAGCGCGGTCGATGCTTTCGCCAGGGGCGACATGCTCCAGGTATTGCTGTTCTCCGTCCTGTTTGGCATCGGCCTGTCCTTCATCGGGGCAACTAGTCGGCCCATCCTCGACGTCATCGACCGCCTATCGCATGTCCTATTCGCGATCGTCGGCGTGCTGATGCGGTTCGCCCCGATCGGCGCGTTCGGCGCCATGGCGTTCGCCGTCGCCCGCTTCGGCATCGGAAGCCTGTGGCCGCTCGCCACCCTCATGGCCGTCATCTATGGTGCGAGCTTCCTCTTCATCGCCGTCGTGCTGGGCGGGATCTGCCGCCTGTCCGGCTTCTCGTTATGGAAATACCTCCTCTACGTAAAGGAGGAGATTTTCATCGTGCTGGCGACGACCTCCTCTGAAGCCGCCCTGCCCGCGCTTATCCGCAAGCTCGAACATGCCGGATGCACGGAGCAGGTGGTCGGACTGGTGGTCCCGACCGGCTACTCGTTCAACTTCGACGGCACCTGCCTCTGCCAGGTGATCTGCGCCATATTCATCGCGCAGGCCATGGTCCTCCATCTCGACCTCGTCAACCAGGTGACGCTGGTCGGCGTGTCGATGTTGACATCCAAAGGGTCCGCCGGCGTGGCCGGCGCGAGCTTCATCGCCCTGCTGGCAACGCTGACCGCGTTCCGGCAAATCCCCATCGAAGGCGCGGCCATTATCCTGGGCGTCGACCGCTTCATCTCCGAAATACGCTCGGTCACGAACATGATCGGCAACGGCATCGCCACCCTAGTGATCGCCAAGTGGGAGGGCGAACGCGACGACAACCGCATGCACGCCGCGCTCAACCTGGTCAGCCCGGTTCCGGACGAGAGCGAAGAGATTGCCGCGGCAGCCCTGGTGCCTCTCCCCCGGCAAGCGCGTTAGCAGACGGAGCGACCAATGAACAACGTTGCCATGCGGCCGAAGGCGGTCTTCTCCGATGCCGAAAGCCAGCGCCTTGCCGACCGGCTGCGCCAGTCGGTCCGCGGCGAGGTGCGCTTTGATAGCGGCACCCGCGCACTCTACAGCGCCGACGCGTCCAACTACCGGCAGGTGCCGGTTGGCGTTGTGATGCCGCAGACGGCCGAGGACATCGTCCAAGCGGTCCGCGTCTGCCGCGAGTTCGACGCGCCGATCCTGCCGCGGGGCGGCGGCACCTCGATGTGCGACCAGGCGGTCAACTACGCTGTCGTGATCGACACCTCGCAACATCTCAACCGAATCCTCGCCATCGACTCCGAGCGGCGCACGGCGCTGATCGAGCCGGGAGTGGTGTGCGATACGCTGCGCGATGCCGCCGAAGAGCATGGGCTGACTTTCGCGCCGGATCCCGGGACCCACAGCCGCTGCACGCTGGGCGGCATGATCGGAAACAATTCCTGCGGCCCGCACTCGGTGATGTCGGGCAAAACCGAAGAGAACATCGCCCGGCTCGAGGTGCTGACCTATGCCGGCGCCCGGTTCTGGGTCGGCCAAACTAGCGAGCAGGAACTCGACGAGATTATCCGCGCCGGCGGCCCCCAAGGCGAGATTTACGGCAAGCTAAAGGCGCTGCGGGATAAGTATGCCGACGAGATCCGCGCCAGGTTCCCGCCGATCCGCCGGCGCGTGTCGGGCTTCAACCTGGACCAGTTGCTGCCGGAGAACGGCTTCAACGTGGCGCGCGCCCTCGTCGGCAGCGAGGGGGCGTGCGCGCTGACCTTGCAGGCCGAGGCGATCCTGGTCCACAGCCCGCCCGCGCGGGTCGTGGTTGGGCTCGGCTATCCCGACATTTTCCTGGCCGGCGACGCCGTGCCGCAGATCCTGCCGTTCGGCCCGATCGCGATGGAGGGTCTCGAGAACGGGATGATCGAGGGCCTCAAGCAGAAGGGCCTCAAGCGCGACGAGATCGCCATGCTGCCGCCGGGCAAGGCCTGGCTGCTGGTCGAGTTCGGCGCGGACACGCGGGAACACGCGACTGCGCGCGCGCGCGAGTTCATCTAAGGCAATGCAGCGGGAGGGCAACGTCTCGGGCGCCGTCCTGTTCGAGCAACCCGCCATCCAGGCCCGCATCTGGTCGATCCGGGAGCTGGGCGCGTCCGCCTCGTCGCTGAGCGACCTTCCCGGCGAGCTCGACCCGGCCGTGGGGTGGGAAGACGCGGCGGTCGATCCGATGCGGCTTGGCGACTACTTGCGCGAGTTCCAGCGCCTGCTTGACGAGTACGGCTACAAGACCTCGCTGTACGGCCATTTCGGCGATGGCTGCATCCACGCCTGGATCACCTTCGACCTGCGCACCCCGCAGGGGCTGGTGGCCTGGCGCAGCTTCCTGACGAAGGCCGCCGAACTGGTCGTCAAATACGACGGCTCGATCAGCGGCGAGCACGGCGACGGCAAGGCGAAGTCGGAATTCCTGCCGATCATGTACGGCGATCGGCTGATGCAGGCGTTCCAGGAGTTCAAGGAGCCTGTTGCTAAATCATTTTCCGGCTGGGTGCCACACAGCATATGGTGTCGACTTAGCGGAAACTGAGCTACATCTTGAACAGATTTGTTCCGACCTGTAATTGTGCAACAGCCTCCAAGGCGATCTGGGACCCGGCCGGGAAGATGAACCCGGCCATCATCGTCGACCCGCCCCGGGCGGACGAGCACCTGCGCCGCGGGCCGGACTACCAGCCGACCCGGCCGGAGACGCATTTCTCGTTCTTCGACAAGCAAGGCAGCTTCAACCGCGCGACCGATCACTGCATCGGGCTTGGGAAATGCCGCGCCAGCCTCGGCGGCACGATGTGCCCGAGCTACCGCGCCACGCGGGAGGAGAAGCACTCGACCCGCGGCCGGTCACGGATGCTGCAGGAGATGCTGCGCGGCGAGGTGATCACGGACGGGTGGAAGAGCGAGGCGGTCAAGGATGCACTGTCGCTATGCCTGGCCTGCAAGGGCTGCCGCAGCGACTGCCCGACCCATGTCGACATGGCGACCTACAAGGCCGAGTTCCTGTCGCACTACTACGAAGGCAAGCGGCGGCCCATCCAGGCGCTGTCGATGGGGCGGATCGGCGATTGGGCCGGGCTGGCCGGGGCGGTGCCGGGCCTGACCAACCTGATGACGCAAACGCCGGGGCTGCGCGACGTCGTCAAGCGCATCAGCGGCATCGCGCCGGAGCGCTCGATTGCCCGCTTCGCACCGCGTTCGTTCCGGCACTGGTTTGCCCGGCGGCCCGCCCGCGCCCCGTGCATTCATGGCACCGTCTTGCTCTGGCCGGACACGTTCAACAATTTCTTCCATCCCGAGACCGCGATCGCGGCGGTGGAAGTGCTCGAACACGCCGGTTGGGCGGTCGAGATCCCGAAGGCGCGGCTGTGCTGCGGCCGGCCGCTCTACGATTTCGGGCTGCTCGACCAGGCCAAGCGGGCGTTGCGCACCATCCTGGACACGATGCGCCCGCAGATCGACGCCGGCATGGCTGTGGTCGGGCTCGAACCCGCCTGCGTCGCCGCGTTCCGTGACGAGTTGCGCAACCTCTTCCCCGGCGATGTGACGGCCCAGCGACTGTCGGCGCAGACGTTCATGCTGTCGGAGTTCTTGGCCAAAAGCGGGACGTTCAAGTCGCCGTCGCTAGCGCGTGCGGCCGTGGTGCACGGCCACTGCCATCACAAGGCGGTTGCGGGCTTCGCGTCCGAGACGACGGTGCTGTCCCAACTCGGGCTGGATATCGACGTGCTGGATTCCGGTTGCTGCGGGATGGCCGGGTCATTCGGGTTCGACACTGACAAATACGACGTCTCGATGAAGATCGGCGAGTCGATCCTGCTGCCGGCCGTTCGCGCCGCCAAGACCGACACGCTGATCATCGCCAACGGCTATAGCTGCCGCGAGCAGATCGCGCAGGGGACCGGCCGGCACGCCCTGCACCTGGCGGAGGTGCTCCAGATGGCGATCCGGCAGGAGGCGGCATCCCGGCCGGGCCTGCATCACATGGAACGAACCGAGCAGCCGGCAGAAATATTATGACGGGATATGCAATGAACAGACCAGTACGAGTGGCGGTGACCGGAGCGGCGGGGCAGATCGGTTACAGCCTGTTATTCCGCATCGCGACGGGCGAGATGCTCGGGCCCGACCAGCCGGTGATCCTGCAGATGCTGGAGGTGCCGGACGCGCTGGGGGCGTTGCGCGGCGTCGCGATGGAGCTGGCCGATTGTGCCTTCCCGCTACTCGCCGGGATGGTGCAGACGAGCGATCCGGAGGTCGCGTTCCGCGACGCCGACTACGCGCTGCTGGTCGGCTCGCGCCCGCGCACAGCCGGCATCGAGCGCCGCGACCTGCTGGCCTTCAACGCCGAGATTTTCCAGACGCAAGGCAGGGCGCTCGACGCAGTGGCTGCGCGAGAGGTCAAGGTTCTCGTTGTCGGCAACCCGGCGAACACGAATTGCTACATCGCCATGAAGAGCGCTCCGGGCCTCGCGCCGGGCAACTTCACCGCAATGATGCGGCTCGATCACAACCGGTGCGTCGCGATGCTGGCCGAGCGGATCGGCAAGCCGGTCGAGGGGATCGAACGGGCCATCGTGTGGGGCAATCATTCGCCCACGATGTATCCGGACTACCACCATGCCCGCGTGGACAGTCAGAGCGTCAAGGACTTGGTCGGCGACGACGCCTGGTACCGCAACGAGTTCATCCCCACCGTCGCGCAGCGGGGCACCGCGGTGATTGCGGCGCGAGGACGCGGTTCGGCGGCCTCGGCGGCGAGCGCCGCCGTCGATCACATCCGCGATTGGGTCATGGGCACCGACGAACGATGGGTCACGATGGGCATCGCGTCCGACGGGAGCTACGGGGTCCCGCAGGAGATCATCTGCGGCGTCCCGGTAGTTTGCGCCGGCGGCAGCTATCAGCTGGTCAGGGATGTCGACCTCAATGATTTCAGCCGCGAGCGACTCGCCCGCTCGGTCGCCGAGTTGGACGAAGAACGGGCCGCGATCGATCACCTGCTCGAACGGGATTGACCGGTTGCCCAACCCAGGTCTTATATAAGACATATTAACGTTAGAAGGAGGAGACGAGAAATGGACGGAACTGCCAACCAAGTCACGAGCGCACAGGGCTCGAACATCCCGCAGGCTCTAGCCCACAGCCCCGAAGACAACGTCGCGGTAGTCGTGGTCGAAGGCCTGAAGGCGGGAACCGAAGCACTCGTGGTGGTGACGGAGGACAACACCTCCTTCACGGTGTCCGCCAAGGACGACATCCCGATCGGCCATAAGCTCGCCCTGAAGGACTTCGCCGTTGGCGACACGGTCATCAAATACGGCCAGGACGTCGGCAAGATCGTCGCCGCGGTGGCGAAGGGCAAACACGTGCATACCCATAATCTCAAGACCAAGCGCTGGTAAGCGGAGGACGATCATGAGCCAAGGAATGATAATCGATCACGAAATGGCCTCGCCCTTCGTTGGCGGCGCACCGGACCAGTATTCAACCAAGCAGCTTTCGACCAAACGCGCGTCGGCCGATTATGCGGCGGCGACGTTCATGGGTTGGCGGCGCGAGAACGGCCGGGTCGGCGTGCGCAACCATGTGGCCATCCTGCCGCTGGACGACCTGTCCAACTCCGTATGCGAAGCCGTCGCCAACACCGTCAAGGGCACGCTCGCCTTGCCGCACGCCTATGGCCGGCTGCAGTTCGGCGAGGATCTCGAGCTACACTTCCGCACCCTGATCGGCTTCGGCTGCAACCCGAACGTGGCCGCCGTCGTCGTCATCGGAATCGAGGACCAGTGGACTAACCGCGTGGTCGAGGGCATCGCCAAGTCGGGCAAGCCGGTCATCGGCTTCGGGATCGAGGGCCATGGCGATATCGCCACGATCGCCAAAGCGAGCTACCAGGCCAAGCGCTTCGTGCAGTGGGCCTCGGAGCTCAAGCGCGAGGAGTGTCCAGTCTCCGATTTGTGGGTCTCGACCAAGTGCGGCGAGAGCGACACCACCACCGGGTTGTCGTCGTGCTCGACGGTTGGCAACATGTATGACAAACTGATCCCGGTCGGCATCTATGGCTGCTTCGGCGAGACACCGGAGATCACCGGCGCCGAGCATCTGTGCAAGGAGCGCGCGGCGAGCCCGGAGATCGCCGACAAATGGTACACGATGTGGAAGACGTACCAGGACGAGGTGATCGAGGCGCACAAGACTAACGACTTGTCCGACTCGCAGCCAACTAAGGGCAACATCGCCGGCGGCCTGACCACGATCGAGGAGAAAGCACTCGGCAACCTCGAGAAGATCGGCCGCAAGTCGAACTATATCGACGCGCTGCAGCCGGCCGAAGCGCCGGAGAAGGGGCCGGGTCTCTACTTCATGGACACGTCGTCGGCGGCAGCCGAGTGCGTGACGCTGATGGCGGCGGCGGGTTACGTCGTGCACACCTTCCCGACCGGGCAGGGGAACGTCATCGGCAACCCAATCGTTCCGGTGATCAAGATCAGCGGCAACCCGAAGACGCTCCGCACAATGGGCGAGCACATCGACGTCGACGTCACCGGCGTGCTGCGGCGCGACATGACGCTTGAGGAAGCCGGCGACGCGCTGATCGACATGGTGGTGCGCACTGCCAATGGCCGTCTAACCGCGGCCGAGTCGCTCGGTCATCGCGAGTTCTCGATGACCAAGCTGTATCGAAGCGCCTGAAATCCGGGGCGGCGGTGCCGGACCGCCGCCCCAAACACTCCGGCTAAAAGAAGAAGAATGCGGAGGAAGCCAATGCGCGCCTTGAAGCACGTCTACGTGCAGGTCTTGATCGGTATCGCCGCAGGCTTGGCGCTCGGCCTCGCGAACCCCGCGCTCGCCGTGCAAATGAAGCCGCTTGCCGACGCGTTCGTAAAGCTCATCAAGATGTGCGTCGGCCCGATCGTCTTCCTGGCCATCGTGCACGGGATCAACTCGGCAGGCGATATGAAGACGGCCGGACGGGTCGGCATCAAGGCGCTGGTCTATTTCGAGGTGACCACGACCCTGGCCATGCTCATCGGTTGGGCGGTGGCGGAGGTCGTTCAGCCCGGCTCCGGCCTGAACGTCGACCCCAAGGACCTGGACGTCGGTGCAATCAGCGGCTTCACCCCCGCGTCGCATGCCAGCACGGGCTGGCTCAGCTTTATCCCGGGCTCGTTGTTCGACCCATTCGTCCATAACGACGTGTTGCAGCTCCTGATCTTGGCGGTGTTCGCCGGCATCGCGCTGCTCGCCATCGACGAGCATGTGCCGGCGCTCAACACCTTGCTCGATAACGCCACGCGCTGGTTGTTCACCCTGGTGCGCATGATCACGCGGCTGGCGCCCTTGGCCGCGTTCGGCGCGATCGGCTTCACGATCGGCAAGTTCGGCATCTTCTCGCTGGTCCCGCTGATGAAGCTGGTGCTGTGCTACTACATCGCCTTCGTGGTGTTCTGCGTATGCGTGCTCTGGGTCATACTGTCCTGGTGCGGGGCCAGGCCGATCGAGTTCCTGCGCTACATCAAGGAAGAGATCGCCATCGTGTTCGGCACCATTGCCTCCGAGGCGGTCATGCCGCGCGTGATCGACAAGCTCGAATACCTCGGCTGCAAGCCCGACGTGGTGCGCCTCGTCGTGCCCACGGCGTATTCCTTCAACCTGGATGGGACGGCGCTTTATCTCGTGCTCGCCCCGCTGTTCATCGCCCAGGCGCTCAACCTTGACATCTCGTGGGGCGACAAGCTGTCGCTGTTCGCCTTGCTGCTGCTGACCTCGAAGGGCGCCGCCGGGCTGACCGGGGGCGTCCTCGTCACGCTGGTCTCGACGATGACCGCGCATCCCATCATCCCCGCCGCCGGCCTTGCGATCACGCTCGGTGTCGACCGCTTCCTCAACGAGGGCCGTGCCGTTCTGAACCTGATCGGAAACGCCGTGGCGACGCTCGCCATTGCGCGGTGGGACCGATCGCTGGACATCGCGCGCATGCAGGCGGTGCTGCGCGGCGAGGTGCCCGTCCAGGACCTCGACGTCGCGATCGACGCGGCCCATGCGGGGTTCGATCCAAGCGCACCGAAGCCTGGCGTAGAAACCGTATAAAAGCGGGCGGCTCCGGCGTCAGCTTTTGTCGGCAGCCGGCTCAGTGAGATTGTATATGGCTCATCCGTTACTACAAAAGAACCGGCACGATGAACCAAAGCAGTGTTGCCACGCCCGAGCGAGCGAGCTTTCGACCGCTCTACTCTCAGATCAAGGCCTTGCTAGTGAAGCGCATCGGCTCCGGTGCCTGGAAACCGGGCGAGCTGCTTCCCAGCGAATTCGAACTCGCCCTGGAATACAAGGTAAGCCAAGGCACAGTGCGCAAGGCGCTCACCGCCCTGGAAGCCGACCGCTTAATCGTTCGGCGTCAGGGGCGCGGCACCTATGTTGCCCGCCACACCCGCGAAAACGCGCTGTTCCACTTTTTCCGGATGGTCGGGCCTGACGATAAGCGGCTGACGCCTGCGAGCGTCGTCTTGAGCCAGAAAACCCAGGCGGCGAAGCCCGAGCAGGCGGCCGATCTCTCGGTCGAACCCGGCACGAAGCTGCATGTGCTGATTCGCGTCCGGCACTTCGGCGGCATTCCGATGATCTTCGAGCAGATATTCGTGCCCGCCGATCTCATGCCGGGCTTGGCGGTGAAGGTCGGCGTCGAGATGGATGACGAGATGTACGTCATCTACGAGGAGGTCTTCGGCATCAGCATCGCGCGTGCCTCCGAGCGGCTTGCGGCTGTCGCTGTAACCGCGCGGGAAGCCAAGCATCTGCGCTTAGAGCCCGGTGCGCCCGTACTCGAGATTGTCCGCGTCGCGTGCGACGTGAGCGGTTCTCCCGTCGAGCTGCGCATTAGCCGCTGCAACACTCACGCTGCCCGCTATGCTGCCGAAGTGTACTAAGGGGCCGTCATAAAGTAAACGGTAACTGCTCAACCCCCCTCTCCACCGAAAACGCTTCCTCCATCAATGGGATAGCATTCCCGATGGATAAGGCTGCTGGCGTGACATAATCGATGATATGGGGAGCATAGAAGTAAAATTACTCATACTATAAGTAATAAATGACGCTGAACTGTGGATAATTCATCTTTGTACATGCCTTATACTGCGAAGTTCAGGATCTACAACCGACCCGCGAATCCGCAGTCATCCCACTGAAAACAGGCAGAATTTTACCTCAGACAGGGGGAATGAGCAGTTACAGTAAACGCGCTGCAAAGCAAGACAAGGTGTTAATTTTTCAAAAGGTTGTATTTCTCGGAAAGCGCGTTTACTTTATGACGGCCCCTTACATAGGTTTCCGTTCGCTTGCTCCCCAGACCCCTACGAACACGGCACCCCCGGCGGGCGCTGGCTCACCATCCTCATGAACCGCATCAACCCCGCCCTGTTCTCCGCCGCCTTCACCGCTTGGGTGCGCGAGGCCTGGCCGGACCGGCCCGAGTTCGTCGCCATCGATGGCAAGACCTCGCGCCGCAGCCACGACCGTGCCGAGGGCTCCGCTCCACCTCGTCTCGGCGTTCGCCACCACCAGCCGCCTCGTGCTCGGCCAGAAGGCCGTCCCGGACAAGGCCGGCGAGGTCACCGCCATCCCAGTGCTGCTGGCCCGGCTGGCCGACAACAACGGGCTGCGCGGCGCGCTCGTCTCCATCGACGCCATCGCGACCAACGCCACCATCGCCACCATCGCCACGGCGATCCAGGACGCCGGGGCCGACTACCTGCTGGCGGTCAAGGCCAACCAGCCGACCTTGCGCGCCGAGGTCGAGGCCTGCTTCGCCGCAGCCCTGCCCGGCACGGTCACGGTCCACACCGACCACGACAAAGGCCATGGCCGCATCGAGCAGCGCACCACAAGCCTCATGCGCGAGGTGGACTGGCTGTCCGGCGAGCGCCGCTTCCCAGGCGAACTGCGCCTGCCCGGCGTCGCCTGCATCGTCCGCGTCCAGGCCCGCATCGAGCGGAGCGGCACCCTGCACACGGAAACCCGCACCTACGTCTCCTCGGCCAACCTCGACGCCGAACGGGCGGGCCAAGCCGTGCGCGGGCACTGGGCCATCGAGAACAGCCTGCACTGGGTCCTTGATGTCACCTTCGGCGACGACCAGTCCCGGCTGCGCAAGGGCCATGGCGCCAAGAACATGGCCGTCGTCCGCCACTTCGCGCTCAACCTGGTCCGAGCCGCCAAGGACAAACACTCCATCAAGCTGCGCCGCAAACTCGCAACCTGGGCCCCGGCCTACCTCGAACACCTACTCAATGCAGATGCAAAATAACTTGGATTCGAAGTCCTGACCGCGGGCCCGGTCGCGAACCGCGCGACTATTAACCGGCACTTTTCCAAGCTCAACGAGGCTTTGGCAATCGAGGCGTCAGTGAAGGCGGCGGCGCGGTCGTGCCGCGGATCAGCAGCTTGGTGAGAATCGGCGTGCTCTCGACCGGCTGACCGGCATTGATCGCTTCGATCAAGGCGCGTGCCGCGCGACAACCCATGGTCTCGGCCGGCACGTCGACCGTGGTCATCGGCGGATCGATCTCAGCCGACATCGCGAGGTTGTCGAAGCCTGTCACGGACAGCGTTTCGGGCACGGCGATGCCGACACTCTGCGCCTCCAAAATCACGCCGAGCGCGATCACGTCATTGCCACAGATCATGGCGGTCGGCCGTCGTGCGGCGCCGACGCGCATCAACCCCGCGAAGGCCTCGCGCGCAGCCCGGATCGTGTAAGGGCTCTCGGCAAGGCGTGCTGCCGGCAGCTTGAGGCCGTGGGCGGCCAGCCGGGTGCGGACGCCGGTGACGCGGGCTCTGGCGCGGTCGTTGCCGGCTTGAATACCGGCCAGCATGGCGAACCGCCGGTGACCGAGCGAGACGAGGAGGTCGACCACCTCGGCCATCGCCTCCGCGTTGCGGAAGCCGATATTCGGGGCAGGAGCTAGTTCGCTGTAGGCCCAGGCGCAGAGATGCGCGACGCGGGCGCGCCGCAGTATGTCGAAGGTCTCCGGCGCGTGCTCGTTTCCGACGAGCAAGAGCCCGTCGACGCCGCGCTGCACCATGCGGCGAACCAGGGTGCGCTCGTCGGCGAGGTCGTAGTTGGAGACGGAGAGCACGAGGGTGAAGCCGTGGGCGCGGGCCTCGGCCTCGAAGGCGTTGATGCCCTCGGCGAAGATGGCGTTGTTCAGGGTGGGGATGATGGCCCCAAGCACTAGGCTTCGTCGCGTGACGAGGGCGCGCGCGCCTTCGTGGGGCACGTAGTCGAGCGTGGTGATCGCCTGTTCGATCCGGGCGCGGATCTCGGGCTTGATCGGCCCGATCCCATTCAACATTCGGCTGACGCTGGCAGTCGAGACGCCGGCTGCCTGGGCCACGTCCTTCTGCGTTGCAGCGCGAAATCCATCCATCGTGATTGGCTTACGCAACACGAGCCTTGCGCGTCAACTCTGTATGCACTTACAACACGCCTGTAAGCGCATACAAACTGCGCAATCTAATGTGTAACAACGCACCAGCCTGGCGGAGGACGACGAAATTGGACACGGCGATCTCGGCCGCTCAACCCACACCTCGCCGTTTCGTCCTGCCGTTTGGCCGGGCGACCGCGATCGGGTTGCTGACCATCGTGGCGGTCGTCACCCTGTGGTGGTTGCTAACGAGCGTAACGGGCGCAGTGCGCGAGATCCGCTTCCCATCGCCCGGAGCGTTCCTCGACGCGTTGGATCGGCTGGCCACGGCCGGTTACGCGGGCGGCTCGTTGTGGTCGCATGCGGTGCAGAGCGTGCATCTCGTCCTGCTCGGTTTCACGGTGGCGGTGCTGGTCGGGGTGCCGCTCGGCTTCGCGATGGGTTACGACCGCCGGGTTGAGGCGTTCGTCAACCCGGTCTTCCTCCTGCTTCGCCCCATCCCACCATTGGCCTGGATCCCGCTGGCGATTGTCTGGCTTGGACTGACGGACGGTTCCAAGATCCTGGTGATCTTCCTGGCCGCCTTCGTCCCGTCGGTGATCAACACCTTCACGGGCGTGCACAACGCACGGCGCACCCTGGTCGAAGCGGCCCGGGTCCACGGCGCGAACCGCCGGAGGCTGCTGCTCGAGGTCTATCTTCCTGGCACGCTGCCGCTCATCTTCACGGGGCTGAAGCTCTCGATGCAGGCCTCCTGGACGACGCTGGTGGCGGCCGAACTGGTCGGCGCGGTGCTGGGGCTGGGCCGGGTGCTGTCGTCGGCCTACCGCGACATCGACAGGGCCATGATCCTGGTCGCTATGTTGACCATCGCCATTCTCGGCGCGTTGACGACCAAGGCGGTCGGCTGGGTGGAACGCCGGACGACCCCGTGGCTCGACCGATGATCGAGAGCCACAAGCACCTTTGGGCATACTCGGCCGCGAGCTTGCTGCTGTTCTTCGGGCTGTGGCAGGGCGCGGTGTCGTCCGGGCTGGTGTCGTCCTTCGTCCTGCCCTCGCCGGTCGAGGTGGCCGAGCGCATCTCGGTCTTGATGGTCCGTCCGTTCGCCGGATTCCGGTTGTATCAGCACCTCTTCTCCTCGTTCGGCCGCTTCGCCGGCGGGTTCGCGCTGGCGGCCATCCTCGGCATTCCGCTCGGGCTGCTGATGGGTCGATTTCGTCTGCTGGAGGAGATCGTCACCCCGCTGTTCGAGGGTTACCGATACGTCGCCCCGCTCGCCTGGGTGCCGTTCGCGGCGCTCTGGTTCGGCACCGGCATTGGCGGGCCGATCCTCGTCATCTTCACCGGCGCGTTCGCCCCCTGCGTGATCAACGCCTATCGCGGCGCGCGTTTGGTCGACGCGCATCTGATCGAGGCGGCGCAGACACATGGCGCCAGCGAGTTGCGGATCGTCCGCGAGGTGCTGCTGCCCGGGGCGTTGCCGTCGATCGTGGCTGGGCTGCGAATCGCGGCGGGACTCGCCTGGCAGAGCCTGATCAGCGCCGAGCTGATCGTGGTGTCGTCCGGCATCGGCTACGTGCTGGTGCAGGGACAGAGCAATCTCAGCCCGTCCACCGTGATGAGCGCGATGGTGATGATCGGGGTGACTGGAATCGCGATCGACTGGACGCTGCGCGCCGTCGAGACGCGGGTGAGTGCGAAATGGGGAGGCGCGCGATGAGCGACATTCGCTTCGAGGGCGTCACTAAGACGTTCCGGCGCGGCGACGGCAGCTTGTTCGTCGCGATCGGCGGCATCGATTTCCAAGTCGAGGACAAGGAGTTCATCTCCGTCGTCGGGCCCTCAGGCTGCGGCAAGACGACGTTGATGCGCATGGTCGCCGGGCTTGAGACCCCGTGCGATGGGCAGGTGCTGGTCTCGGGCCAGAAGGTGCGCGGGCCCGGGCCGGACCGGGCGGTGGTGTTCCAGCAATTCGCGTTGTTCCCGTGGAAGACGGTGCGCGAGAACATCGTGTTCGGGATGCGGTCGCGGGGCGCCTCGAAGGCGGAGCGGGATGCGGCGGTCGAGCATTACCTGACGCTGATGAAGATGCAGGGCACGGCGGAGACCTATCCGCACCAGCTCTCGGGCGGCATGCAGCAGCGGGTGGCGATTGCGCGCTCCTATGCGACCAACCCGGGCGTCCTGCTGATGGACGAGCCGTTCGGCGCGCTCGATGCGCAGACCCGCACGATCATGCAGGAGGAGCTGGTACGGCTCAGCCGGGAAAACCTGCGCACGGTTCTGTTCATCACGCATTCGGTCGAGGAGGCGATCTATCTCGCCGACCGCGTGGTGATGCTCGGGCGCAATCCGGGCCGCCTCGTCGAGGTGATCGACGTCGCGGCGACCAGGCGCCAGGAGGACTGGGCGGCGCAGCCGATCGACACGGTGATGGCGCTGCCGTCGTTCAACGAGTTGCGCGGCCACGTCTGGCGGCTGTTGCGCAACGCGATGGGCGATGACCGCTGACAACAAGAACAAGGGAGGCGTGCGATGCTTAAATCATTGATCCTGGCCGGAATGATCTTGACGGCGTCGCTGGCGGTGCCGATCCCGCCCGCCCGGGCTGAAACGGCGCAGAAAGTCGGCGTCAGCTACCAGCCGGCGCTCTACTGGGCGCTGCCGTTCTACATCGCCGACAAAAAAGGGTGGTGGGCCGAGATCGGCCTCGACCCGGCGTATTCCACCTTCCCGTCCGGCGCGCCGCAGATGGCCGCAGCGGCCTCGGGCTCGTGGGACCTCGGCGGCACCGGCTCGGCCCCAGCCGTGCTCGGCGCGGCGCGGTTCGACATCATTACGATCGGGATCACCAATAACGAGAGCGCGAGCAACGTCCTAATGGCCCGCGGCGCCGATTTCGCGGCGATCAAGGCGAACCCGAAATCGCTGAAGGGCCAGCGGCTGCTCGTCACCACGAACTCGACCGGCGAATACGCGGCGGCGGCGTGCATCAAGAGCTTCGGCCTGCGCTATCCCGAGGACGTTCAGGTGGTGAACCTCAACCAGCCGGAGATCATCTCGGCCTTCGCGACGGGGACGGGCGCGATCGCCGCAGTATGGGCGCCCAATAGCTACACGCTGGAATCGCGGGCGGGCGCCAAAGTGCTGTGCTCGGGGCAGGAGGCGGGCGCGATCGTCCCAGGTGCGCTGATCGCGCGCAAGGAGTACGCGCAGGCTCACCCGGACACCGTGGCCAAGTTCCTCGCAGTCTACCTGCGGGGCGTCAATTACATCCGCCACCACAAGCAGGACGCGGCGACCATGATGGGCGACTTCTACACCCATACCGGAACGGAACTGCCGGCCGAATTCCTTATGCGCGAGATCGACACGCGGCCGATGTTCACGCTCAGCGAGCAGATGGGCCTGCTTGCCACCGACAAGGGCGCCTCCACGGCGGACAAATGGTTCGATGGGTTGAGCGGATACCTTACCTCGACCGGCACCCTGGCCAAGCCCATCGCCGCATCCAGCTATGTCGATCCGCAATACATGCACCGTGTCGCGGAAACGCCGGCCCTGGCGGCGTTCGCCAATCGGACCGATTGAGCGCTGACCGGGCCTGCAGGCGCCAGAGATTACCATCGGAGAGGCAAGACGAATGGACTATCTGAAGAAAGCTCCCAACACGGCAGCGACGGGCGAAGCCGATGTTCGCCAGACCGTGCAGTCGATCCTCGATGCCGTCGAGGCCCGCGGGGAGGAGGCGGTGCGTGAGTTCGCGCGCCAGTTCGACAAGTGGGACGGCGATGTAGTGGTCACGCCGAACCAGCGTCGGGCGGCGCATGGACAGGTCAGTCAGAAGCTCAAGGATGACATCCGCTTCGCCCGCGACAACGTCCAGCGCTTCGCCGAGGCGCAGCGGGCGACGCTGGTCGATACCGAGATCGAGGTAGTCCCGGGGCTGATCGCCGGACAGCGGCAGATCCCGGTCTCCGCGGCCGGGTGCTATGCGCCGGGCGGCCGTTACTCCCATGTCGCCTCCGCGATCATGACGGTCACGACCGCGAAGGTGGCCGGCGTCAAGCACGTCAGCGCCTGTTCGACGCCGCGGCCGGGCGTGGGAATGAACCCGGCGGTGCTCTACGCGCTCGACGTGTGCGGGGCCGACACGATCCTCAATCTCGGCGGCGTGCAGGCGATCGCGTCGATGGCGTTCGGGCTGTTCGGCGCACCGCCGGCCTGGGTGCTGGCCGGGCCCGGCAACCAGTTCGTAGCTGAGGCGAAACGGATCCTGTTCGGCCGGGTCGGGATCGACATGTTCGCCGGGCCCACCGAATCGATGGTGATCGCCGACCGCTCGGCCGATCCTTCCATCGTCGCGGCCGACCTCGTCGGGCAGGCCGAGCACGGCTACAACTCGCCGGTTTGGCTGCTCTCGACCGATCGCAAATTGGCCGAAACGGTCGCCGACATGGTGCCGAAGCTGATTGCTGATTTACCCGAGCTGAACGCGGTCAATGCCGCTGCGGCCTGGCGCGACTACGGCGAGATCATGGTCTGCGACAGCCGCGAAGAAGCGGTCGCGGTATCGGATCGATACGCGTCGGAGCACGTGCAGGTGCAGGCCGAAGACCTCGATTGGTGGCTCGAGAACCTGTCCGACTACGGATCGCTGTTCCTGGGCGAGGAGACCACGGTCGCTTATGGCGACAAGGTCTCGGGGCCGAACCACGTGCTGCCGACCAACGGCGCGGCGCACTACACGGGCGGGCTCTCGGTCGGCAAGTTCCTCAAGACCGTCACGTGGCAGCGCTCCACCCGCGAGGCGAACCGGGAGATCGGGCAGGCCTGCGCGCGGATCTCGCGGCTGGAGGGCATGGAAGGCCATGCGCGGACCGCCGACGTGCGGCTGGCTAAGTATTTCCCGGGGCATAATTTCGACCTCGCCGCCACCGAATGAGCGAGACGGGCCAGCCGTTCAGCCTCGAGGGCCGCGTCGCCGTGGTAACCGGTGCCTCGTCGGGTATCGGACGGCGGATCGCACAGGGGCTGGCGGAAGCGGGTGCGCGTGTCGTCGCCGTCGCCCGGCGCGAGGCCGCGTTGCTGGAGCTCTCGGCCGCCCCGGTGACAGCCGACCTTGCCGCCGTCGAGGATTGGGACGTGCTCGCCGGGCGCCTCGCCGAGCCGCACGGACCGCCGACGATCCTCGTCAACGCCGCCGGCGTGAACCTGCGGGAACCGGCGGAGACGGTGACCCAAGCGAGTTGGGACACGACGATGCGGCTCAATCTCTCGGTTCCGTTCTTCCTGGCCCGGGCTCTCCTGGCCCGCTTCGAGTGCGAGGGCGCGATCGTGAACATTGCGTCGCTGCAATCGAGCCGGGCGTTCACCAACGGAATGGCTTACGGCGCCTCGAAGGGCGGGGTCGCGCAGTTGACGCGGGCGATGGCGGAAGCCTGGGGCATGCGCGGGGTGCGCACCAACGCGCTGGCGCCGGGCTTCTTCCCGACCGAGCTGACACAGGCCGTGTTCGCCGACCCGGCGCTGGCGGCACGTCATGCGGCGCAGACCTGCCTCGGCCGCAACGGGGTGCTCGACGACCTCGTCGGCCCGGCGATTTTCCTGTGCTCGCCGGCGGCCCGGTACATCACCGGGCAGGTCATCTATGTCGATGGAGGATATACCGCGAAATGAGGGCGCTCGTTTACACCGGCCCCGACCGCATCGAGCTGCGCGACCTTCCCGAGCCGGTCGCGGGCGAGGGCGAGGTGATCGTTGAGGTTGCCGCGTGCGGCATCTGCGGCTCGGACATGCACGCCTATCGCGGGCACGACGAGCGGCGGCCGTCACCGCTGGTGCTCGGGCACGAGGCGGCCGGGGTCATCGTTTCGGGCGCCGGCACCGGGTCGCGCGTGACGGTCAATCCCTTGGTCACGTGTGGGAATTGCCATTACTGCCGCTCCGGACGGGACAATCTGTGCCCGCAACGGCAGATCATTTCGATGCCGCCGCGGCCCGGCGCCTTCGCCGAACGCGTCGCCATCCCGGCGCGGAACTGCGTTCCGGTGCCCGATTGCGTGAGCGACGAGACTGCCGCTCTCGTCGAGCCCGTCGCGTGCGGTTGGCATGCGGTACGGACCGCGGAGCGCGTGCTCGGGCGACCGGTCGCGGGGCTGGACGTCATGGTTATCGGCGGTGGCGCGATCGGCGTCGGCGCGGCGCTGTCGGTAGTCGCCTTCGGGGGGCGGCCGACCATCGTCGAGCCTCATGCCGGCCGCCGATCGCGCCTCGGCGCGCTCGAGGATGTCGCCGTCGCGGCATCGGCGCCGACGGATACCGTAACGCTGGTGATCGACGCGGTCGGTTACGAGGCGACCCGGCGACTTGCCTTTGCGAATGCCGCGCCCGGGGGTGCGATCGTGCATATCGGCCTCGGCTCGGCGAGCGGGGGCGTAGATGCGCGGCGCGCGACGCTGCAGGAGATCGCCTTCATCGGCACCTACACCTACACGGCGGCCGATTTCCGCGACACGGCCGCGGCGCTGTTCGCCGGCCGGCTCGGGACGACGGCCTGGCACGAGACCCGGACGCTGGCGGACGGGCCGGCAGCGTTCCGCGACCTCGCTGACGGCACCGTCGATGCGTCCAAGATCATTCTGAAACTACACCAGGAAGGTTGACGTGACAGAGCATCCGCACGTTTTGGCGCACGCTCACGAGAGCATTTAAAATCGTGGGGGGAGGTGATCATGCCGCGGCTGTCATCGACCTGTGGTCATCGTTGGCGGGCCGGAAGCCGAGGTGGCGATGGCGGAATGCGTCTTCGAGCGTGTCGT
>JAABUP010004350.1_pt1 | contig 23259 bp, 23 predicted proteins | sample 5559201 | NCBI WGS metagenome assembly JAABUP01 (sample SAMN10711887, study PRJNA513373) | rock metagenome | isolation source: Antarctica rocks | place: Antarctica | reverse complement strand
TGTCTTTGGGCTCAGGCGGAGGCGGGTGATGCGCCTTGAATTCAGCGACTTCGTCGACGGTATCTGGAGTAGACGTGCCATTCTGCCTGCGCAGCTCTGGGTCAGCTTCGGCAACTGCATTGGGCGGTCTTGAGACACCATGCTCGTGAGCGCCTTCGACCAGCTCGTCAACTGCTTGCATGTTCAATGGGCGCTGGATTGCCGTCTCAATTCCGTCTCCGCAACCCAGAAACCAAAAGGTTGCACAATTGCGGCGGAAGTGAGTGGAGCAGCGACGGGCAACAGGTCAAAGGAGCGATGAAGGAACTTCGCTTGCAGCGACATGATCCTTCAAAGCCCAAAGCTGAGAGAGGAATGTTGGACATGACTCGCGCAACCAGATTCGCTGTTACTAATCCGGGGAAGGAGTACGGCGAGTACGGCACGGCACAATGATGTAGGTACCTTATGCTTCCGGACGGATAAGGCTGAACCGTTATCCCCGAACCCGAGCCCGCGACGTTATATAAGCGCCCTCGATAGGTCGGCGGTTCTGCGCTAACTTGTTAGCCTAGAATCTCCCTGCTTTAGAGGCAAAGCTGAGAGCGTCATGTCAGTTGTTTACGTGGTCCCTGCTTTTTCTGACATCCTCGACATTACTTAGAAGTAGGTGCTGAATGAGGCGCATAGTGTCAAAGACGCCGATTACATATCAATTCACTACCCTTGGGCCTCCTGCTCTGTGCCCTTAACGGCCCGTATTCATATGGCGGAATGGAATGCGGGGAACACCAAACATCTAGCAAAAAGGAAAAGGATAATGTAGACAAGCGTCGACTTTTTATTCAAAGTTTGAAAATCCGTGGAGATCTTTTGTAGTAAGAATGGCTGCTGGCACTACTTTAATTTGTATGCACAGTGATATCACAAGGGAGACTCCTCAAACGCTGAAAAGAACACTTCCCTGCCATGGAAGATTTTGCCTAGACATGAAGAGTGACTGTAAAACACTTGCTTTCAATGCTGCTTACATTCTCAGATCAAATATTTTCAGGCTCGTATTCATCGAATCACAGAGCCTTCAGTAGATTTCAGACTGATGACAAACCCGGAATTGCAAGAATACAATGGACCAAGCCCTCCAAATGCAACTAGAGGACATCGCTGACCCCATTGTGTTCCCTGCTTTCTACTCCTGGCCCAGGACAATGCGGGGGAGGCCATCGGTGGGTACCAAATCGCAGCTTATTGTGGGTCCTACCATAGCTGTCCTGCTGGTTTCAACAGCCGTCGTGAGACTAGTCGGGGAGCTTTCACGGCAGGTGGAATGTCTTTTAAGTCCCGTTTGCAGCGTTTGGCCGGTTTTGCCTCTAAATCCTCTCGGGTGCTAGCACAAGAGAGGATCCTGTGATATGGCTCGTTTTCACGGCGTTTGGGTGACATCACAAGTCAGCCCTCCTCCTGGGGCATTTGGGGCTGCAAGACAGTGATATCTAGGGGCAACTGCCATACGCCGCAGCACCACCTCTAAGGGCATTGGTCCCCCTATTTTAGATGCCAAGATATCAGATCACCCACGTAGCAGGAAATGTGATATTGGCTACTCGCAAGGCCGCGTACACCCTAATGCTAGCAGGGCCACAGGTGACGAGGATTGTTTTTGTGATCTCGTGCCAGTGCTCGCTGGAAACAGCATCCTTTCACGTCTGGTTTCGCTTCTTTATGAGATCTGCAGCCTATTTGATAATCATTAGCCTAGTCTCATAAGAGTTCGATAGGTGACATCCTCACTTTTTCGGCCACAGCATAAACAGTCGCGCATAGATTTGTACTAGGTACCAATGGAATGATGCTTGCGTCCACTACGCTCAAGCCTTTCACGTTATGCACCAATAAGTCGGGCCCCACAACGCCTCCTAGCTCTAAAGGCATCATGGCCGTTGTACCAGACTGATGTCCTATCGTACTTTCGGCGTGCTCTCTGACATAGGTCTCTAGATCGTTGTAAGATGTAATTCCGGCACCAGGCGCGTGCTCGACGGGCGATAGACGCTTCATAGCGTCCGTCCTGTACCAATTTCGGGCGAATTCCATCATGGCAATCAGCACATCGACATCCAGTGGATCGGTAAAGGTTCCATAGTCAACCAGTGGATTTCCACCAATAGGGTCCGTAGGATCGACGGTAATGGTCCCACGACTGAGTGGTTTCTGCAGGATCAGCAAAGAATAAGGATCCCCTGCGATGGGTGTGCCGACAAGGGTTGACTTGTTGGACGCATAAGCTCCGGCGAGGATGGTGAGCTGTCTCTGATAGCCGGCAGAGAGTGTTTGATCCGCCTCATAGATCGGGGGGAGGAATTGAGAATGATTGTCAGTGCGAATGGAATGGATCAGCCAGTCTGTGTCATAATGAAACGAGGCTGCGGGGAGAAAGATGGCGGCGTTGTGACCGCCAGAGTGAGGCCCTATGAACGGCGTAGGATGCGAGCATCTACCGACAAAACCCTGAATTCGATAGATACTGAGTACTTACCTGACCGAGTACGTTTATACTCATCCTGTGCTTGTGCCGCATTGATGGTGCTTGGGTTGAGCGGGAAGTCAGTCTCAACTGTCGGGATTGTAAGCCAGCTGCTATCGACAAGAGCGCAAAATAGCTGGGAGGGAACATACATCCATAGGCTAAACCTGCCGCTGGATGATCTTGTAGATTCATCCCAACGCCTGGAAGTTCAACGTGGACATCTATTCCCGCACTTTCGAGAATCTTTCTGGGCCCGATGCCACTTCGCTGCATTATCACTGGAGTATACAACCCAGCAGCCAATATGACCTCTCTTTGAGCGCGGACGAGTCCAACCGTATTTCCGCCTCGCCTTTGTATCATTACACCCTCTGCCCGATTGTCTCTGGAGAGCAGAATCTGGTTTACGCAGTATCCGGGCAGAACATCAAAATTGTCTCGTTCCAAAGCCGGATCAAGATGACCAGTCACAGCGTAGGACCGAGTTTGATTCACTGGATCTTGAGCCCGAGGGACCCAAAACATTCCTACAGCATTTCCCCCAGCGCCCTCTGTGGCTTGTCCAATTCCCAGCTCTTTCCATCCAGCCATCTGTACTTTCTGCCCTGGAAAAGCCCATTCGGGATTGCTAAGCTGGATGGGTCCATCACCACCATATGCAGCAATCATGTCGTATGTCGCTCCATACTCCTCTCGCAGCATCCTGCCCGGTGGACTGAATGTCACGCTCTTCTTGAAATATGGCAATATCCCTTTCCATCCCCAGCCAGGGTTCCCAAGCTTTTCCCATGCATCGTAGTCTTCGGCAGCGCCGCGATTGAGAAACATGCCGTTTACTGTTGACCCTCCTCCGAAGGACGCTCCAGCAGAGACCTCCGAAGCTCGACCATTGAGCCCGTCTTGTGGGATCGAGGAGAAATTGTACATTAGCTTGGGATCATGGAACAGATTATTGCTGGGATCGAAGGGCTGCCAAGGGCGTGTGCTATCAAAGGGTCGTCGCGATATAGATATCCAAATTCGACCACAAGGACCGTGGCTTTCCCGCCCTCACTCAATCTGTTCGCTACTGTCAGGCCACTCTGCCCTCCACCTATGATGATATAGTCATATATGTCGCGCACGTTCGACGTATGGTTTTTGACACCATCTCTTCTGGAAAAACTACTCGTACGATCAGTGCGATCGTGGGAAGACTGCTTATAGAGACATATGAAGAGGATTAAAGCAACAAGGAGGGCAACAACTCGAAACGAACGGCTTTCGTTCGCCTGAAATCGTGCCATTGCTGCTTCACCACAAAAGATGCATAAAGGAAAGGTCTTGGATTTTTGAAAAAGCTACGCTAGGGATAACAAAAATACATTCGAGAGTACATGGTAAAGAGAGACTGAAGCAAACATGATTACGCAGAGGAGATGCGACCCCTGGCAAGGACTCATCCTGAACCGATTCAAACGTTGACCGAATCTAGCCAGCTTTATTCGCATTTTTGAGCTGGAATCATTGAAGGCCTCCCGAGATCGCGGGATGTAGTCCCAATTCTCCTTTCCCAAAGGACTCTTGCTAGATGCATTGGAAAATCTCATCGGCAGTCTCGGAAATTAAGATTACCTTATGTAGGTACAGTTGTTTTTAAAAACATTGGCGCGAGACGGGAGCGGGAGCATATTTTTCATCGATATATGAGAAATGGTTACACTAAAGCGTACTCTACGTAAAAACTTACTATTCTACTAATAATAGAGTGTATAAGTAAAGCCCAGCTTACTATATAATAAATGCAGCGTTAGTTATTAACTTATAGCCAGTTCCATTCTAACTATTTCTTATATCGCGATGAAAAAAACTGCTTCCGCTCCCGTCTCGCGCCAATGTTTTTAAAAACAGCTGTATTAGTGGCACATTAGTGGCGATACATCTAGCGCAGCGCGTCAAACACGCTCTGTCACATCACCTTAGCAAGAGCACCTGAGGAACCTTATTTTGGTTTGTTGTCACATCGGCTTTGCAGAGGTCTCTTAAGTCTCCTCTTGTACATGTAACAATCCTATTACTCTTTGCTGGTGAACATCTCCCATACATCTAGAATTGTCACTGCTCGTCACTTTCTCTATTTAAGTCACCAACTTTCATCTCGCCATCTCTTTGGCAGTGCAGTTCGACAGCTTAGTCGCTCCCTCGAGTCTGTCGTATATGCCTCACTTGAGCTATAAAAAGTCAAGAGCGCCAGTATTCACGCCGGCCTGCGTCTCGACATCGTCTACTACCTACTTTGAGACCATGATACAATGTCAGAAGTAAGATTTGGAATGCCGCAGGCACGGAAACCCAAAGAATGAGCGATACCAAAGCCACGAGCGAAGCGTCACATGAATCCAGGAAAGGAGGGTTTGTATGGGTATGGAGTTTGTATGGGTATGGAGCACCAGACATCATAGATCTTATCTCGACCATTATCCAGTCACCGACAAAAGCGGCTCTTCAAAACTACGGTATTTCCGGTTGATTGATAATTTATACTCCTACTCTAGTAAAGCTACTCTACTAATGAGGGTGTTCCTTATGTCTTTTACCTATGAGCATATGATCGTTGGCCGCTGGAGAAACCGTTATAGGCTTGCGCCCCTGGTCAAAAACTCCCTCTTATCTATACGTTTCACCAATCGTTGACCCTGCGGCGTCGCCACGGGGTCCCCTGACACCACGGTAGGAACTCACACTGGTTCCCAATCTTGCGCATCGGTACGCGATGGTCCAAACTGCCGCGTTACGGCCGGTAGAGCGAGATAGTTAAATTTGCTCGGGTGGTCTCGGGGTGGTTCTTGCCCCCTCACCCCCCGACATTTCCGGTTACCTACCTCGATTTGGAGGTTCTGCAGTCTTCGATTACCGGGTACGATACTTATGATCGGAACGAAGGAGGTGGTATTAAAAGATTGCTGTTTTCATGGCAATCCTCCCGCGCCTCGAATATTTGTTCAAAATCCCAGACATCGTCACTCAAGTCAGGCAAATCGAGCGTGCTGCACAAAGATATATGATCAAGTCTCCGCATGACTTATCTAGCGTCAGGAGCCCTCGTAATTCATTCCGAACAGGCGATACCCCGACGGCTCAGTATTCTCAATTCCTGTTGCGATGTCCTCGTCTCCATCATCTTGGAATCGCAAGATTTTCTAGCCACATGATCCCGCAAGTCATTCTAAATCGGGACCATTGTCGCCACGACATCCCGTCTAATTCACAGTACTATGATAACAGCTTTGATGCATTAATTCAAGCCACAGATCAAGTACTTGGCGCCCTGGCGCTTTAGACGGACGTGATTCACGTGCATAGGGAACACCGATGAGTATTTTTTTACTCCGCTTAACGTAGGCTAGCTCCCGGCTTGAACTGCCTCCGATAGCTGGTCCATTCTACTATTCATGCACCGTCCTATTTTTGGATGGGACAAGTCACAGACTGTCCCCGAGGAACTCAGACTACATGGAATGTGTCGAAATGTACAAGAAACATCGACCGATAACAGGTCGCGTTTCGATGTTTGGAACGGTTTGGATTCCTGCTATGACTTTCTGTGACAAAGACTATACAGCGCAACTTGCTGTGTAGTTACATCGCTTGGAAACGCTCCTTTAAACGACTTGCTATCCAGCTAGTCTACTCGGTATGCTCGTGTGCTCGCATTCATTGGTATATCTCATCAGAGCTTCTACCTTGCTTTTTAGTCTCTGTCATATCAACCGGAGCTGGTCCTGCAGGTCATCAGAGAACAGTTTCTCGGATGCGTTGTCAATCATGCAGCTTTGGTAATAATGCTCGTGTATTATCGGGGCAGACTGATAGTTCACCGCTCATCCAGTGCAAGCGCAAGCGCAAATGCTCACAGAACCACTGGACCGCCATGTCGCTCCCAAGGGTTGGATGAATGGACAGGTTTCTTTTATTTGGTTCTGGCATTGCAGGCGCGTTCACTAGCAGTCTTGAAGAGCAGATATAAAACCGAGTCTCCACTAATGACATTCCCATTCATTCCGTTTCAACAACTTCACGCCTCTCTCCCAAATCTTTTTCGAGAAATCTTTCGGTACCCCATCGTATACAGCTCACTATGAAAGTCTCGACGACTTTGACGATCGTTGCACTTGCTGTCCAAGCTCTTGGTTTCCCTAATGCACACCCTGTTCGATCTTGGAACCAGACCCGGCCATTGGAGAACCTTGATGCAGCAAATTCCACAAGGATCATAGGACGATCAGCTAATACAACTTATGCTGCTGGACTCTTGACAGGAAGAAACCTGACTGAGCGACTTCGGTGAGTTCTGACCGCTTGATTGCTACTCCTTTGGTGTAAAAGAATGCTAATGTGATGACAATAGTCGCTCGGATCTCGAAAACGAAGACTTGAGGGATGAGGCTTCTAAGCGTTCAGTCAATGATACTCAGCTTGAAGTCATACTCAAGCGTGGAAACTTGACAGAATGATTACTAAGATTGGCACGAACCCGCCGAACTCTCGACTGTTCGAAAGCTGATTGTGGACTGGCACTCTCTACTCAATGTCTGCCTGAAAGGAGCGGAGAGTGTCATCTATCGAGACTCCGGTCGCTTTGAGGTTTCATCGTTTTAAAGAAGACATACAAAGATAAATATTGGAGAAATCTTTCGAGTTACCAGTGAATATATTTCATCAGAGTAGGGCGCAGGAATGAGATTGAAGACTGAATTTTCATTCTGTGTCCGTGAGTCAGATTCAAGAATCATAGTCTACTACCGGAACTAATTCAACGCATCCGGATCGGTAGTAGATTCTGATTCTTAATCTGACTCAGACTCTTCCAGACCTGTTTCATTGCTCCATACATTCGTGCCATTCTTCAAACCCCCTTGTCCACACTTTTCTTGCCCCATAGCCCAGACCATCTTCCACGACGGTCGAAATCGTCTTTCTAATTTCTCAGACAGCATCCGTTCAAATGCTTCCCCGTCACTAGAAACTTCCGCGTCGAAGGCCCTTAGATCATCAATGAACCGCTTCCTCAGCTCCATCCTCGGCAAAATTCGCTCAAGGCTGGATGTGTCCGGTGGTATGTTGGTCGTGATGGCGAAATCCATCAACTCGTATGTGCTAACGATGTCGGCGACGCTGGCTTCGTAGCACAGCAAGCACATAGAACGGCCCTCGCATGGCTTAGAGAGATCGACGTAAGTGTTTTTTTGGTTGGGTGCGCAGGGCGATGACCACTGGAAGGTGGGGCAATGGCTGAGGAGATCGATGGCATAAATGTGGCCGCAATCGCGAAAGGCCTGGACGGTGAATTGACACATGAGAAGACTGATAGGATATCTCAATCGATTGTAGAATCTCTTGTTTTTTGCCAATCAAAATCGAGCGTGAAGTTTCAGAAGAAGGGTTGAAAACTAGACTTACTTATGTACAAAAGACATCTGGACAACTTCTTTGTTGTGTATCTGCAACCCTGCTCCGTGGGTGCTACTGCACGTCTGATCTACAACAAAGAAATCTGAAGACCCATCACATCGGACACTAATCAGGTTGGAAAGCCTGTATCTAACCAATCAAACTGCGAAGACAAATATTCATTGTGAGGTGTCTGTTAACAGTGCACCCCCTGTATAGGAAAATTTGGTATCATCAATCCCATTGTCATATTCTCATCCCAGACCTTTATTTCCAGGACAAAGAGCATTCACGATCCAAGCTTCCCTTTCATTGTACAGTTCTATACGATCGCAGGAGATGCAATTGCTTGCAGAAGCCATCGCCCTCAACACCTTGGATTTGTCATTACTTGGTACTTGTCACTACAAGAGAGATCTTGAAAGATGTGCTACGCAAAGAGCTTCCTACACACCAAATGCCAGCATCAATGCCGATGCAAAATGGTGTCCAAGTGTAAAGGATCCAAGCCTGGCTCACGCTGCGAGAGCTTATACAAAGAAAAAGTCCCGTTGCCCGACAGCGCGAACCTTGCATACTGCGTCAAATGCTTTCGCCAGAGACTTGGCGAAATCGCATTGGGCTACAACAAGCTCGAGGCTACTTTTGTGACATATGCTAGATCCTGTCGTATGGATGCAGAAGAGGTCTTTGAGGAGCGGAGAAAGATGTGCTTGCGCATGGAGGTGGAGGTCTTGATGTTAGCGCAATCGTGTTTGGCAAACAAGAAGTTGGCTGAAGATCTTGAACAGCTAGGGCTTTGAGCGTCACTCCTCTGTACATAAGATTTTGATGCTTCTTTCAAGAAGTCGTCCAGATGGAAGTAAATGTCCATACTCGCAATTGACAAACGGTTACACATTTCACTTCGTGATCCTTTTGAATACTAGTACCTGTGAGCCTCGCGTCAGCTTTTTGATCATTTTTCAGCATCAAAGTGAACGCCTACCTCATCTGTGTGTAGCTCCTCATGCTCCTCGCCCTCTTCTAAATCCTCGGCGACCAGCACTCTGAAAAGTCTTCTCACCGATACGGCACAACAGTAGCAACAAACATCTCAAGATTGACGTGTGTTCCTTTTAGATATAGACTTGCAGCACGGAGTAGATCCATTTGTGGCTCAGGTTTGTGCGGAGTCTGATTTTGTCTTCCCTTGTCCTGCCAGTAAAGTCCCTGATTATTGGATCATCAGGCCCATCGCAATAAAGAGTTTGTATCCTGCGGACGGAGTTTAGAGTGGAGAAATTTTAACCCCACAGCATCTCTGGAAATAGATAATTGCCAAGAGCTATGAACTCTAACCCCTGCTTATCCAAGATGATCGCATTTGTGCATGAAACGGTGCCGTTCGGACACATGGCCATGAGATTCCACATCTGCAATTAGCCAGAGACACAGCTAAGCACCAATTCGGAGCCATGATGCTTGGGCGTAGCTCCTTTCGACGTACGACTAGGTCAAGGATTCTTCGAGCAACGTTCCTCGTGCTGACTGCTCTGTCCCTCATCGACCTCTTCTCCCTACTTTCTACTCGACCTGGCCAGCAGGGCGACGCGAAGTCTACGCCTGACGTGCGAAACCAAAAGATTTTCATTGCCAGCATACATTGGAACAACGCAAGAATACTACAGAGCAATTGGAATCGCGCCATTCTTGGACTGGTGGAATACTTTGGCGCGCATAATGTTCACATTTCGATCTACGAGAGTGGTAGCTGGGACGAGTCTAAAGATGCTTTGAGGGCGTTGGATAATGATCTGGAAGATTTGGGAGTCAAACGTACCATTACTCTCGAACAAAGTACGCATGCCGACGAGCTACAGAAGCCAATAACTGCAGGGTGGATTGAAACCCCAAGGGGCAAGAAAGAGCTCAGACGAATACCGTACCTCTCTAAGCTCCGTAATTTGTCTCTGCAGCCACTCAATGAGCTAGCGGCAGGGGGAATCAAATTCGACAAGGTCCTCTTTCTGAATGATGTCGTATTCAAGGTATGCACACCCCTGCTTCCTAGTATCTGACGTTGCTGACACCTTGAACCCAAGACGGAAGATGTTGCGAAGCTCCTCGCTACTCGAGATGGCGAATACGCGGCGGCCTGTTCCCTTGACTTCGCAAAACCGCCTCACTACTATGATACATTTGCGCTGAGAGATAGCGATGGTCACGAGGCGGTTACTTCTACCTTCCCATATTTCAGGTCGAAGGCTTCTCGAAGCGCCATGCTGGCTGGCCAACCCGTACCCGTACAGAGCTGCTGGAATGGGATCATCGCTTTCGATGCTGCACCTTTCTATGAACCGGACGCGTTGGAATTCCGTGGCATACCGGATAGTCTGGCGCAGCAGCATGTCGAGGCATCTGAGTGCTGTCTCATTCATGTCGATAACCCTCTTACACCTACGCAAGGCGTCTGGCTCAACCCTGACGTACGTGTGGGCTATAGCCCAGAGGCATACGCTGCAGTACACTCTGGCTCTTCCTGGCCTAACATGTTTGCAAAGATATATGGAATATGGTCTAACCGAATTTCCCGTTGGTCAACCACGACAGTATTGAAAGCTTCGACGATAAACAATCGACTGGCCACATGGGCGAAGGACCATCCAGATGTGTCGGAGGCTGGAACATACTGCCTGATCAACGAAATGCAAGTGCTCATCGAGAATGGATGGGCGCATGTGTAAAGAAGCGACTGATTCGGGCATACCCTTCTCTACGGCATTGAGCAATCTCGCCCATTATAGAGACCAGGCACAATCAACGGGAAAGGTCTAACGTGCTTCAGTTTCGACCACCGAAAGACAGATAGCTATTCAACCTATGATCCGGGACAACGCCACCGCAGGGGGGAAACAGGCCATATAAAAGCTCCATTTGGACACTGGAACTGGTGTCTGATATGCTAAAAGTACCAGTGAACGCCTGAGACTGAAATTAAGTCAAAAAAGTGGTCCGTCAGGTATGGATTCTAGTGCCGCTGACAATCGCCACCAAATGCCCCAACGCCGTCTATATTCCCAGGTCCATATTGAAATAAACCCTCAGCTTCACTCTGCTTCAGAGGAAGGCGCGATTTCTGTAATGTTGGAATTCAGCGATGGCGAGATCACTGGAAAACCACCCGTCATTTCGTCGATGTCCGAATTCGTGGCCCAGACGAATACGCCCATTGCAGGTGGGTCACCTAGCGAGTCTTCATCAGCGCCCCATGGCGGAGCGGCGAAACATCGAGACACTTACCTATCGCTGCCCATCCGGGATCTCGAGCCAACGTGCACTTGTTCTCGATGGCTTTGGCCGCGGTATAGATCTGCCGATAGCTGCTCACCTCGGTCTTTGGTTCGGTATATATTCTACCGTCAGGCAGTTGACTTGGTGAAAACCATTCCAGCATCATTACCGTCAAGACACACGATCCTTGAGTGATCAGCATATTGTCAATCATAGAATGCACAAGGCAGGGGCATCACTCACGGAAAACGTATTTCCTGGGTGTCTGCTGTACTGTGAGCTTAGGCTTCGTCGCAGAAGCTCCCCTAGCAACGAATTCATATGGCTGGTCTGGATGCGTTAAGACCTCTGTTAGGTAGAGATTATGCACGGCGGCATAGCAATCTTCGATGAGCCAGTCTTTTGTTCTCCAGGATAAGAACTTAGTTGAGCTTGCGCAATTACCGACGTCGCTGCCGCTGATACTCGCTTCGGGTAAGAGATTCGCGAGTGAAAGATTGAAGTCTTGGCCGGAGTCTTCGATACCTAGGAGTTGGCCAGAGTTTGGTGACGAAGTTACTGGATTCGGAGCTGAGGTTGCTGGATGAGAAAGGAGCGCGGATGCGAGGATTATGACTTTAGTAAGCATTTTCACTCAGAAGGTCAATTCGATGACTCGAGTGTCCAACATCGAGAGACCATCATGGGTCCCAATATATATGCTACCGGTCTCAATCCCAAAGTTCTATCCTGGTCTTATCTTGTTGGGATCCCCAAGGATGACCAGCACGCGACATATGCAAGCAATCGCGTCCATCGAAAATCTTGATCCCACGCACTTGAAACATCCCACACTCATCTTCCGGATCAGCATCCCGGCCGAAGAGTCACGACTTTGAGCTGTCAATGAGAGCCAAACCCACTTTAATTGTCCGAAGCGCCCGTCGACTCGTGCGCATCCGCTTTCGCAACAAGCGCGTATGCACACAAAAAGCCTCAAGCTGATAAGAAGCCTCAGGTGTTCACGCACCAGACAATGTATGGGAGGTTAGGCGATCGAACTCACTTGATTGTGGACGGATAGTATGACCTTGCATGACGAACCTTATGTTAATGTGAGAGAATTGTGTTCTTATCCTGCCGCTTCAGTCAATTTTATTGGCCCCGAAGGTTGTGCATTGTTCCTGTCTAATCTATTGAGAACATCCCGGCAGAAGTTGAGGCTGTCCAGATTGCACACAACCTGGAGAAGCAATGTGAAGAATGCCAAGTATGACGGCCAAACCTCGTCGGCAGGTAATGGTTTCTGAGATACGAACTTCGTCTGCAAAATACTATGTCAAAGGCCACATCAATGATCAAAGTTTTGAAATCATGATTGCTTGACAATTCCGTCTGATGAATACAGTTCCTAGTTTCAAACTCATGATGAGTGTGGATAATACAAGCTTGTTTCCATTCCCAAAATTATTCCGATGACCTCCCTATGACCCCCACGAAAGCTATCTACAACGTTATGCTCAATCTTCCGAGATCAAACATGAATTCCATTAATAGATAAAAAGTGGATGCTCTCTAAAGCAAATCTGGGTACACTTGGGCTACACAATCTGTCAGCCGCCGCTGAACCGAGATAACACTTCATGCCCTGTAACCTCCGCACTTCTGCCGTGAATGGCTGTCATCTTCTATCACCGCTCCTTCATTAGGCCCCTTTGTCGTTGCGGATGGGTGTGGTATCCAAGTCAGTCCTGCAATCCAAATGATTAGATGATCGGGAGAAGCCATTTTTCTACGCTGGCGGCAGACTAGAAGATATGGCTGTAGCTATGTATGGGCAAGGTTGACTGAGGAGTTACTTGGTTTCGTGTCAGGTAATGTCGTCAGACTCAGTAGTCAGGGTTGTTGCGTAGCTGCTGCCCACAAGAGGAAGCTCGGGCATTCAATACAGATGACTTGGTAGAATTGCCGATATCCTGAAATGTTTCGAATCTTCACGGAACGATGTCTTTTTGTCTAATACCGCCGCGAGATTCACATCTCCAACTTGTTCAGTTACTCTGCAACAGGGTAGGGCTTCACAGACAGACAGAGTCGGTCTATAACGACTGGCTCCAAAATGCAAGCCTGCTTCGTTCCTTCTGACATAATTATTTCCATTCGCGCAATCATCTTCACGAAGATCTCCTCTCTATCGTCCCTTCCCTTAAATGCTGTCTACTCTCCTCTGTAGTTCTCCCTGACCAACGTTCGACACCTCAATCGGTGCCCCAATCGCCTTTCCGAACAATCTCACCACCTCATCCAATGTGATTGTCTCCTAAATTAAACTCATCCTAGCCTCCCGGTATCCCAACGGCAGCTCACAAGCAGCCGCCACAAAGCCCCCAGCATCCCTCATTTCTGTGAGGGTGATAGATCATCTTTCATAGTCAACTCCGCCTGCTTGTTCTTCACATCCCAAAGAGCTGTATCGCCGTCAAACCCCAACCTCAGTCCTACCTTCTGGTGCGTATCCAAAGCCGCTCCCAAGCCCGAATAACTCGTGAGTATCCTGTACAAGAACCTCGCGCATTCAGGCCGGCTCTTCATCCCAAGCATGCCTCTCATACCGCTGGCTCCCCCATAAGCACATCCACCTCCATACAGCCACTGGACCGTTCTCATGCTCAGCGGGCGCGGACCGCTTCACGCCTGCCTCCTTCAGAAGATTGAGCTGATATTTCACCCACTCTAGCCCTGGAATCTTGAATAGTGCGATGACGTTCTTGACGCCTTGGATGGCGGAGACGAGGGATGTGTAGGAAGTGTAGTCAATGTAGTAAGACTTGGCGAAGTGGACCGTACTGGGTTATGGGGAGGAAGGAGAGGAGCGAGCGAGCATGATGGAGTTTTGGAGGATTTGGCGATGGCGGTCATGGTTGATCGACCGAGGGTGGGGGGTGAGCCATTTGCGACGAAAATGATCGGGAAGGTTGCATTGGTGCTGGACTGGACGGTAGGGTGTGTAGGACTGTAAGGCGCTTTGATATCAACTGTTACTTGGAGCGGTGGCTTCCCATGACATGAGCTGAGATCGAGATCTCATTTTATATTGGAGCAGGCCAGCGTCATGGTTCTCTAGAATCAAGTCTTTCATTTTCGACCAATTATTGTAATGATTGTTCGACAGGCCTCAACTTGTGCACAAAAAGTGCGGAATTTGTGAATGCCGCTAGCTCGGGTTGGACGTTCCACAAACTTATGCATGATTCTGACGATAATTTGCTTGCCCTCACTTCAACAATACCTCATGATCCTAAGATGAGAAGGGATCCGATCCGGATCTTGTCAGGTCTCTTGTTGTCCTTGTAATAATCTCTACTCCATGGTTGCTGATGTGTGGCACTAGCTATGACTGGAGTAAGGGGAAAAGCCTTTGCAGTACCTGCACTTGGAATATTGGCCTCTTCATGAGTAAACAGTTCATTTGCGGGGTTCCTTTCGACTGCGACATCTTCAAACTTGACTTGCGCTTTACATGAGCGGACGCTTGGAAAATTCAAGTGACATGGTAATCTGAGTGAGAGTAGCATGTCATTTTCTCTCTCATGATAATCTACGACTTTCGCTTCAAGTCAAAGCCTCTTTTCATCTACTCCAAAGTATTGTTTCTTTTCATGATGAATTGTGCTACCAAGGTCCATTGCGCTTCTCCGAGCGGACCGTTGCAGCTTCTACATATTACGATTCTCACTACCTGAATATAGCAGAGGATGTGAATTCCGAGGTGATGGTGGCTACTCTGACGATGTACCCCCAAATGCAAAATCACAACGGCATCAATCAAATCAATGATTTGAATCTACTCCTGTGATGTCGGCAATTGAAGGACTGACGATGATTGCTAGGCCCTTTAGAGATAATAGAAACTCCTATTTCGGTGGCAATAATTGAGCACAACGTTTTGGGTTTTTCACACAGCCACAGACGTTCGAGACTTGCAGCATCCAGAGGCCTAATACTTGCCGTCTTGGCCACCTTTCAAGTGGGTCGATGAAATGGAAGAACAGATCACATCGTACAGCCACATCGACAACAGATCTCTTGGAGGCGCTTTGGTGAAGAGGGTCCATCGAATCTTCAGAAGAAGCTGCAAAGCTCAAAGGCCCCTTTATTTCTGATAAATCGTGGTCGACCGGATTGGTCGAGGAAGCGAAGGAGATGGGGGCAGATCTTCCGTGCGGCTGAGGCCGAGTCGCCGCCGCAGGTGCTTGTCCCAACCCCACCAATCACCATCAATAGCACCATATCCCCTGACTTTGCCGCCTTCAGGAAGTGTTTCGTCAGTATGGACTTTGGTAGCGGGATCGGTGCAAGCGCCCCTGATTCCTATTGCTCACTGCTTTGAGCTTCTCTCTCGGTGGGTCACACTCATCCGCAGTCTCATACAACCTTAGTTGGACACGGCATCCTCCAACATGGATTGCCATGCCCCTTCCGTCAGCTGGTTTCAGGCCCATTTCCTGCAGCGTGACGCCCACATGGACAAAGGAATGATGGCGTGGCCCTTTGAGCCTCCCAAAATACTCGCAGCTTGCTCTTCAATTTTATTTCCTTTGTCCTCCAGCTCTTGTCGTCGACAGTCGTTCATTTCGATCATCTCAAGTACCCCTGCTGCGCACTTCTGTTCCCTCATTTCAAGCATCCTTCTGCCAACATGTCACTCATTTATGTTGTTTTCATTCAGTCTCTACTGTTCACCCTAGCACGATCTCAAGGAAGCTGTAAGGAGACATCCGGCGCCGAATTAACATTTTACGGATTCCCGGACGGCCAAAGCGACACTACTTCTTTCGCATGCGGCGCCCGTGGGAACAAAGCTGGAGGTATGTCCTAGAGCTACCAGTGCATACCTCAAAAGCGAACATCTCTGACAGCAATCAAGGCACCGGAAGCTACTTGGACCCAGAGTCCTTCGCGACTGCACAAAGCAATAGCAATTTCAAAAACTGTGACATCGTATACATTCCTTACTTTCAGAAATACTTTCAGTATGCCGATCATTGTGTGCAATGTGGTATGTTTTGCTCATCTAAGTAGGATGAATTCTAAAGACTCACATTCGCATAGATTCGGACTTCAAAGCTGGAACCCTGCACCTTGATCTCTGGATAGGCACCAGCACAAATGGCGGCCTTCCCTGCGAACAATCATTTGGTTCGTTATCTGGCCAAACCATCATCTCAAATCCACCTTCTGATCTACCGGTCAATTCCGGGGCTCTCTGGGATGGAAGTGCCTGCCATGACGCTAGCTCGCAAAATCCTTTCGTCTATCCCAACCCCTCCACTTCTGGTCTGTGCTCTGGAGGAACTTCGTCCCCAAGTGGTGGATCTCCTGCCGAAGGTACTAGCACATCAGCAAGTACTCCAAGCGTCCCCACATCCATATCGACACCCGTGCCGACAACGTCTTCCCCACCAGCTATTCACAACTTGGCTGTTCAGCAGACTCAAACTCCAGTGGTGCCTTCGCCGGAACCAACCTCCACACAGTTGACGTTGCCGGGCCCTCCCACCACCCTTTTGACTTCCGTGGTAATGTCATCGAGCAGTAGTTCGGTAACACCAATTACATCCAGCTCGGCCGGCGGAGCATCGGACACATCGGACTGTGCGTCATGGGGTGGCTGTCTCGGTAAGTCCGTTGTCTTTCGTATTGAATGTGACACAAAAGCTAACATATTCCAGGCGATCCATGCCATAGCTACAATGATTGTGCAGGCGATTGGATTTGTATGGGTAGCCCAAAGAAGTGCGTTGACAATCGTATGGATTGAACTCCCTTGGCTTGCTTCACCAAAACTTTATGCGGCCGAAAGTACTTGCATATTTGGAAACGGAAGGCGTTTTCGGTCCTTTTTCGAGACAATTGGACTTGGTCATTCTGGAGTAAATCATTAGGGGAGGGATTCTTTTACATTCAGCCTACCACACTTTACATATCTTCTTCACTTGCACTTTTACACCGGCTTTAGGCCGATTCAAGGGAGCAATGTTTTCTCTTTAACATGAACACTTCTTCGTTGTTTTATCTACTTCATGTCTGAAAAGTGAGATTTGAACGTTCGCCCTTACCGACACACACTGTCCGTGTTAAACATGGTCATTTGTGTCACTCGCCTGTCAAGGAAATGTATCACATGGCTGCTGAGCTAGCTGAGCTCAAAGGTGTCAAAAAACAGTCATCGCTTCTACCGGCCGGACGTGACAGCATGTGAAGATCCTACTTTCACGCAAAGTTGTTGCAGGCTCATGTGAATGTGGCAATTGCCACTGCTGTCCCGCGATTTCACACTTCATGCTGCAGAGGACTGCCTCCCTTCACGATCGAGGTGTCATCGATTTTTAACATGATCGTGATCAAGCTTTGGAAATGAAGGTGACCATTCAACATCAATGCATCTTACACTCGCTACCTGGCACAGCATTCCCAAGTATTTAGAGCCTGTTCTTCTTCCTCTCAAAAACTTCTTCTTCCTTCTGCCTACCACATCCAATCACCAACATCTCTCCTCCCCATCCAAGTCAAACGCCTTTCATTGGCTTTCAACATCAAGGTTCATCACACATGAACTCCATGAGTCCTCTTCTGTTGTCTTCTATTCATTTTTTAGGAATTGAGGTCTTCATGACGTTATTATATAAATATTGTTTTCTTTTTGCACTGATTACATCATACTCGGCTTCCTTTCATCAGCAATCAAGCCGTCTCTGCAGACCTACGGGAGGCTGAGACAAGACAAGCTGCCGCTCAAACATCATACCTTGTCGAGTCCATTCACAAATCCGAAACCAACCACTTGGAGCAATTTGAATCTCCGGTTTCAAACGAGAAGCGCAATACGCGCTCAAAAACAACAAGACGAAGGAGACGAAATTAGGAAATTCGCCCACAGACAGCTCGGCTACTGCCAGGTTCATTCCAGAGAGTCTGTCAGAGCGGTAAGCCAAAGAGCATGAGCAATCGGTGAGAGAAAGTGCGGCTCGTTCCGAGTAAGGGCCAAGACTTTGGGAAACTGTCCGAAGTTGGGCAAACGTATCGTCTCTGCGACGAACACAAGGCGGCCTCTGGTGGCGCGCCGGCTAATTCATCAGATTGCTTCACCCACCCTTCTATCTCGCAAACCCAACACCATGCGTATTCGCCAACAGTGACTGTTTCCTCAAAACTGTATTGACGACGTCGCAGCAGCGAAAAAGGCAGCAGATCTCGCCCGTACTCGAAAAGAGGATAGGATCCTTAGTCAGGCAAAAAAGGATCAGCAGGCGGGAAGCAAGCAAGGTCAGGCATCCAACGATGTAGGTAAATTCCTCGATTATCAATTAGCGCACCCGGGACGGGCAGGCCGTGTGGGCTACCTGAAAGCTCACTTTCTAACGGGGTTAAGCATCGTCTGGGTTCTCCGTACGGCCGCCTTCGAGACCCTTACCCCAAGCCTACACCATGGGAAAGCATCCAATTTCCCGAAAAAAGGACATGGTCATCAGGTCATCTTGTGGTACCTGGTTATCGAGATTGGCAACTGGAACCAATTTGAAGCTCTGCTGTCGCGGCCGCTGGTCTGGTCTTTTCAGCGAAATTCCCGATCAATTGGATACCAGGTGGGAGTGAGAGGAACACTTGCTCTTCTAACACGATGCTGAAGAGTTTTAAGGAAAGGAAAAAGTGCACCTACCAACCCTGTGACAAATCTGACAATCTCAAGGAGGATGCTGGTTGTTTTGTCATGCTCAGGAAATCCCTCTACCCTCTCCATACTCAATTGATTGTCGAATATGGGTAAATGCACCTACACGGTCCAGCACAAGAGTTAGTGTCTGCTCGAGGAGGACCCGTTCATGCCAAGGGAGCCAAAGAAGTTGACCGTGAAAGGGGAGTTCTAGTCCTGCAAGCTCACAGTGCTTTGGAGCTGGCAGATGTCATCGCGAGAAATACCAGAAGATCGTACTCTCGTCCAAAGCAGCTTCGTGCCTTCATGTCTTTGATGATCATATGAACACAGTGATACGGACGCCAGCGCGGTTCAGTCAATGGCCACAGAGTGGTATTCACCTTGACAATTTCATCAATCTCGGTCCACACAAGCAAATAGACGCCTCACACACTTGCATTCATAACAATCACCCTAAACTAAATGTTCTGCCGTCGAAACAATAGGGGCTCTCATGAAGTTCATCGAAAGACACGAAGCAGAGAAGGCTGAGATCCACAAGAGCGCAAGCGATGAAGATTTCTCAAATGAAAAGGGAAGCGATGCTCCAAGCTACACATTACAACACGGCCGAGTGGATGGTACATTTGGATGAGATGAGGAGGGTCAACTACGAAGACGCACAGAGTCTGTTCCAAGAAAGCTTGTCGGAGAAAACAGTATGATGAATCCCAGAAATGAAGAAACCAATCTGTTCTTTTGAAAGCAAACGTTGGAAAAGCCGATCAAAACGCTAGCGAAAGCTGCGTCTGTCACAAGATCATCTCACGCAACCGTGTTGGAGCTCCTCATATATGACACCTTCAAGAGGCATGGGAGGATCAAAGCCAGCTTCCGGCTACCAAAAGCTCAAGAGATGGAGATCGCGGAACAACGGCTGGAGGAGATAATGGATCGCTTGGTGAGGGAAGACAGCAATTTGATTATGAAGGTGGTGAGTCTGACGACGACCAAGGAATGGAAAAAATTGGTATGGGGGTTGAGAAAGAGATTTGTGGTGGTTTGCGAACCCCCGTTCGAAGAAGACGAAAATTTGAGAGATGTTGTTTTCTTTTCAGCAATTCTATATAAAAATACTCGTAAGTGGCTTTGAGATCTGATATGCATCACACCGCTGATGATAGTCTCAGAAAGACCCGGTCATCCGGGCAAAGTCCCCCATTGACCGGCCAGAGGAGCGTCAGGTTCGATTCCTGACGCCAGCTCCTATTCGGCGGCCGTCGCCTGGAGTAGCGTCAAGACCCAGGCCCAAACCATCCTGGAGCAGCTGTCAAGAGAAAACCAATTGGTCTTTGAGACCGTGGTCGGTCTGTACTTCCAGCAGCTGGCAGAAGCAGCGGCTCCCAAGGTGGAGAATTTCGTGTTCGTCGCAGAGCCAAGGTCAGGAACGTCTCCTTGCTGTCACTGTTGCCACCACCTCCCTGGGCATCTCCGGAGCCAGCGCCTATCCCAGGCCCTGAAACTGTAGCTCCGGCAGAACCCAAATCGCCCCTCAAGTTGGGGAGGTACACGGTAGACCCGGCAATCCGGGTAACACCAGCGCCACATGGCCAGAGAAGACCAAGGTGCCATCATGGCGTTTCGCGAGTTGAGGAAAACCTTGCTCCCAGCGATCTTCGGCGCCTCATCAACCTTGAGCGTGCTACGATATGGTGGTCGAAACTCGCCAACGACCCTAGAAGTTGGTAACAACCATTCAACCGTCACATCACTGCAGAACCTGCGATTCAGACCATCACGTACGTGCAGACAAAATTTGTTCTCCCTCGCACCACCATCAACACAGCTACGCCCGTCCTCGAGCCTCAGACAACAAACACAATCCCAAGGCGACCTTCGAAAGATACATAGTCGCTTGCCGGTCAGAACACTGCCTAAAATAGGCAAACTCGTCTCAGCAGCCTATTAATGCGGGTTTTGCAGAACCCGAGACATTACTATATACAATACAGGATGCTGTGATTGGTGGTAAGGCGCCACGGTCAGATCATACGGAGATGGACCAAGATGGACCAAATGAGGCAAAAGACCAATCTCTCCATGGCCCTAGTGATCTTGCAATATATCAGGGATAAGGGTTGACTCCCGTGTTGAGTGACTATGGCGTTCTCGATTGGGACCAAATTCCAGATGGTCCTTCGTGTGTCAGCCAAGGCAATTTCAACGATTGGGATTTTGCCCAGATGATTGACTTTATGGACCCCACCCAAGTCACCGAGGACCGCCCGCAAGCTGCTTCCTTACCGCCATGGTAGTCTCATGCAGTCCCGACTTCAGAGGCTGGAGCTACAATTTTTAACAGCTGAGGACTATGCTAACATTGACCCATTGCTTCGTCCTATTTAAGAACTGGTAGAAAACGACGCGCATTAAGCCCAAAAGGCAGATGCAGATGCAGAGGCGGATTTCGAAGATGACCAACTCACGGCGTGGAACGAAATAATGGAAGATTTCTGGAAAACCCGCTTTGCGGAAGACGAAGAAGCAGAAGAAAATGATCGGCCACAAGTCGCGCGATAACAATCCCCAGTAATCCGGCAGATCGCCTGGTGATGTTGGACGGAATGAAGGGCTTTCATTGGATTGGGTCTGGCAGCAAGACCTAAGACGACTAGACAAGCTCGAAAGAAATTTCAAGCCTCCGCCCTGCGTGGCGAGAAGGGACGATGGAAGACCCATACATGGATTGCATTTGCGCACATTTTGAACATTTTCAAGACGGTCTCGACAAGCTCTGGAGACGGGAGATGCGGGATAGTGGGGAGAGGGACTGCGGTCCAAAGGGCCACAAGAAGGATACGACAAGAACTGAGATGATGCCGATGGTAGAGTAGGTGAAGATAACTTAGCCGGTTGAAGTTCTCGAGAGAGACTTCAAGGATCAAGACACCCTGACGATTTCTTCCCTGTCGCCGAATACCTCGAACGTGGGCCAAAGAGCATCGTCGTCAGGAAGTTTGATCAGTCTACATACTATTAGTCTGCCGCTACTAGGCTGCCTCTACTTGTTGTCTTTAGTGTGATGATATGGATGGGGCTTTATCTGGGACTCACATGACTGTGGCAGTCGCGCGACCGTTCCCGGCGACGTTAGACGCAAGGAATTTCTCGTGTTACATTAGGTCGGGCAACCAGACGAACGATGACTGGATGAGTTGAAGAAAATTCCAGACCTCGAGATAGGACAAAGGATCCTACCAGAGCTGGCGGACCTACTACTATGCAAGTGGTTCATGGCCGAGGTCGCGGAACAAGGAAGATCGAGCTTGGAGGCCGCAATCCGAACGTGGGGAATCGAGCAGCCAGAAAGGACGGACATGTGCGCAAATAGGCTGGATGGTAGCGGTATGTTCTGGACGACAAATTCCCAGCAAACCGTACACGAGGGAGATCTAGATACGCACCTGGACAAAAATTGAGCGAGCGTATCAAGGCCCGAGTATCATGACCTTGGTGATTTTGTGTATCCATCATATCATGGCACCTCAGCGAAGTGACAAAGCAGCAAATCGCGCTACTGACCGTGAGGGAGAGAATACGAAGGAATACCCGAAGAATTCAGTCGAGCTCACGCTAGTCGCTACGAGCGCGAGGAAAATCTAAGACCCGATGGATCCCATCCTTGGGGTACAGAAAATTTTCAGTGGGAGGGATGGTACGGGTGATCATTGGAGAAACAGAGATAGTGATGGAGATGGCCGAGATCGTGTGGCCGGACATGTTGGTGAGGTGAAGGTGGATGTCTTTGTGGATCTGACTGCACGGTTTTCGAACGCGAGGAAGGCTGAGGAAGAAGATATAGAACAGGATCAAGATTAGGGTTATGATCTCACATGATCGTTCGGCTTATGGGGTCTTCTGTAAGTTCGGTACCGGTGGATGGAATCTATATGAGCAGTTCTTTTTTTTCACCCATTTTCTTTATTCATCGAGTAGATTCAGGCATAGATCCATAGGGTACATTATGATGGATCTTTTTGAATTAAACGCTTTTGAGTCCGCTCTCTTTCCCTCACGCTTGTGAGGCTTCTCGCTGCGATTAAAGGTAGACGGTAGATGTTTCGCGCTGGCGAACTCATGCACAACGGAGCGTTTGAATGAAAGCTCCATGCTATGCTCGTGCATTTCGTTTGCTACTCCTCCCCGTTCTCAACATCTGTTCATGCCTTCCATCCTTTTTTCGTTCTTAATAGTAGCATCCTTAGCAGCGCGAAAGCCGTAGCGCCAGCCAAGAGCGTGACTGCACTGAAAACCTCCGCCCTGTGGAATTTTCCTTTGCCAACATTCAAGATAGCGCCGGCGATCGGATTGCCAA
>JAABUP010004349.1_pt1 | contig 23272 bp, 25 predicted proteins | sample 5559201 | NCBI WGS metagenome assembly JAABUP01 (sample SAMN10711887, study PRJNA513373) | rock metagenome | isolation source: Antarctica rocks | place: Antarctica | reverse complement strand
TAGGTGTCCTTTAGGGACTTCTGTCTTCTAAGGATGCATTCACATGTATATTGAGCACTTGGATGTTCCTTCTGCTATAAAGGTTTAGAACCTGAAGAAGTAGTTGCACCTCGTTGACTGGATTCATCGGCCATACAGCACAATGGTCACCAAATTTGTGCTTCGATTCCAGACACTGGTTAGGATCCAATTCAACGTAAGACTATCGGGGGCTGAAGGGGGCCCGAAGTTGTAAAGGGGCCTTTAGCAACCTTCACCAGTAGGGGTTATGTTGGGAAGCCTCTGATGATATATCCTACATCGTACAATGTGGGATCGGGTTCTACCATGGAGCACGTTTGTCATCGAATCAGATGTTAGATTTGGATCGTAAAGGATTAAGATAATCGGTATGGGGTTTATTGCTGGTGATCTTCTACATCGATGTGCTAGCTCTCAACATGGAAGCTTGGACCTTGTGGACTACATAGGCACGCCCAAAAGATCATGGACTGTCTAAGCACAGGCCTGGATGTGAAGAAATTATTTTGCATCCTCAGCCTCCAAGCAGGAAGCATGTCTGAAGTTCGTTGGCTTCTACTTAAGAGCTACATAACCTGGTGTAGGAGTCCACCTCCACAATCAGATCATCATGGTCTACAAAAGCATGGAGCCAGGCCGACATCTGACAATTGAGGCAAGATATGTCGTGGAGGTCGCCACTACCCACGGTCAGCTCAATGCTTGGTGCCTTTCTCCCTCTCGCGGTTCCGTATCTTACTCCCGATTCTCATTCCCCATTAGCAACACCATCGGACTATAATGCTCATCTTCCCATAAACCTGCGATCTCCTTAACAGAATGGGCTTTGTTGTTTGCTACGTCAGATGCAACGGTGTCCCGTCCTTACCCTGCTGCATCCACCATACCAACCTCTCTCTGATTTCTAAAGGACGTCAAGCCCAAACCGGTATGAGCGCCGAAGAGCACAAGCCATTCTCCGGAGCTAGAGTTTGGGATTATGAACAAAGAGGTACGAGTTGTGAATTATTGGGTTGGGAAGCTTCGTAATTGGACTACCCCAAGATTACGGCGCATACCCCATTCAAGGCCAACGAGATTACAGCGACAACAAGTGAGAAATCAGTACTTGAATGATATATAGTCCCTATCCACAGCTATTAAACACGAAAGTGAAAGGTTCCAAGACGCTTTTTGCATAGGCAGGGATCAATATGTGTACACTCAATATGGACCAAAGCTCTTTCTTGTACCGCTAAAGTTCGACCTGGCGAGCTCGAACATTGGTCTCAATCTTGAATTGCTGAACATTATCGATGCATGAATCTTCGATCTGGAGCTTTTCCACTTGCACTTCTGTCAGCTTCAGCGCTTTGTATTCAAAACCACTTCGCTGCTGTTCATTTGATGCGAGTCATCATACTCTGACCTTTTGTCGCACTCTTTTCGGAGCCAGAAACAAAATCTTAATACCATTCCGGAAATCTCCTATTCTTCATCATTAAACGATTGATAGCGGTTCGAACCGACGTGAGAAGTTCTCGAGAGTCGATATAATCATCTGCTCGAGTCCTGCTTCTCCCTAGCTGAACACTTCCGGGTTTCTCAGATAAGATGGTGTAGCAGTATCTTAGAGTCCCATAAGCATCAGTCAATGGTAAAAACTTCGTTAAGCCAACGTAGCATTGTTTATTATATATTGATGAACAGCCATACCCAAAAAGTCTATGCAATGCAACACACCTCACACTCTTTCTCTCTAACCTCGCCATCCCCACCCACCTCCCAACCTCATCAAACCATATTGTCCCGCTCAACCTCAAACTCTTCTGCAACGCACACCCAATTCCCACGGCCTTCACGGCCCCACTCAGCCTCACCGGCACCGCCGCATCCAGACAGCACGGCGTGAATTCATTTGCCTCCATCGAAAACGCCTGCTCGAATTGCCCGTAGCAGGTCTCGCGAACTCCCTCCAAACCCCCTAGGAGAAGTAGACGCCGATGAGTTTAGACGTGGCGTTCATGTTGACGGTCTGCTTGCCCTTGGTGCCGGTGATTTCCGGAAGCAGTAAACGTATGCGATGCGGCCGCCGCAGAATTCGACAATGCCGACGGCGTTGTCCCTGTCTCCGTACCGGCGCGGCTCGGGCTGTACGGCGGTGATAAGACTTGCGACGACGGACTTGGCGATGCTGTTTTGGCCGAGACACCATAGCGCGAGATCGATGGCATGGATACTGCAGTTCAGGGATATACCCTTTAAAGGTTTTGCATAAGCGACGAAGAACCCTGAAAGATCGAGCTTGTCGCATGTTTGGCTGCGGGAGATGGAAGGGCGGCCTATGAGGCCAGCGTCAGTCTTTGACAAGGCGTCGCGATAGGAAGAGTCGAAGCTGCGGAGGATACCGCAAACGTCTTTCGGATGGGGTCTTCTTTGCGAGCGTCGACCACGGATCGGGACTGTGGATTGTTTTTTTCATGGGGTCCAGAGAGATGATTCGATGGGAGGCGCGATTTATTGTTTCGACGCTCGTGGAGAACGGGTTTCTCGCAGAGCACGTGCTTATTCGCTTCTATAGATATGATTGCTTGTTCGACACGTTCTGTTGTCAAGGATGCGATGACCACTGCTTGAGACACTCTTGCATAGAACGTCATCGCAGGATTTATATTGCTTAATTCCATTAGGCTCGAGGGCTGTCTTTGCCCATTGAAGGTCCGTATCATCAGGAGTACGAGCAGCGACTAGCTCTAGTCAAGGAGTGCGGTTTGAACAATGGAGGGCACGTCGTTTCCCCATACGTCCAAGGCCGGCACAGCTCATGGTGGGCTTTGCAAGTGCCACCGTAAATCCTCAATTTCCCCAACGGCTTCGACCGTAGACTTGACGCTGCTCTTAAAAAATTCAAGGCCTAATATTAAACGGCGAAACAAATCACAGGAGGTCGGGAGTGAAATGTTGGCTCAATGAATTCGATGTACAGAACCGGGATTCACTCGGGGTTTCTGGGAAGGACAGTCTACAAATGTATGCTCCAAGAATCTCCGAATCTATGAAAATGTGATATTCGAAGGCACTTGCGAAGAGCTGTGGTAAGAAATTTCAAGAGATTCCCCCTACAGGTTGCCCCACGCTTGCGATTTGAGACAATGAGTGTGTCCTGGATACTCAGGGTTCAATCTACAATCGTGGAATTGTCGTCAGGACTCCCAAGGACTAAGGAAAATCACCTTTTTCGTCAGGGAAAAAGCTCGCGTGGCTTCGAAGGAGTTTGTCCTGGAATTTTTGGCGAGCTTTCCCCCCCCCAGGGGCCGGCGGGCGCTGCCTTCAAACAATGGACGGTCTGCCCTCTGATCCAAGCTGCCCCATATCTTTCAGCATGATTCAACGTTCTGTACCCAGTAGGGGGAATTGCTGCGCTCTCTACGAACCACGGAGCCGAGGAAAACTTCCGTGGTGTTATTTTATATGGTTGCTATTCTGTACGCGTTAATAATCGGAAATCTAACGTGAGAACTCTTTCTTGGCTCGAAGCCTCAGATTACCCATCAACTTCTTCCTTGCCCATCTCGACGATCACTTTCAAAACAAGTTTTCCATCTTCGTCACTTGTCTTACCCGCCGTCTCAAAGGCTTGTGGGACACTTTCTAGGCTATGATAGCGATGGGTCACGAGCTTCTGAAGATCTGCCAGCCCCGAGTCTTTGCTCGCAACAAGCTCGATTGCCCTCGGGTAGGTATTGGCGTATCGAAATGTCCCTATGATATCGACTTCACGCAGTGCAGCTGCTGAGATTGGCAATGTCTGTACAGGATTTCCCATACCGACTATCACAACTTTTCCACCAGCGCGCGTTGCCTGCTTCAGTCAGCGATGCGTTCTTCATGGGGTGATGCTTCGATCTTACGTAGATAGCAGCTTGTGTACATGATTCGACTCCTGTGCATTCAAACACAGTGTCATATTCGCCCAGACTAGAGCCTCCGGCGGTCCTGACTTCGGCTGCTATAGCTGCGGTCTCTTTGGCAATCCGAAGCCTCTCCTCGATACCCTGCCCCTGTTTTCGAGGCACGACGAATCCGCAGTGCGCGAATCCGTTGTTGATTGCAAAGTCTACCCTTTCTGCTTGTATATCTGCGATGGTAACATTCGAAGAGCCCCCTACCTTGCTCGTTGCTGCACACAGTAGGCCTACGGCGCCAGCCCCGAAGACAAGAGTGGAAGAGTCCGGGGCTATCTGAGCTCTTCTTGAGGCATGGATGGCCACTCCGAGGGGTTCGAGTATTGCCCCAAGATCGAAGGAAACATTGTCTGGTAACCTGCATATCTCAGCCAAAGTATACCTTTCAAGTCAACGAAGAGACGGTGAACACGGACTTGTGACACCAGGCCGCCGGATGATTAATTTTTTCCTGAAGCGTGCCTTGGAAATGTGGAAAAGCTTTTGCAGAACTGCGAAACTTCAATTCCTGGCAGATATTGTATCTCCCTTCCAAACACCTCTTGCATGTTGTACATGGTAATCCCACTTCCAACGCCACTCTGTCCCCAACCATAAAGTCCTCCACCGCGGATCCTACTGCTGACAAGACTCCTGCGGATTCATGGCCCAGCGACATGGGCTCTCGAACCAATATATCTCCATTGCGGTAGTGGTGGTAGTTGTGGAGGTCGGAGCCGCAAAGACCAGTTGAGCGAACCGAGATCTGAAGCTCGGTGGGCGCCGGAGCTCCAATATGACGGTCTTCCTACGGGGCGCTACATTAGCTGAGGTTCGTGATTTTGGTAGAATCGAACGTGCTAGTCGAAGGTCTTTCACGCCGTGCAAAACCGAAGCTTTGGATGTTTGGCCATTAGGCGATGTGGAGGCCATGATGGATCAACAGTTGCATTGCAAGGACCGATCATGCAGCGTTCGGCCCGTTAATGTGTAGCGCGAGTCGAGATCGCATCTGGGTCGGATGAGTCTAAGGAGGCATACATATCCAGCTGTGAGGTCGGAATTGCTTCTATGTTCTATCTGTGCTAAAAACAAGAATTACGACTTAAATAGCAGGCTCGATCCTAGATGTTCAAATCCTTTCTATGAGTCTAGTGTACTCTCTTGCATGTTGCTCAAGGCCGGGTATACAATATGATATGTATTCCGATACAATGGCTATTGGGCTGTCATGACATCCAGCAGAACGCCCATCGCTATGCACTGATTCCCTTTCCAGGTAGCCCCTTGCTCCATGCTATGCAATATTTCCCTAGTTTAATTTTCCATGCTTCCATATCGTCATTCCATGATCCGAAAGAGGCCCTTTCATAGTTGACACATCAAGCCAACCACAAAGAAGAGGCCCAAATGGCTTTTCGTAAACGCACCGCTCACTGCGTCAATTCTTCCAAAGCCTCTAGAGGTGCTGGCTTGAGTCGCCACATTGGATACTCCGGCTCGGCCTACAGGTGTGATCCCATTGAGAGCATCGACTGTGCTAATGGCCGAGGCTTGATCGAAGAAATCCACGAGGACATATGTAGGAGCTTTCCCATATATGGTTGTGCAGTTCGCGGCCGCTCCTCCCAGATTTCCAACAGCTCCACTTTGAGCATTCGTGGTTGTTATATTCCCATAATCTGGTGTCTGGAAAAAAGCCTGCTGAGTATCCAGGAAATGATTCATCAGGGGGAGTCGTCCAGATGTTATAGCCATTTGTGTATTTCCCTGCACAGCCGGAGGCCTGTCCGGGGTACACGTAAAATTCGACAGGCTTGTAACGTCATAATTGTTTTCGAAAACGAACGTGAATTCATCAAGGAGATATGGAGCGACTGTGTTTGATGACGGAGGTAACGATGCGACAAATGTAACAAGACGCGTATTATTTGAAATCATATCTTGCAGCGCTGGCCAGGTCATTATGGTAGTTGTTGTAATTGGAGGTGTATAAGCGTATGAGGTGATGTTGGCGGCTTTGTACTCTGAATCAAGAGCCGATGCTGGTGCATTGTCCGAGTTCACCAAAAGGATTGTAACCACCTCGTGTGGGTTATTGTCCATCCAGCTCTTGATCTCTGATAGCCAACCGCTCAATTTTCCGACATCCAACAAGCTACAGCTTGTGTGACAGAGGTGCCATTCCCCGTTGCTATTGTGGACTTGTGCAGTGAGGAGTCGGACGCCGGCATCTAATTGAGCTGAGCTGTTTATATTTCTATGGCTGTGAGTCTATGCGTTTGCCACCAGAGAGGGACTGGCTTACTGGTTACCAGAATCGGTATAGCCATTGGAACTATTCCGCAGGAAAGGACTGTCGTGAGCACCAAGGTATGTGACATTCGAATACGATCTACTGCACAAGTCTGGAGAGTTGTTGCAGGCATATGTCGCGTTGCGAGGTACCAATGCAGCTCCGAATGCCACAGGCAACGAGGGAAGAAGCCATAGTAAGATATGCATCGTACGGGAGTAGAATATCTGGAACGGGTCTCAGGGATGTGTATCTGATCTGGTTCATGTAGCGTTAACAACAGGTAAATGGCAAAGGCTCAATAAGAGTCCAGAAGCGACTGTATACAAGGAAAAGAGCAAGTAACGGCTAGGAGCAAATAGAGACTTCCATAGGAAGAGCAATCGATAAAGGATGTACGGTAAAGACAGAGCTTGAGCAAGAGACGAGGATGTCAATACTCCGCCACGCTAAACAGGTATTTGAGCTTCGTCATCCTACTTCGTACTTGATCGGCAGGCTTGCCGAGTCAAGTCTCTCGCAAGGTAAGTCTCACAAGTTCGGTCTTCATATCGAACAAGGGGTTTCTAGTCTCTTGCGAGACGTTATGGGTTGCAAGAGGAACCATCTGGGTTCACTTGCTTTGAACGTTCCATTGGTGTGACGATGCGGTTTGGCGGGGCTATCTGTTTCTATTTATAGCCACCCCACAAGACTGAGAGAAAAGCTTGGGAAATCGACCAAACTACGTCTTCCGAAGCTTCTCATCATTGAAGTGGTAGAATGGCGGTTGGCGGCTCAATGAAGCCCTTTCTTGTACTTTTTCGCTATATGCTTCTGAGCTTCGATCGAAAAGAAGCGCGCGGCGTGGGCAGCAACATGCTCAGGCTGGAGAGTTGAAAGAATGCAACGAGAAGGCGAAGGTACAATCTCTGCTTGATTGAACCCACCGATTCATACTGGGGAACTATGTTGAATCATCTCGTCCGGTCGGCGCAGAATCATTGAGCAGATCATTTCTTCGCCTGTTGCTCGCCAATATGCATTTATTTTGTGGTGATGTCCTTACTTTTCTGCCGTCACCTAATACAACTGTTCTCTGCCATGCTTTGCTCCATTCTCCCTGTTGGCTGCTCGTCCAATTCCGCCCTACCCGTGTTGCTCAAGAGCCAAACTTGAGCAAGTACCCACCGTCAACAGGCACAATCCCTTGAGATGATGGGGGTGAGAACAGATCGAGAGACGAAACGTAGATTTACTTGGTGTGAGGGGATTCATTGAAGGAACAAGGTAATTGTCGGTAAAGAGCAAGTCCACTTCGGGGTGATGTCAGATGCCATGACGACGGCCAGAGACACTTCCGAAACAATGCTCGACGGTGGCGAACATCACCAAGTTCGGCACAACGTCAATTACAAAACGCGATGGTGTCCCACTTTTCGAGAGTGAAATCTATTCAACGCGGGATTTACGATGTGAAGAGAGTACGAACGCTGCATCTCTGGCACGAAGTTTTCTGCTTTGCCTACAGCTACGATACGATACTTCTAGGCACGACTGACTGGGTTGGGAGACGAAGAGGCCGATACACCTGATTAAATGCTATTCCAAGTTTAGATATGAAAGAAAACGTAGAAAAGCCATGTTCCAGCACGGACAGTCGTACATTCATTTGATCGGCATGCAAGGTCCGCTGACTTCGATGCCAAAGGTGAGTCAACTTTCCAGGCCAACGTTTATCAATATTTCGAGTGTTTGAGCAGCAATTTCAGAATCGATGACTTGCCGGGTGAGGCAGCCCCACACAACATGCTCTCCTGGACTACAGCACGCGCTCTCCAGCAAGAGCTTGGCAATTCTCTGATCCCCTTGAGCAACAGCCTGTAACAGCGGAGCCTGTTCATTCGTAGTCTTGAAATTGACGTTGACTGGGATTTTCGACAGTGGTATTAATTCCAACATCGAATCCTCTCCTCGTGCAGCGGCTTGAGATACCATCCTTTCTTCAACCTCAGCCCCATCATGCTGCAGTACCTGTGCCAATGACAAACTCACGCCCGAGGTAGCTAGGTATAGCATGGAGTCAGCTCCCACTGGATTGGCGTTGATATCAGCCGACTTCCCTGAAAGTGGCTGCCCGGTTGAATGATGTTCCATCAAAGTAGCTTGGGAAAGCGAGGTCTCTCCTTTTGGCGACTCGAGGTCGAAATTGACAGGCTTCGCTAGTAAATTCTGAACTATCCGGTGTTGGCCTCTAGATCATGCGATATGTCATGCAGTATATCCCACAAGGGCAATGTTGAAATCAGGACTATTCTTGATCAGAAATGTGGCCATCGACGTGTCTCCTCTCCGGACCGAGTGATCGGGTACCATTGCCCCAATTTCGTCTTTTTATTTCCAAATCGACACCAATCATTACGACGGGTCGAGCAATCGACTGATCACCCTTCAGTGCAGCTTCGAAAAATCCCTCTATCTCTGGTTGTGGGAATTTAATGAGGGAAAACTCTGGACCAAGGCAGGAAGAAGTCTTGGTTCCATTCCCGATTAACAGCATCAATTCTCTTGCTCTCCACCTTCATCACGGTCTTACTGCTCACAGCCTCATTCGCCTTCTCATTTCGGGATTGTTTCTCTGTATCTGCCCCAAAATCCGTTGGTTGTCGCACAATGCTGTGGTTTCATGAACAGGCATCATGTGGTCGGGGAGGCTGCCAAGTCATGTTGTTTCACACCTCTGTCAAGCCAAATCTGCACCGGCAGGGGAAACTGTAGAATGTTGATGATGGAGTCGGAAGTGATGGGCAGGCGATGGTTATGAGCGTCGCGCTGTTGGTACGGAAGTAGAGAGGCCATGGTCGCAATTCAAAATACTCGGCGCCGGAAATGTGCAGTTCTTTGTCGGCGGTGGTTCTGAGGCTATGACTTGTCTGTTACCGAAGTAAAGTCCTTGCCGTTGAACCTTCTGTAGTGCGGTAGGGAGTGTAAGGTGGGGTGCTCGTAGCTCATCTATTACTGTTGCCAGCTATTCGAAGCTGCTGTCTGTCAGCTCCCTGCAACGACATCTTTGATCAATGTTCCTTATGAAGCTGCGATCATGTCGTTCGGCTTGCACGTGAGTGGGAAACATCGCAGGCAGAAGAGTTCTAACGTGACCTGTAAGGCTGACTCCCGAGCGCGCAGTTCCACTCACAGAGCTCATCGGCTTTCTCTGCTTGCCTCTGCATGTTCGTACGTTGATCGCTCTTTTGCGAATCCTCGTCCTTAGGTGTCTACTTTGCTGGCCAGGCTCTATAGAACGGATCTTCACGAAGTTCATTCCGTTTTCAATTTTCATTCCTGCGAACAATTGTCAGAAAATTGTTTATTCGCTTCTTAGGGACCGGATGAAAGGAAATGTACGGTATTGTAACATCTGCAACGATTGAGCCGACCGAATAATGGAACTTGAGTAAGGTGGTTGTCTTTGTCTTCTACTGCATACCGCAACCATCTCTTTGATTATGCGAGCTGCTGAATAGCTGCTTGCATCTCAAAGACAGTATATTTTTGCACCGTCTACTTGAGATTTATGGCTCGATTTATCATACCGGAAATGGAACTTGACCATGATCGTAAGGTGCTTGTCTTTGTTTTCTACTCCATGCCGCGACTATCTCTTGGTACAAGCGATGTTTGCAGTGATTTGAACATGCGAGCTGCTGAATGGCTGCTTGCATCTCGAAGACCGTATATGTTAACATCATCTACTTGAGATAAATTGCTCGATCCATCATCTTTAAGTAGTCAACGTTCTGAGAGTTTAGCAGTCGATCCTGGTAACAAAATTCTTTTCTTGTTTACTTGGTAGCACACGCAAGCCTTCTGACGAAGAAGCAGCCTGTCAGACACCATGGCTATCAAGTAGGTCGACCGTCTGACTACATCCTTGCTTGAATGTGCTTTCAAACTACCTTCATCGTAGGATCTGCTAACGCACGGCAGGGAGATGGACGTCCCGGCGAGCAAGTCTATCAAGTTGGTTGGGCGATGGGCGATGGGATCGATGTTCTTTTGTGAGCACTACAGTTCTCCCGATATGGTACCAAGCGATGCTGTGGTACAATGGGCGGATAATGGCGCCATTCTATGCCTTCGACCACAAGATCCAGCCTTGACTTCTGAGACCGCCGGATGGGCACAAGCTGGTAAACTTGTGTCAACCACATCTTACGGCATTTGGCATATCACCCCTGAAACGTACGTCAAGGTCGTCAGCTGGCAGGAAGGCGCTCAGCTCGAAGGTCGTACCGTCAAATTCATCAATGATAAACACCCTGAGATTCCCACAACCCGGGTTATCTATGAGTGGATCGATCCCACCTGGACCCGAACTTTTATGATCATGAAACGTGCATGGGGAGTGCTGATGGCTGAAGCATTGGTCTATATGGATGACAGCCAGGTCAAAGACGTCGCGGATCAGGTTGCAGCTCATGTTAAAACACTGACACAGCATACCTCTAATATGCTGGAAACGCTTGATCAACATGGCGTTCAAGAAACTAGACTTGTCGGATGGTTCCCGCTCAAAGACGTCCCACACAGCGAATCTTGGAAGCAGTTCCAATGGCCTCGGTTTTCGCAGGAAGGATTCAAGACACATCTGAAAGAAAGTTCCAACATGACATTGATCCCCGACTCTGGACCTGAATTCGTCCTTTACAACTCCAAGCTCACGACCCGTAATATTTTTGTTTATCCTCCATTACCTGGCGAAAAAGGCCGGCTAGCAGAGATCATAAACTGGGATTTTACAGCATACTGGCCCCGCTACTGGGTGGCCACTTGTCCAAATCCAGACGGAGCGTTTATCACAGATATCACAGACTACGGATCAAAGCTCGACGTGCGCTGGCCTCAGTTTCTTAGGAAGGCACTTATGCAATTAGGATTTGAGAATGTCGGGGCGTGGTGGGATTCTTACCGATTTAGCTCCGAAGACTTGAGATCTGAACGAGCGGGTAAGGAATATCGCGATTGGGTGGCGGTTGTTAGAGAGGAGAGCATCAGATTGAACAACTTGAGATTGGGGAACCAGTCTGAATCCTCATCTTGATTTGAATCTGTAACTGTTCGCGGGGTGTATTATGCTCAATCTCAGCTATGCGAATAATAATAATAATAATACGCTTATTGACTTTGCATATCCAACGATTACCATAATCCAGATACTGTGATCACACTCTTCACACGGACTACCCTGTCTTGGTCCACTGACCTCCTCGCCAACTCCATTCTGCATCATGCCCGATGCGTTCTCTCTTCATATTCCCAATCCCAGGCTCCACCATGTCTGGGGCCTTCGTCCCCAAGCGGCCAGCCGAAGATGATGCGCCGGGAATGGAGGACAGGTGGCTGGTGATCGATAGCGTGCCTGAGGTAATTCGCTCCAGGGGTTTGTTACAACGTTCACATCTTTCGGAGTACCATGGGCTGTTGTAGTGACAATCCAGACAGCAGTTTTTATTTGCGGGTGTGTCTTCGGGGACGGGGAATGGCATGGCGTCTGAGTGAGTAGGATACAGCACAGCGGTTGTACGGCTCGAGCTGGCCGGTGGAAGGAAGGAAGAAAGAGGGTAGATGGCGTATGTTGAATGCTTAGGGCAATTCAGTAGCGGAAAGTACACAGTGAGGGATCCTATTGAAAGTTATATATCGCGCTCAACACTCTATTACTATGCCTCGTGAAACATATTCGCCTTTGACAAGATGGAACCCAGACACCTTGAGAACGTGGGACAGGATCTTCAACCATGACACTTGGCGGAAACACATGTCTCAGGACAAAGCTCTTTGTTGCCCAAGCCGCATGTTGTCATCAACCTCTTTGTGCTCGGTCCGGCCCCGAAACCGGCTCTAATCAGTGCTCGACTCACGCAAACAATGAGTGCGTGACGCAGGCTGGTGTTGCAGAGATACGTAGCCGCTAACTCGTTGATCGCAGGGCTGCATGTTGTGTCTTCTGCGATGGACGGCTGGAAGATCTGTGCTGGTGAGACGGGCACGGGACCAGGCTGCTGAGCGGCCGGCCACAGAGGGCTTGTGCGATGACCATGTTTGAGGCTCGGTAGAGGGTATTCCGAAGAACAAGTAGGTAGTGCGCAGACACGGGAGAGACTGGCGGATCGTGGTGCGAAAGAGCTCATGGCGAGCAAGAGGGAGCTCGAGCCTTCTGGTGGGGAAGAGATCATCTGACGTAGAGGTTAAAAGGAGCTGATAAGGTTGAGAGAAGGGGGAGCGACGTTAAAGATTTGGAAAAGTGAGGCGAAGAGAGGGGGAAAGAGGCCCAGGAAGCAGCGAGGACGAGTTGGGTGCGTTGCAGCGATGGGGGCTATTTAAGGATGAATGAAGGAGGCGTGATAAGAGGCCAAAATAAGATATGCGGCCAAAGATCAGTGGAGAAAGAATATCAGTGACTGCGTCTTTTACTCAACGACGTGAGACCAATCATATTTATGGAACAAGCTGCAGAACTGAGATGGGCGAGAAACCTACAGTGTAATGATTTCTGGTAAGTAAGAAACTTACCTCTAATTAAAATAAATAGAATGACCTTTGATCGCGTCATGGTCACTCGCGATGCGTTTCGAGGGTGAGGCCGGGACACATTCACGACATCTTGGCGTTCGCTCGGTTCAAACTGCTTAAAACCTGCTTGTTTTCAGTTGTGACGTGGTTGAAAAAGACTATGCTGCGGAGAGTGTAGAGAATATATGTTGAAAGTATCTAGATTACAGGATTTGCCTTGGCTTTTTTCACCGAGCTTCATCTGACACTGTTTTACATTACTCGCATATTTCTCAGTACTTGCAAGATGGACATTCATTTTGATCCCCCAAAGTGAGCCAGCGGAGCCGGCAACGACGCCGATGAGCCCTTTCTCGACGATGCTGATCTCTGTAACTCAAGCGCTTCCTCGTCGACGCTTGAAAAGGCCCCGGTCGGATAGCTTCTAGCGCTGTCGAAGCCCGTGCTAGCTTTTTGGCTATTACTCTTGTCGAATTGCTTATATCGGTCCCAGCTGAGGTAGCGAACCGTGCCCTTTCTTGTTTTGTTGCCAAGCAATGTGCGATATGGTGGCAGAGAAGCCACGATTACCGCCATGGAAACCTCCATACTTGACCACAAAGCAACACCCGAGAAGGTCCCCGAGACGAGGGACTCAACGGTGCGGAGAATGTCAAATACAACAACCACGAGACCGAGACAAAAGACACCAGCGAGACCAGCCTTCTGGCCCTTGCGCATTTGCAAACCTAATAACATGTATATTGGTAAGGCCATAACTAGGCAGCTTTGATGTCAGTTCGCATATTTGTATAGATTGGATTCAAGTCATACCAGCAAGATCTGTTAGCACATTAAGAGCACACCAGTACTTGTATGTAGCTCTTACGGCATGCTGAGTAGTCGGCGAAGCGCACTTTTCTGTAAACTTCAGTTCCGGAAAGCAATTCTACCATTCTGAGAAGAACCACCTACGGAAATTGTAAAGGTCACTCGCAGACCCACAGAGGGTCAGAGTGGTTCCAATACAAACCCAGAAACTGGCGAAAGTAAGACCCACAACTACCCACCACATCCGAAGAAATGTTCGAGACACGTCAAACAAGATGCGGTAGAGGATCAGAAAGGTAACTTTAACCGTCCACAGAACAAAGAAAACCAAAAGTGTAACAGCTACTCTGCATTGCAAGTATTCACGATAGAACGCATCGTTGAGCGGTGGTGCTTTCTCTTTCTTCATTTGTATCCTCGCAATTCGTTGGGAGTACGGGAACCCTTTGGCGGTGTAGGCGATGGCAAGACAAACAAGGAAGACCAAGGAGAGCAGGTGGGAAGCATCGTCCCAAAGGAGCCGCTTTTTATTGGCATATCGGATGGCGAATCGCCCGATCGATAGTATCGTTGCGACAGAGGTAAGCGTCCAGAGTATCGCCTATGATGATCTTAGCAGTCATTTCTTCCCAACTCAGTAACAGTCAAAACCGACGTGCAGCCCGCCAATAGGGACTGTATTGTACATGGTGGGATAGTTTTCTTGGTATGTTGAGCAGATGTTTTAAGCAGATAGACAAGGAAATCAACTTTCAAGGCTGTTACGCAGGAATACAGGCATATGTATCAAGGCAACATACATCGACTCATTCGTGCAATGCCGTCAGGAGGCTGTGGGTAAAACGGCGTGAATGGGTTTTGATGTGGGGTTCGATACCGCAGATCGTATTTGGATGATTCCTATTGGAACAAACCATCATTCATTGCTGGTGGCTGAAGCCCAGGCACCTAGGATCCTGTCAGCATGGAAACACACTTTATACGCAGATGTCAGCAGGGACAGGTACATGTATTCCGTACGACGGTACGGGTTGCGGGTTCAGCAAAGTGATGAGAGTCACGTCGTAGATAATTCCTTGTCTGGTCCAATATATATATTAGTACAAGCGGAAGGGATAACTCATAGCACAGAGTAGAGTTTCTGCGCATTCCAAAGAGTGCCGAACTTTATGGAGTGACTCACAATCTCAACCATGTAGATATTGCAGTGCAAGTAGTTCTGGAAGGAGGAAGTCGGCAGGTACATGCTACAACCACCAGGTTTTTTCAGCTGTGACGGATAGCTGCCGTATCGATATGCAGAGGTGGCAAGATCGGTGGATGATTGGCCCAACCTGTTTTTCTCGCGGCGTAGGAAAACCGTAAACCGTAGCTGCATTTCGAATAGATTAATATATCAGATCCATCAACCATCAACCATCAACCATCCAACTTCGAACGTTACCTTAGACAGTGCTGACATTAGCGGCATGGACATCTGATGTATATTTGCCGAACGTTACAAAGTTACAAGAATAGATACTTCGTTTCCTGCGTTGAAGTCGTGAATCCACACCGGCGGCAGTCCACGCGTTACAGTACGCGAGCGTCAGCTGTAGAGAGAGATTCCTATCTATCCGGTCTATATAACAACGTGCATTCGTCTCACACATTGCAAAAAGCAACCAGTCTCGAAGTACAAACCATGTCAAGTCCACACACCGCTACAGAACGGTCTCCTCTTCTTGGACGAGACCACCGGCAGCGTCAAACTGACGACTCAGCGACAACCAGTGCTGTAACTCCAGCTCCGAGCGGGGTCAAATCAACCGACAATGGGTCGGCCCCAAATGATAATGCCAACGAAGCCGATGTCGAGAGACGCGGAGAGCCTAGTGAAGAAGATGATCCTGACACTTTGAGGACAGCGAGAAGCCTTAAATACATTCTACCAGTGCTGGGTGTCGGAGTACGGTCTCTGGGATTGGAACAACACGATTGTAGAAAAGCTGATGGACATAGATACTTCTGGCATTTTTGGACCAGTCGATTGTATTTGCCATTAATGGAAATATCGGTAGTGATCTACATGCCTTGGAAAATGTTTCCTGGATAGCAACTGGGTATGATGTGATCTCTGTGAGGTGACATAGTACCTGAAACTACATAGATATTTCCTCTCCATGACATGCTCTCAGCCATTGTACGGTAAGCTCAGCGATATCTTCGGACGCAAGCCATGTCTGTTGTTTGCCTACAGTCTATTCGGACTCGGCTCTCTTGGCTGTGGATTGGCCCACACAATGACCGCTTTAATAGCGTCAAGGGTGAGCTTTCCTATGTGCTCAAACTGCAGAGTGAAGTACCTGATTAGTGCAGGTTGTTCAAGGCATTGGAGGAGGCGGTATGAGCATTGTTGTGACCGTACTCCTGTCCGACTTTATTCCAACGAGAGAGAGAGGCACATGGCAGGGCTATCTCAACCTCATTGGTGCTCTTGGATCCACTTCTGGCGCGCCCCTTGGTACTAGCCTCCCTGGGTCTCGTTGTGGGAATGGACGCTGATATCAGAAATAAAGGAGGTATCATAGTCCAGAACACTAGCTGGAGATGGTAAGCCAATAACGCCCCGATCAGAGGTTGTGTATCAACCTGAATCACAGGGCATTTCTCGGCCAGGTGCCCCTGTGCCTGCTCGCAATAATTGCTGTGGGATTCTTCCTCCACCTCCCCAAGCGTCAAGATGATTTAGCTTGGACGAAACAACTTCAACGCATTGATTTCCTGGGAGCTGTTCTGCTGGTAGCTACGGTGTTTGCCCTCCTATTCGGCCTTGATCGCGGTATCAACGTCTCCTGGAGAAGTCCCTATGCCATCGCCTTTACTTGCGCCACTCTCCCGTTGATTGCCGGCTTCCTCCTGGTGGAAACCAAATTTGCCACAGAGCCATTCACCCCTGGCCATATCATGTTCAACAGAGCACTGTTTGTATGCTATGCCTGCAACTTCTTTGGCTATGCAGCATTCACGGCTTTTGGGTTCTACATCCCCTTGTTCCTCCAGGTCGTCTTGCAGATGAGTCCAGCGCAATCCGGTGCTAGCATGATACCCCTGGCCATCTCTTCTGTAGTGGGAACGCTTCTGGGAGGCATCATCATCAAGAGGACGGGGAAATTTTACTGGCTTGGTGTATGCGCCGGAATAACCGGCACACTAGGATCACTGCCAATTGCTTGGGCTGCAGGGCAGGGTCGGGGTTCTCTGCCAGGTATCTATAGTGGCTCCATCGTCAGTTTCATACCACAGGGTATGGTGGTTACTGCGTCTTTGATAGCGATATGTGAGCGATTGACGAGCACTCTCATAGGCTGCCACTGACAGATACAAGTGTCCAATGTCTCTTCTGAAGACCAAGCAATTGCAACCGCATGCTCTTTCCTCTCCAGGTCTCTGGGCTCAGCAGTAGGCGTATCCTTGTGCGGAATCCTTATCCACCGCGTTCTTGACACTGAGCTCCACCTACACCTCAAAGGCCAAGAAGCGGATCACATCATAGAGAGGATCCGGCAAAGTATCGGGTATATTCAAGAATATCCAGAAGAGATACGCATTGTTATTCGAGAGTGCTATGGCATAGCCATTCAGGCTGGCTTTGCATTCTGTTCCTGTGCTCTCGCTGCAGCAGCATTTAGCGTGTTCTGGTGGAGAGCGAAGAGACTGGGCCACTAACGTTGAGAAGTAGCATGAGGTTGTTATATAGCGCTGCTACTGCTGATGGGTACAATCTAACAAACTAAGGCACCACAGACCTGTCAGCTACCTCCACCGTGTAATAGTGCCCTGCAAACTAGAAACAAGAGCACACAGACCAACAAATAGACATTACCAGGACCTTGTTCTGCCGCTGGGATCTCATCTTCTCGATCCCCGGCGATGCATATTCCTTATTCGCAACAAACGCCAATGACTTTGCTCCAAGCCAGCTTCCGAGTTGGTGGAGTGTAGGTGAGTCACAGGTGAGTGAGTAATCATGCAACCATTCAAATGCCGAAAGACCGAGCGACTCCTTGCCAAGTGAAAAGTGAATGCGATCTCGATATAGCAATCACTCATTGCTTCTCTTTCTGTATCGTAAACCCTTCTTCATGATATAGGTATATCTCTATTCACCTATTATCTCTAGAATAATATGGCGGAAATCGCATTTCCTTCGCTCAGCACCACGACGCGATTGCCAAACGGCACAACGTACAGCTATGTCCATTCTAAACCATCCTACCAAAAGCCTTATATTTTGTTTCTTCATGGCTTTCCGAGTTCCTCGTACGACTGGAGGCATCAGATCAGTTACTTCTCCAAACTCGGGTATGGAATCATCGCGCCTGATCTGCTAGGTTACGGAGGTACCGACAAGCCCGAGATGTTGGAAGCTTACCGCATGAAGAAGATGAGCGAGGAGGTAGTGGGTATCCTCGATGCTCAGAAAGTCGGTAAGGTCCTGGCTGTTGCACATGATTTGTGAGTATCAATCCCTGTGGCATGAAAGAAAGAGCTGATGTGAATCTGGCTCGTAGCGGGTCCTTCCTGATGTCTCGGCTCGCAAACTACTTCCCCGAGCGATTCATCAGCTTTGCATTCTTGGACGTAGCTTATCAAGCGCCCTCTGGCCCTTTTTCCGTTGAGGCGATTAACGAGATTACCGAGAAGACGTGTGGCTATCCTATCTTTGGGTACTGGTATTTCTTCAACGATCCTGACGCTGCGGATATGATGAATCGTGATGTAAGTAGCAGTCTCACTGTACCATTAGAAAACATTGTTCATCATCGTCCCCCATCATTGTCTGGGCTTTTATATCTTGCTAATGGTTGTACCCAACAAAGGCCAAATGCACGGACTCTGTGACGTATTGTCCAGACCCAGTGTCGCTCAAGGATCGCATGTGCCTCATAGGCGCTGCAAGATCATGGTTTGCAGATGGCAAAACTTCGGCTCTGGCGTCTTATGTTTCCTCCGAAGAAATTGATATCCATGATCAGATCTTTGCACCCGAGAATGGCGGTTATGGTCCACCTCTTATGTGGTACAAAGCTCAGATGGCGAATGTGAATGTCCACGACGAAGCAACCCTTGCGGCTGAGCAGAGCCACATTAAGCAACCAACTTTGCTCATCACTGCTGCTAATGACTACATCGCTATTCCCTCGATGCAAGAGCAGGGTATGAGACCATATGTCAAGAATCTCAAGGTCGAGAGTGTAGACACGGGTCACTGGCTACAATTGGAGAAGCCACATGAGGTTAACCAAACGTTGGAGAGATTTTTCACGGAGATTGCGGCGGCGTAAAGGCGCAGGCGTTCACCGTGGGCTTCAGTGGACTTCGAGCTTATATTTAGGAGCTGGGGATGCTCCCAACCTTACAGGACTAATGTGATGACGGTGATTGAGAAAAAGGAAACGACGATCAGGAAGATGTGAGGGAAAAGCAGGTAAAAGAAACATATAAAACAATTATACAGTTTTACTTTTGACAAGGGCAGCTTTGTTGATAGTGCTGACCAACTTGAGAGCAGCCACACGGTACTCGGTCTGAATTCAAGACGAGGAGTATCATCCTTTACAGTTTCCCCTTCTCTTGGATGCACGACGTGTTGAATCGAAAGTCCACGACATCGGACCAGGCGAAGGATTGGTGCATGCACTTCTGGAGGAAGACTTCCCAGCTTCGAGATATGGTGTTACCTTACTACTCTTGGTTCTTGCATGTTCAAGCACGAGAAAAAGTGGGCGATGATCCTACTAGTACTGAGATTGGAGCAGCAGACGCATTGGGTTCTATATTCCACTACCTTACCTGTAACCGCGGCTTGGCAGACACGTGCAGACTGACTTTAAGCGGGGAATGCGCTACGGTACTTCCGTACTTCCGTACTGTAAGATAAGATGGCGTCATTTTTCCAATTCATCAACCCATCCATCCACCAACCTGCCGTTTTCTTTTCTTTGGCGGGGCGATACGGTAATGGTTCATTAGAAACATGACGACTACTCCGTACAAGGACTAGAAGAGATTAATCAATCGCGTAGTCGTCATGATGGTCTCTTCTCTTGCCCCCGAGACGCCGGTTCTCCGCGGTTCCAATGAAAGAGTGGGGCGGTGGGGGTTGCCATGCACCAAAATCCCTGGATGAAGGTATTGGTAAGGTACCGTACCTTCCAGGTTACGGTACTCGTAAGGTAAGGTATGTAATGTGTGCTATCCTCTCTTGGTACCTTAGCTCTGCTGATAGCTCCAAGCTTGAAATAGCATCCATCTCATTGGGAATTTTTCAAATGTGGATCTCATCTGATTCCCTCGACTTTCCTGTGACGTTTCCCTCCTGTTCAAAAGGCTTCTTGATTCACTTGGCCACGTTGCCCAGCCTGAGAGGTCTTACTCTTGAAGCGTCGTCCTCCAGTAGCAGTCGCAGTGAGACAGCATGGCAGCACTGGGACAACATCACGAAGAGAAGGGAGCACACTCGACTTTCCTGCCGCCTTTCGTTGAAGATGCTTCCAGCATCGGTTCTCTCGACAAGGACATCGCCGCAACGATTGTATCCGAGCATGCACAGAGCGTTGATCCCAACGTGGAACGGCGAGTCTTGCGCAAAATCGACCTCTTTCTAATCCCGTGGATGTGGATGGGCTATGGCTTCGTGTATTATGACAAGGCACGTCGCCCCATGTGGGAGTGACAAAATGGAGAAGTGGTTGACCGGAGCAGGCAATCTTAGGCAGCGCCGTCCTCTTTGGGATGGCCAAAGACCTTTCTCTCAGCGTTGTCAACACCCATGCGAAACCACCCACAACATCCACAGCAAGATTGAGCTGGGCGACATCGGTCTTCTACTTCGGGATGCTTGCCGGGCTGCTTCCCATGACTCTCACGCTCCAACGGTTCCAGTTAGGGAGAGTGCTCGGCGGTGTCGTCATGCTATGGGGATTGATTGCCATGCTCACAGCCGCCGTTACTTCCTTCCGCGGTTTGTACGTTCAGCGCTTTTTCCTCGGTTTCGCCGAGAGCATCATCCCCACAGGCTTCATGTGTATAGTCAGCGGATATTATACGCAAGAGGAGCAATCAATGAGGCAAAGCTTGTGGTTTTCGTCAACCGGGGCCTGGACTGTCATAGGGGGTGCCTTGAACTATGGTTTTGCACAAATTACCGGTGGGACTTTGAAGCGATGGCAATACATCTATCTCTTTGCGGGGGCCCTCACGGTTCTATTTGGAGTCATTTGCTTCGCTATACCCAACTCGGCTGTGACTGCATGGTTCCTATCTCCAGAAGAGCGAAGAGTCGCAGTCGAAAGATTAAGAAAAGGGCAAACTGGTGTCCGATGCCAGAAGATCAAGTGGTCGCAAATACAAGAAGGATTGTTCGATATCAAGGTCTGGCTTGTGGCGCTGATGATGGCTGGAGCGTACGTCCTTTTAAAAAAGCCTACAGTGCACCACCTGACAGGCATAGTTATACCGTCAACGGCGCTGTCAGTGGATTCGGTCCATTGATTGTGTCTACTTTTGGGTACAGCAAGATCCTGTCCTTCACCTGGTTCCCACACTGAACCGGGTCTTCTTAGCTATACAACCCTCGACTCCATCCTCCTCCAATTTCCTTTGGGAGGCATAGTTTTCATCTTTATTCTCCTCACCGGCTATCTCTCAAGCCGCATCCCCAACATTCGCCTTATACTCATCATCCTCTGCTGCCTCCCTGTTATTGCAGGCTGTGCCATGATTTGGAAGAGCACTTGGTCCCACCATGCCGCCACCCCTGTGGTCGGATATACGATTATTGGATTTTTTGGGCCGGTGGTTAGTCTGATTATTAGTATTGGAATGGCCAACGTGGCAGGGGCGACAAAGAAGAGTTTTACTGCCGCGGCCATATTCATTGCTTACTGTGTCGGTAATGTAGGTTCTGCACCTTCCGTTAATTTTATATCGATTTTGACATTTTGTAGATTATCGGACCGCAACTCATCCGTACGCCAACCTTGAAACGTCACTATCCAGAGCTTTGGCTAGGACTCATCATCTGGTATAAGATATATTCATCTCTTTTTACTGTCTCTTTAGTTCAACTCGCTGACACCATAAAAGCTACTGCATCGTCATCGTCCTTGCAATCACCCTCTACTTTGTCCTACGCGCAGAGAACAAGAGGCGAGATGCCCTCGAACTAAATGAAGAAGATCGCGATCGATTGGCGTTCATGGATTTGACGGACAAGGAGAATCCATATTTTAGATACGTGCTATGAGCAGATGGTTCGAAGATGATCTCGGCGGAGCCCAAAATTGCCGGGAAGCAGATGGAAAATGTGCCACTATACACAGGGCAGACTAAAAGACATCTCTTTGGGAGAATGAAAGAGATCCCGCACGCCATAACTACACATTCGAGGTCGAACATACGCAATAGCCAATCGGAAACACTAAGCCTTGCGGTGGAACTGGAAACAATTATAGCTTGAGAGACTGCTCCAATTGGAAACAATGAAAGATAGACAGTCTACTGGGGGTGGATAGGATGAAAGAAAACCATATGAAATTTCGAGCATGCTGAGTACTGAAAAACCGAAGGAATGGTTTATTACCCCTTAGCCCTAGAGTGTAACAAACCCGCGACACCCACTCTGACAATTTCCATCACCAGCACCAACCCACAAAACCATACCATTGCACATTTCTCCCTCCCCATACCTCCGTCTCTAGGTAAGCCCCTTTCAGCCCTCCTCATCGAACTTCCTACTCACAACACCTATTATACAGCCCATAACCCCCCTCCCTCCCCGGGCTTTTCATTGTGGATATCTTCATTCTCTCGTTTCGTGCAGGATTGTCCTTTTCCCGCCATCAAGTAAAACACGATTGCAAATCGCAGAATGTCCAATGTCGTTGGAATGCCAGCAGGAGTATTGCTACGGCAGTTGAGCGAAGAACGTGTTACCGAGAAGTTTTGTTGGGACTAGGTTGTACGAGGATCGCTTTGGAGATTGGAGGAGAGATTGGGGTGGTGATTAGAGGGGTGGCATCGGTCGACGGATTAGGAGGGAAGATTGGCGGTGTGTTTGAAAAGGGTGCTTGGTTTGGCATTGCTGGCTGTCTTACGGTTTTTCCCCACCCTTTCTCTTAAACTGTTTTTTTCTTCTGATTTCATCCTCCCCGCCCTTACCCTCCTCCTCTTGCCATCCTCATTCCGAAGATATTTCTCACTTCCACTTCATTCCTACCAACCCCGTATGATTTCGCCTTGCGTCGGCCTACATATGGATCCTCTTACTCCTTTGAAAACTGTAAGCTACTCCCCCAACCAATTCCGTTTTCCCTACTCCCCACCTTACTCTCCACACTCTCCTTACTCAGTTCACTAATATCTCACAAGCAAGGACCTAGTTGAGCAAAGTAGTGGTGAAAGCGTGTAGAGTAGACCGCGCTGTGAAGGAGGCCGGGTGTGCCGGTAGGAAGGCGCTAAAATTGGATGGAATGGTAGGTTATGGGGATAGAGGTGATGGAAAGGGAAGTAAGAGAGGATGAAACGATGGGAAACACCTCACCACCAAATCACCATTCCCCTAGCCCCTACCCATCCCCCATCACCATAAAACCCCCAACCACCCCACCCCACCTACCCCTTCCCA
>JAABUP010004348.1_pt1 | contig 23286 bp, 35 predicted proteins | sample 5559201 | NCBI WGS metagenome assembly JAABUP01 (sample SAMN10711887, study PRJNA513373) | rock metagenome | isolation source: Antarctica rocks | place: Antarctica | reverse complement strand
GAGAGGGAGAGGGAGAGATCGCTCCTCTCTTACTCCTCCTCTCCACCACGACCATCTCTCCACTCTTCACTAACTACTGCCCTGCTGCTGCTGCTACTACTGCTGGCCGCTACTGCTCGAATAGAGGAGACCGATCATGTTGAGGAGCGGACCTCCAATGTGACACGATATGTCCTCTCCCCATCCGCCATCATCGCAACTCTCCACTTGATTCGAACCTCCTCCTGTCCCTCTGTCAGCCCACGCCCATTATGGCCGAGATGGATTTGCCTGCTGACCTCGCCGCCTTCGACTACGACTTGCGAGGCCTACCATACCCGCCCTCGTACACCTCCAGAGTCACCTGGCCCCTTCCAGTCGCGGATGAGCAGAATGCCTCGCGGTCCGCTCCGCATCACCGCAATGCCAACGTTAATGCCAACGCCATGAAGCGGTCAACCACGCCGCTCCAGAGTCAAGCGTACCGACAGCCCATGAACCAGCAACCCCAACATCTCCCTCAGGCACGCGGTTATATACCAGACTGGCACATCCCACAACAGTCGACCGTCCCACTTGCCTATCCTCTTCAAGGCACCTTTGGCCGTGATGCTGGCTATGCCCAACCCTTCGCCTCCGAGTACAACCAGATGCCCTTCCAGGCGTCCCCGACCGACTACATGTCTCAAGGCCCTTACGACTCGGGCCTACCCTTGGAAGCATCGTACCTCCCGTTGACGAACCAGCTCGACAACTCGATGCCCTTTGAGTATCAGGATTTCTCAAACAGTCTGATGCCATACCCTGTTGCGAATGGGCTTCCTGATATGACCATGCCGCTTCAAAACTTGCCGAACTCTCCGACGGATACCGCGTTAGAGGTTCGATCTCTCTCAAGCAGCGACAATGGCTGGACGTCGGTCGACTATCAGCACCCATCACTCGACGGGTCTTTTCAGGACCCTCAGATGGGTGCGATTTTCAACCCGGAGCAGACCCTACACGGACGTACCTTCTCCGACTCTTCGTACTCTGATGTCGAGCGACAATCTCGCCATTCCTGGGGTAGCTATGTCGACATCCCGCAGCATGCTATCGGCTCACCAGGCAGTGACCCTGGCGACAGCTCTGGACTAGAATTCCATTCTCCCTATCTGAGTAATCACTCAACGTCACCGGTTATCAAGCAGGAAGACCAACCTACTCGACCGACAATCCTCACCTCCTCTACGGTCAAGCCACTCCGGATCAAGACATCGTCGTCACCTCAACGGTCCCCCACCTCAACCGGTAGAGTCTCGCCCCCTGGTAGACGTCAGTCTAAGAAGGCCAATGGAAAAGCCACCAAACCAACGATCCGAAGACAGTCTCAGGTGCCCAAAATTGAGACAGAGAAACGAGTAGGTCGACGGAAGGGGCCACTCCGGCCAGAGCAGAGGAAGCAGGCGTCAGAGATCAGAAAGCTTGGGGCTTGTATCCGTTGCAAGTTCCTGAAAAAGACAGTAAGTGTCTCAGTCTCCGTGCTTGCACACATTGTCCTAACCATATTTAGTGTGACAAGGGTGAGCCCTGCGAAGGATGTCGTCCGTCCCACGCCCGCCTGTGGCAAGTCCCCTGCACGAGGATCGATATCAAGGAGATTGCATACTTTATGAAAGACTGGAAGGCGGACTACGAACGTCATATTAGCCTCGGCTTTTCCGTTGGAAACATCAAGGGCTTCGCAGAGGTCGAGCGGACGTTGTTCATCACTCATGGGTACGGCCACATGCTGCCAGTGCAGGCTCGTGAAGTCTTCGTCCGCGATGAGAGATGTTTTGGCTTGGACTGGGTGGAGACTGTGCAGAATTACCCCTCGGAACATTCGGTGAATACCGCTAAGCTCTCCACCGGTATTGAAGGCATCTCTCGCTCCATTCTGCACGAATACTTGGACCGACATATTGATGGTGGCTTCGAGGAGTTTGTCGATGAGTATTTCGATGGTACACCTTTTTTGACTCCAATGCTCAAGACGGCCTATCGGTATTGGCTTCTCGAGAAAACACCGGTCATCAGGAAGTCATTGAAGCTCCTCCTCGCTTACAATCTCACCCAACACGTGACTATGGTTGAAGGCATTCCGGATGAGGAAGGCTTCTTAGGCAAGATTAGCGACCCCACCTCAAGGTTCTACGGGAAAACTGTTGCGCCAGTCATGATCAATTTCGAAATCAAGTGTGCCATGGCCGAAATGTGGCGCGAGTTGCAAAGAGAGATTCTCGAAGAGCTCTCCCAACTATACTCCAGTGTCTACACCAAAGACAAACTCAGACATTGGCCAACGATTTTCATGGTTGCTTCGATCCTGCTTGCCGTTTGGGAGGAAATGCAATTCGACTGTCACTATCGGATCCCTGTAAGAACCACCCGCTCTCTTCTTTGACATTGCTAACAGCGAGCAGGACAGAGAGGTTGTCAACAAATTTTGTCACGACATGGAATCCACGCCTGTTGGTGTCATCGTCGGACTCTTCTCGGCCATCTCGCAAAAGCTCCCGTCTTTTCAGGACTGGGACACTGACAAACACCATAATCTTCTCGGCTCGAATATGAATGTTTGCTCTGCTCTTACCGAGGTCAGACAACATGTAACGCGTCATGGTAAGCCTTGCTCATTCGATGTTCACTGCCCATTTTCAGGACTGACTGTCGTTGCAGACAGATATTTACGAACACGATGTGAAACGGCCTTTGACCGCGACGATTTTGACTCTTTATCCAGCAAGTTCACTTCTCAACTTGTCATTCGAGCCTCGGCATGCTAGCATTTGCACGACCGTCTACGAATCACGACAGCGACCGAGTGATGGATGCTTCACGAACATCAGCGTTGCACGGATTTATGATTCTGTAGCAAACTTCCCCTTCTTTTCTACCTTATATTCGTTGATCTGTTACCATCTCGGAGACACAGCGACCTTCAAGTCCTGGCATCTACAGCGATCTCTACGCCTTATGATGACGGCTGCATGAAATGGTTTGCGTGCGAGATTTTGTCCCTTGACGGCCTTTTCCTTCTTGTCTTAGGGGCGCATGGAGGTCTATGGAACTCTTGGTGGGAGCATTCCCCCCAGGCTACATAGAGGGTGGAGACTCCTAGACTTGGATGCACGTCTAGGCGGATGCCTATCTTCACAGATAACATAGCCTAAGTACGCATGCAGAAATGTTGATAATGTCTAACAAAATCGCCTCCGATCGCGGAGGTTAGTTCTATAGTCCAGAGCCGTCTGCAACATGATGATTATGTAGAGGCTGTTATTCATCCAGTCCATCAATCTTAGGTGTTATCAATTTACAACAGCAGAGTGGTGGAGCATCGTCAAGGCAGCTGAGTGATTTAAGTGGAAAGTTCTGGCTGCTTCCGGCCGCCTCATCACGTTCCGCCGCTAGCGCCAAAGCTGTGTCATCGGAGCCTACTTACAAACCCCAACTCACCTGCACCTTCCTCCTTCTACATCATCCGTGCAACTCAATCACAACACCATTTGCTCATTTCCCTGAGACCACCACACATCAACTACACATCAAATCACATCTTCACCCATCTACAACCATGCAAATCTTCGTCAAGACCCGTAAGTTGACCCCGCTTTCGGAGCTGCTGCCTCACCGCCACCGATATCCACCATTTACTGACACCTTTCCCAGTCACTGGCAAGACCATCACCCTTGAGGTGGAGTCGAGCGATACCATCGACAATGTAAAGGCGAAGATCCAAGACAAGGAAGGGATCCCTCCCGACCAGCAGCGTCTTATCTTCGCTGGAAAGCAGCTCGAAGATGGCCGTACTCTCTCCGATTACAACATTCAGAAGGAGTCGACCCTTCATCTCGTCCTTCGTCTTCGTGGAGGCATGCAGATTTGTAAGCCTCATCCCTTACTGATACTCGTGTATCACACGAGCTAATGCCATCGCAGTCGTCAAGACCTTGACTGGCAAGACCATCACTCTTGAGGTCGAATCTTCCGATACCATTGACAATGTCAAGGCGAAGATTCAAGACAAAGAGGGTATCCCACCCGACCAGCAACGCTTGATCTTCGCAGGCAAGCAGCTTGAAGACGGCCGCACCCTTTCCGACTACAACATCCAAAAAGAATCCACTCTCCACCTTGTCCTCCGTCTCCGTGGCGGTATGCAGATATTCGTCAAGACGCTTACCGGCAAGACCATAACACTAGAAGTCGAATCCTCAGATACCATCGATAACGTCAAGGCGAAGATCCAAGATAAAGAGGGCATTCCACCAGATCAGCAGCGACTCATCTTTGCAGGCAAGCAATTGGAAGATGGCCGCACCCTATCAGACTACAACATCCAGAAGGAATCCACACTGCACTTGGTTCTCCGGTTACGAGGTGGCATGCAGATTTTCGTTAAGACTCTAACTGGAAAGACAATCACATTGGAAGTTGAGTCATCAGATACAATTGATAATGTGAAGGCGAAGATCCAGGATAAGGAAGGTATCCCACCAGACCAACAGCGGTTGATCTTTGCTGGCAAGCAATTGGAGGATGGGCGTACACTTTCTGACTACAACATCCAGAAGGAGAGCACTCTGCACTTAGTGCTGAGACTTCGTGGAGGGCAGTAGAGGGCAGTCAACGGCGTGGGGTGCTTTTCGGCATTTTGCTCTTTAGCGGGAGCTTCCTGGATTCCAGGAATGGGTTCGTGATATGACTTTCACGTTGATGGTACTATGTAGTCCACTTGAGTATACAATACTTTGGACTGCAATCCGTTTCCTCCATGATTGAAATGAATTATTAGATTGTAGACAGTGGCATGTTAAAGTGCTGGGCCAGTAGAATTGCCTTTCCTCGTTGGCATACTCCATAATATCAATAGATGTCCTGGCGCCTTCCAACCTCAATACTTCTCACAACACACACTCAACCCAACAAACCAAATATGATTCTTTGCAAGAAGTGCATCAATGCCGTCATATTTCTTCCACATCGTCTTCGACCTTGATACTGCACCCGTGACCAGCGATCAGCCAACCTGGCTTAAGAAAAGCGTGAACAGAGAAAGGGACACAATTGCAGATCCAGCGATATTAAAGACCGCGACAAATCTCCAAAAGACTCCCGGTAACAGTAGTAGTGAAGACCCTACGAGTTTGCCTTCTCACGACTGGCGTTACGACAAAATCTCAGTACAAGACGTCACAATGCAACCGACACCTCCAGATAAAGGAGGTGGGCCAGATGCAGTCGTAACATCAGAAGGTACCGGTCAAATCACGAATGGTATCGGTGCCGGGCCCGGCGGTCTTGCTACAAAGGGCAAATATGAGCCCCTGGGGCCAAAGCAGGAAGAGCTAGGATGGGGTGTCGTGCGTTTATACAAGGATTCTGAGGAGACACCCGGACTCTATGAAGAGCCTGAGCATCAAAAACCCTCGAGGCATGGAAGACAGGCATTGAGGAAGAGTGTAGATGCTGAAGCGCCATTCCGGGACGAAAACTGTACCACGCTGTGCATACTGGCGGTACCTTCGTACCTTACACCGTCAGACTTCCTTGGCTTTGTTGGTGAGAAGACGAGGGATGACGTGAGTCATTTTCGAATGATCAGGACGGAGAGAGGAAATAGATATATGGTGCTTATGAAATTCCGGAATGGGAAGAAGGCAAGGGAATGGAGGAAGGTGTGGAATGGCAAGCCTTTCGATGGCATGGAGGTAGGTCAGAGGTCGATATTTATGAAGTGTTTGAGCTGATCCATATGCTCGATAGCCTGAGAATTGCCATGTCGTCTTCGTCAAGTCTATCAAGTTCCGAACTCAGGAACTTCCAGGTCAAGAAGCCTCGTTTCCGGACATGTCCAATGATCCGTTCACTCCTTCAATCGCCAAAGCAGGTCCGCCGGTCCCTACATCCTCCAACCTCCAATCAAATCCTATGACTTCAAGCTCCCGTTCATCCAGACCACACGCTCCGCCCACTCCAGCCTTGATAGAGCTCCCTACCTGCCCAGTCTGTCTGGAGCGTATGGACGAGTCTACAGGATTATTGACCATACTATGTCAGCATGTCTTCCATTGCTCGTGTCTGCAGAAGTGGCGAGGATCAGGTTGCCCGGTTTGTCGGTACACCCAAGACGATGTTGGTCTGGGCAAGAGAACATATAATAGCACAAACCACGGAGAGGATACCGGCTTAACCGAGTGCAGCGTCTGCCACACAGACGCCAACCTCTGGATCTGTCTCATCTGTGGAAACGTAGGCTGTGGCCGCTACGACGCCGCCCACGCCTTCTCCCACTACTCGCAATCCCAGCACTCCTTCGCCATGGACATGACCACCCAACGAGTATGGGACTACAGCACCGACGTCTACGTCCACCGCATCATCCAATCCAAAACGGACGGCAAATTCGTCGAGCTGACCCCCACCTCCACCCCTCGCACCACCCAGTCCCACGACGACGACTTCGACGACTACGTCCCCCGCGAAAAACTCGACAACATCGGCCTCGAATACACCCACCTGCTCACCAGCCAACTAGACAGCCAACGCACCTACTTCGAAGAAATCCTCGAGCGCGCCGCCGACAAAGCCTCCACCGCCGCCTCCTCCGCCGAAGCCGCCACCTTATCCGCCTCCAAAACTTCCTCCCAACTAAGCACCCTGCAAACCTCGCACACCACCCTCCTCACCACCACCATCCCCACCCTCGAACGTGATCTCGCCCGCGCCGCCCGACGCGCCGAGAAATTCGAAACCATGGCGCGGAAACTCGAAAAGGAGTGGCGGGACGAAAAAGCGATGAACGAGTCGCTGATGGCGCGGATCGCGCATTTGGGGAAGGAGTTGGAGGGGGTGAGGGGGGAGAATGCGGAGTTGGAGGAGCGGAATCGCGATTTGGGGTTTTTTATTAGTGGGGGGGAGAGGTTGAGGGGGTTGGGGGTTGGAGAGGAGGAGTTGAGGGAGGGGACGGTGAGTTTGCCGGAGGGGGAAGGGGGTGGGAAGAAGGGGAAGGGGAAGAAGAAGGGGAAGAAATAGGGGGGAGGGGAGGGGGTTGTGGAGGAGGGGTGTTTGTGGAGAGGGGGCGTTGAATTGTTTGCATTTATAGGCGAATAGGGATGGATGGATGGATGATACCCAGCTCCGCATCAGATAGAGACAATAATGCATGATATTTTCCCGATCCAGCATCACAATCACATGGCTTCGTGAGATAGCATGCATTCATGAACCGTCTAGACCCCCTCCCATCACCCCCAACTCCCTCCAAAGATATCATCCCTCCCAACAGGCTACCCCCCGCACCCTCTCAAACCCCAACACCACCTTCCCCCCTTTCGGTCCCGCTAAAGCCCCGAAAATCAGCTCATCTTCCTCCACACAAACAAAAAAGAACGATAAATAAACCAACTCACCCGTATACCCATCCCCCTGCTCCACCCCCCCATCATCAAAAACACTAGTCCGAAAATTCGAATACACAGCCGCAACAATAGCTTTCATCTCCTGCATCGCGAAATTGCTCCCGACGCACATCCTCCCCCCACTCCCGAACGCCCAAAAGTAACGGTGCATTTCGGATAGTTGGGAGGGGGTGGAGGAGGAGGGAAGCCAGCGGTGAGGATCGAATGTCAATGGGTTCGGGAAGACGAGGGGGTTGCGGTGGAGGGTGTATGCCTGCGCCGAGACACGAACGCCCGGGGGAAGAGGCGGATAGGTGCCGAGAGGGGTGGGAGTGGAGGGCGAGATGCGCGGTTGGGGGCCGGGGATCGGGGCGTGGAGGCGGAGGGTTTCCATCATCGTGGCGTGGAGGAGGGGGAGGGCGTCGAGTGTGCGGGGGGAGGGGAGGGCGTTGTTGTTGGGGTTGGGGTTGGGGTTGGATTTTTCGGTCCGGGATGGGAGGAGGATGGGTGGATCGAGGGTTCGGAGTTCGGCGCGGAGGGCGTCTTGGAGGGAGGGGTGGAGGGAGAGTTCGTGCATTAGGTAGGAGAGGGCGATTCCGCTTGTTTCGTGGCCGGCGGCTAGGTGGTCGAGGAGTTCGGAGGCGGTGTGGAGATCTGGGGAGGGGGGTTTGAGGGGCGGGGGGTGGAGGGCGGTGGTTAGTTGGGTGTAGACTATGGGGGAGGTTTTTTGGACGGGGGAGGGGTGGGTGGGGGTGGCGGCGGCGGTGAGGAGGGAGAGGGTCCAGGATTCGAGGCGGGTGGTTGCGGAGGTGATGGAGGGGGGGATTAGGGGGAGGTGGAGGGTGTGGAGGGTGGAGGTGAGGGTGGGGAGTTCGGCAGTGTAGAAACGGTCTGGGGGTTGGGAGTTAGATATTTTGTTGTTTTGAGGATGGTGTATTGTAGAGAGGAAAGGTCTTGAAGAAACTAAGAAATTTTGCTTTTGGAAGGAAGGCACTTGGAGACGGATACAGATTGGTGACCTTACAAGGGCGACGGCTTTGGTAGACCTTGAGCCAATGTTTCCTAGCTTCCACATCCAGTAGGAAATTGGAGCAATTTTGGAGGCCAAACATAAAGGCAATGATAAAGTCCATAGTAGTCGAGTAGTTGAGTTCAAGGACGTCCAGCGGTTGCTTTTCCATGGCTGCTTTCTCCATCAAGGGCAGAAGACGCTCATAGATCATGACTTGAGAGATCTTGTGCAATTCTGGTGATGATTGGATATAAGATTTCGAGTAGACGTTGGAGACCATTCTTTTGCGGATCGAATGAGGTTTGCTGGCTGCCATGGAGAACATACACGGTACCCTTCGATAATCAGTAAAGCAAGAACAGATCACCGTACAGACCATGTAGAGTCACACCCGAAGTTGTCGAACTGATTGGGATACCAGCTCCACTTCTCGAATCCACCACTATAGATAGTCCTGACACCTTCGTCGACGCAGGAAACGCTGACCTCATTGGGCCCGAGTCTGACAACATCACCATGCTTGACGTGAGCAGCATGTATGGCTCGGTTTTCTTCGTCTTTGTATCTTTTCAAAAGGATCCAGAGAGGAGAGAAAGATGACGAGAAATGGGCATTTGGGATCTTGGAAAGGGGAGATAGGAATGCAGGGTGCACGAAATACTTGTAAATTGAATACAGTAAGACCAAAGGAACAGCCATGAGAGAGAATGAGAACATGATGGAATTACTGGGCACCGAAATTTAGTAGAAAGCTGAGCTTCGAGTTTTTTGTCTTGTGCTACCAGGACGAAGGTGGGGTGAGACTTTAGAATTGGCCAATTCACGGTCAGCCCTACCATTCCCCGAAAGCGGGAGACCTTCTCAAACTCGTCGGCCTCCTTCTAGGACTGGCCATTTGAGCCTCAATTGCTGAGGTCGTGAAAAACAATGATCACCGCCGGCTCTATAGAGCTGTCCTATTTCAATCAATGGTTAGGTGTGATCGTCTAAATTGACATCATGGTCCATTATGTACCTTCAGAGTTTGGGGCATGGCTCCTCGCCATGAGCAGTTCCGCAAACCGATCTCCCGTAATAGATCCCCTTTCTACTAATGAAGACTTTGAGGAATGGTTCCTTACCAATGGCGGATATTTACATCCGCATATCGAGCTCTCATCAGATTCTATTACCGGGCAGTGTCTGCGTGTCAAGCCTGAAAGTGATATTTCTGCAGATACCACCATTGTCTCGTGTCCTCACAAATTGGCCCTTTCGTGGCCCAGTGCTCGTAAATTTCATTATCCAGAAGTCCAGCTTCCACCATGTTCGCAGCACGTGGCCACCCGATTCTTTCTCATGAAGCAGCGTTTATTGGGACCAGCGTCTCCATGGTGGCCATACATAAAAATGTTACCACAATTCTTCAATACACCGCTGTACTATGATTCCAAAGATATGGCCTGGATTCGGGGAACCAATCTTGGTAATGGCAAGAAGGTAAGAGAGGACGATTGGCACAATGAGTATGATGAAGCAGTCAGGACACTCTTTCCCACGGGGATTGACAATAAGCAGAAGAACTTGTGGACTTGGTCAGTGTCAACTTGTTCTCCGGCTGGGCGATGGTGGAGGTGCTGATGCTTCCAAGGGAGCTCTATCTGTGGGCAGCAACGGTTATGACCTCGCGAAGTTTCCCCGGTCCTGCAGTCTTTAACCAACCCGAGGGTCATTTCCCTACTTACATTGACAATGCCGAAGGTAAAGCGCCGGTCCTAATACTAGGGCTGGATCTACTGAACCACAATCCCTCCAGTCGCGTTGCTTGGCTCTGGAATTCGGCTGCCTGTACCATCAAGACTGATGAGCTCTTGACTGGAGGAAGTGAGGTTCCGAACAATTATGGCCCCAAAAGCAACGAAGAGCGTAGGTAAAAACTGCTTTGCCACCACAAGCCGACATAGGTGCTAATCCATAATCACAGTGATTATGGGCTATGGATTCAGTCTGCCTGACAATCCTGCTGACCACTTCCGCATAGACTTCTCACCTGCCATTGCGGCTTATATTAAGACCGTAAAGGATCGCCGATCAACCCAGGACCAGGAACCTGCGACTCTCGTAAGAGAGGATATGAGCATCCACTGGGTACGTGTACGTGAAAACGTAGAGTTCTCACCTTGTTTCCTTGAGGAATTTTCGATAGCGATTGAGAACCCTCGAGAGCGCCTCGAAGCAGACGCAAATCTTCATTCAAATCCTAGCGTTCTGAATGCTTATCCTTCACGGAATAAGCTGCATGTGATATGCGCGGTCCTCATGATCATACAGAAGGGCCAGACTTCTATTCGCAAACACAATCGAGACCTTCCTGAGCATCCCCAAAATACCAAACAAGTAGATGCCGCTCGCTATCGGCAAAATCAGCTTCACACTCTTAACTACGCATTTGAATCTCTGAAGAGTGATCTGATCTCGCTATTAAGCACGGGAACAGACGCTTGTCAGAGCTTCCGGATTCTTCGTTTGGAGGACCTGCTCACAGAAACTCCCGAGAAACTAAAAAAGGATATCCGTAGCGTGCTGAATGCCGGCCTGAAGACTCGAGATCCTAGAAAGATCAGAGAGCGCGGTGGGACCGATTTTGCATACACAATCTGGCTGTGTGGCCTTCTGATGAATCACCGACAAGACATAGATAAGCAGGAGCAAGCTGCAGCATCGGAATCCACATTTGATAGTCAGTGTTCGAAATGGCTGCGATTTCTGCATCAAATGTACCCTCCCGAAGAAATTACACTCCAGCGATCCGACTATGATTCGAATGCTGGCTCGAACGGCGATAGAGCTACATGGTTCGACCCGGTGCGAAATTCAGGTGCTGAAGGAGACGGCACAGCAGAGGTGGCCTCTACCGTAGCATCCTACTTGGATGCTATCCGTACTTGTACGGAGAGGCATCCTCAAAGTCTGTACAATGATCTCGAGGTCACTCCAGGACGCCTCACATGGTGTTATAATGTGGTTAGAAATGAGGGTGTTTGGGTCCCTAATATGCAAGACGGCGAAGAAGACGATGAATGGATGTTATACCTGGAATGCGGAGACACTTGATGTGGGACAACTTTCTGGTGGATACCATTATAGGAGCATCGCCGAATGCGGTGGCATCAGACTTCTATACCGTGACCTGGATTGATTTCGGCTGCATTCTGGTGCTTGACCGGCATTCTCTCGTATTGGGACAAACCTCGGCCGCTTTGCCCGAGTCGATCAGAGAACAGAATCATCCCAATATGCAGGATAGAACCCTTTACCCAGTCCGTGTTCCCTATTCAGGGGTCTCACCGCCTGCCGCAGTAGTGGTCAGACTGCATTAGCTCAGCGGGTCTCTTCCGGTGCAGACGTGGCTGGGGCCAGGAGAATCCAAAGCACAGCCGGCGGCCCAGACTGTCTGATGCTACAATATATGAGGAGAATCGCTAGAGCTGCTAGGTATTGCTGGTGACCCTATGGAGGAGTAATAGAATATTCTCAAAGGTCTGGCTTTTACTTGGCCGCTTTAGGCTACGGCGGCTCTTGCGGTCCTGCCCGGATTAAACGCCAAAGCCGCATAGAATAAGTCAAAGGCCCCGCGATGCAGCACAAGCAGATCCTTGTACTGAAATCCAATCCCTCACTCACGACCTACCTCGCCTGTGACCCTTCCTTACGGCCAGACTCTTCCTCTGCGTGCGTGAAAGCTCCTTGATTGCCACATCCTGGTCACTGGAGCACGGTCATCCGACTCCAGCCTTTCTCTACGTACTCACCGTCGCCTCAGACCTGCGACCGGCGGTTCAGAAGACTGGGCTTTGACGCATATCGAGCTCTTCCCTATCCACCAACTCTCCCTTGCCAGACGAGTCTGGAACCCTAGAGATCATATCCGCGACGCGCCCAGCTGGGTGCTCCCCATTCTCTGGCTTCGCAGCTTCCATTCCTCGAGCGCTTCGCCAAGGGATCCCAGATCGGCCCCCTTGTACATTGTGTCTCGAGCTTCAGAGCTTCGTGTCCGCAAGACTCGCCCGTGGCAGTTATCCCTTTACTTTTCAAGGTTTCCCTCTGCCCTGGGATTCAAATAGGACGCCATCTTCCCCTAAACAAAAAAAGGACTACCCCAGGCCGATCGCCAACAGCCAAAATCATGCAGACTGTGGGGGCCTTGTCGAGGTAGCGTAGGACAGCTTTTTCAGCTTGTCTCTTTGCCAGGTCTTTGAAAGCCTGGTCCAGCGTGACGGTTTCCACGGTATGCTAGCAATAGAGCCTACTCGAAACCCTCTGGCTCGGAGTAATATGTCCTCGTTCCATTCCCGGGGGCATGCAAATGGAAGCACCACATCGTTCGCCTCTTCAACTTTGTCTTCGCAATCGGGCCGCTACGGTTCTAGTTCCACCATGAGATCTGACTATTCTAGCGAGTCACAGCAGGGCCTACTTCCACAAACCATGTCATCTCCCCCACCACCCGATTTACCGAAGCCAGAGCTGTCTATAATGAATATCAGGGCCGGAGAGGACAGCTCGCTTTATCAAATATGTATGAACCTGCGAATGCGATTAGCGACCGTTCCTGGTTTTGAAGGGCACATTGCGGAGATGGAGGAAGAAGAGGCGGAGACGGCCGACTCCATAGACCCAGTCACTCTGATGTGGAACAGCCTGAGGCGTGGATATCCGTTGATGACTGTCTACAACGCTCTGAGGCCGGTGAAGCCATTGAGTGTTGATTCGTCCAAAGTCAAGGAGAAAGACATTCCGAAAGCGGCTACGTTCAAATTCCTACAGGCTGTCATAGCGGAGTTGAAATTTGATCCTGGCGATTGCTTCCTGATCACTGACTTATATGGGGAGGATACTACTGGTTTTGTGAAGGTGAGCTCTTCAGATCTACCCTCGAGAAATACGACGCATTGGTGTGTCCTGAGCCGAAAACAAATGCGAAAGGCTTCCCTGTGACACCGCGATCAATGAGGCTGTGAGGCTGACAGTTTCTAGGTCACCAAGGTTGTGAATAGGGTCCTAGATATCTTGAAAGATAGGCGCCTGCTTCACTACAAAGGCCCGGCAAGATCGGTTCCTTCTGAAAACACACCACAAACAATGAGTAGACGACAGCATATCATAGATGAGATTGTCAAGACCGAGCGCGACTATGTCCAACATCTGGAGATGTTACAGCATTTTCAGAATGGAGTCCAGACTAGTGGTGCAATACCAGGTGATGCTGTGTATGACATATTTTTAAACCTAAATGTCTTGCTGGATTTTCAGCGGAGATTCCTAATCCGAATTGAACAACAAAATTCGCTGTCCGAATCTGAGCAGAATTGGGGGAAACTCTTCTCTCACTACAAAGATTCGTTCCGAGTATACGAGCCATTTATCGCCAACCAGAATCGCTGCAGCAATGCAGTCCTCGATAGATGGAAAGATCTCCAAAAGGCCACCATTTCACGCGAACTGCAGGGAATGGTGGAAACACCGGCAGTACTCCTCGGATTTCTTGTGAAACCATTCCAAAGATTGTCTAAATATCCATTGTTGCTCTCAGTAATTACTATCCAGCTTGTCACTGTTATTCCTGTACTAACGTATGCTTCAGTCGCTGGAAAAGGACGCCGACTATGATCAAGAGCATCTGGCAGATCTCGTAGAAGGTCGAATCGCTGCCCAATCAATCTTGGGGCGAGCCGACGAGGCCTTGGGCAAAGAGCATCGCTCTGAAGCTGTCAATGAGTTGGCTAGTCGCGTCGAGGATTGGAAGGGCCATAGAATCGACCATTTCGGAGAACTCTTACTATTTGGAACCCACACCGTTCTAAAAGGGGAGGGCCCTAAGGAGGTCGAACGTGAGGTGAGTAAACGTTTCCTTGTCCTGGTCCCCTGGTTTCGCGGTAGTCCCAAATGACCGCCAGCCTGTGCTGCTTGCTATAGCAGGTTGAGCGGCTGTGTTGCCTGAGACTCCTCTAAAGGACGTTTCAACTGATTGCAACCACTATTCTTTCGTCCATGTGTCAGTCATAACCCGAGAGCAAGGATCTGGCTGCTTTGCCAATAAAGCTTGTAAAGAGACACATTTAAAATCCAAACACTGACTTGTGGATGCGTGGATAGTACAAAGTCTATCTCTTCGAGCGAATTCTTCTCTGCTGCAAAGAGATAAATCCAAATAAGCCGAAGAACAAAATGCTTGGGACCAGTAAACCTTTAATTGATAAAAAGGGTAAACTCAAGCTGCAATTGAAGGGCCGTATTTTCATGCAGAACGTCACGGATGTGGTGACTGTAAAAAGGGCAGGTGTGTACCTCCAGCCTCCCTACCATAATGTGTCCGTGCTGACTCGACCATAGATCACCAATCATATACGATTCAGATCTTCTGGAAAGGCGACCCAGGCGTGGAAAACTTCATAATCCGGTTCACCGACGAGATTAATATGAAGAAATGGCAAGGTGCTGTGCAAAGGCAGAAGAAGATTCTAACCGAAGTTGCGAGAAGCTCTGGGCAAACTGGCACATCCGCCACAGAATTTGCCTACTTGAGGAATCAGCCAACTATCGAGAATCCTTACCGAGAAGAGGATGACGATTACGATGATGATACGCAATCCAGTCAAAGTATCAATCAAAGCAGGTCTCACTTCGCAGAAAGCCGCAATGCCTCAAGCAGTAGTCTGCGCTCAATCGCTGGGCAACCTGGTCGGATGGGCCCACCAAAATTCCAGTTGCATGACCATGCCAATGGTATTATGGCTCCTGCATTGAGTTTGAACACAAACGTTCCTTCAGGCGGTCCCTCACCTAGCGAGTTCCCTGGTAATTCTTACTTCTCGCCATCAAACGACTCGCCGGTTTCTACGCGTTCAAGTTCTCAGCAAAGCATGTATCCATTCCCTCGCACCCATACACCTGGTGGTGGCTGGCCTTATGAAGAGAACAAGCATCGCACTGCACCTGCGATCGGTCGTGCTCCGTCTCGAGATGGGACCGGGCCTCCTAACAGCTATCAACTCAACGGCCGAACTGTTACACGGCCATCCCTACCGGTGATGGCACCTTCGCAGTATCCCCAGCAACAGCTAGCGGCCGCTCAAAGCCGTCTCCGGTCAGTCAGCACTCCAGATATTCATAATCCGAATGCCCCTGGTGCGCGCCGTCAAGGAAACGGTGAAAATGTACCAGTTCCTCCCATACCAGCACATATGGCTCAAATGCGACAGCCAATTGATCGGAGCCAGACCTCTTCTCCAGTCGACGGTCAATTACCCATACGAAGCGCAAATCAATCGCCGTCGCTACAGAGGGATCGACAGAATCGACAGTATCAAGACTACGACCGTCACGGACAACGGTTGCCGCCCACTTCTGATCCGTACTTAGACGCACACACGCAGCTCAATCGAAATGCATCGATGAGCCCAAATCAAAACGAACAAGATAATGGAATACCCTATCCAGCGCAGCTGAAGGTAATCATTTGGTTCGACCCTAATCCAAGTCATGTTACCATTGTCGTTCCTATCATTATCAAGCATCGCTCTTTGATCGATCGCATAGATTCTAAGATGGTGAAAGTGTCGACCGCCTCTATTGCCAAAGGGACTGCACGATTGAGGTTCAAAGATTCGGACGGCGACATGATCACCATCCGCTCTGATGAAGACGTTCATCTTGCCATCGAAGACTGGGGCACCGCCCACGAAGGACAAATCCGTGAAGGGGTCGTCCCAGATTTCCAGCTCTACTGGCAACAGAATTGAGAGATCATGCTCGAGCAGCCGCGAAATCTAGGATAGCCGCCTTGCACAGGATATAAATACCCATCACTCGTGTTGCACATTTTCTACAGAACTGCATTGCTGTACAGACGACTGCACCAACGTGCTGGTGGGATACCCCTCGGATGTTTGTATTGCTTTGTGTTCTCTTTCGGCAATTACTCCTTTCTCACTATCTCCAACAGGTGCTACATCTGTTCCTGCCGCTCACCATTGCACGGCGCAAAGGCTATGATATCCCGACGGCGAAGGTGGTCTATTCTTCAGACCACATAGCACAGGTTCCTCTATCATTGGGACCTTGCTCACTACCTTGGATCCGGGTCTAAGGGTCTTTTATGAAACGGCATTGACAAGCCTGCATACACAACGATCTTCGTCACTCATTTACATCCAGTCGACGCTTAGTTTGATGATTATGCCGACACGATGTCACATCATTGAGCCTAACAAAGATGGGCTTCAAGGGGGGCGGAGCATATTATTATTGCAATCTTGCCGAGCAGGGAAGGCATTCACTTCTTTGAAAGTGAAGATCTTGTTGAAGAAGACGTTCAAATGATGGCATGAAGGAATGACTTGGTACTGCTTGCGTTGATGTACACCTGCATAGCATTACAGATGGTAGCCCTCGTGAAGCAATTCCAGAGTATGAAACATAGACACCTGCTGCCTTTACTAGAACTTGTCGATGGTCTTCTCGGGTCTTAGCAATTGAATATACAGTGACGCCCCATTATATACTTATGGTGAAGTATTGTAAACACACCATTAATTGCGCCAAATCTTAGCAGACCCTTTCATGCGGAGGATTTTGGCCTGAGCATGACGTCAGACGTACCGCTTGAGCTTCGTAAACATCAGTCCGACCCATCCGCTTCATTCAAACCTTCCTCAATTGCGCGCCTTGACTGATTGACACCTCTCACTCATACACAAGCTCTCTACGTAGTCAAAGATCCGTGCCAGCATGTCTACCACGCTTCTCCGCTCGTCCGCTGCTCGCTCCACTCTCCGCAACCTCTCCAGCAGCTCTAAGCTAGCTAAGCCAGCAAGCACACAATTCACACGTGGGAAGGTAACGCTTCCAAAACTGCCATGTCAGCCTCCTTTCTGTGTTGCATTGCTCATCAGTAACTCATCCACCTCTCAGATGACTATGGCGCTCTCGAGCCTGCGATCTCCGGCCAAATAATGGAGCTTCACCACTCCAAACACCACCAAACATATGTGAATTCTTACAATGCCGCAACCGAACAGCTCGCCTCCGCCACTTCATCCGAGTCTCCCGCTGCTCAAATCTCACTTCAACCGCTCATCAACTTCCATGGTGGTGGACATATCAATCATTCGCTCTTCTGGGAGAATCTCGCGCCCAAGTCTGCTGGTGGTGGTGAGCCACCGAGTGGGAAGCTTGGAAAGGCTATTGATCAGGCATACGGAGGACTGGATGGATTGAAGAAGGTTATGAACGCTAAGTTGGCTGGTATCCAGGGCAGCGGATGGGCGTGGTTGGTCAAGGATACGGAGACTGGGGCTATTCAGGTGAGGACGTATGCGAATCAGGATCCGGTTGTTGGGCAATTCAAGCCTCTGTTGGGGATTGACGCATGGGAACACGCTTACTAGTACGTTCTGTCATGATTTTACTTTTCTGCCATGGTGGAGAACGGCATAACTAATTGGGTCTACAGCCTTCAATATCAGAACCGGAAAGCTGAGTATTTCGGTGCTATCTGGAATGTGGTCAATTGGAAGACCGCCGAAAAGCGATTTGAGTAGGTGGACAAGAGTATCTTGAATTGTCTCTCGTATCTTAAGCTTTGCCAACGGTTTTGTGACTCGAATTCGTTCCAGATATACCCCTTTTTCATTGACTTCAAGGGATCGAATGACCTCTCCCAGAATATCCTATGGAACTACTCTGAGCAGCCTTTCTGTCTCCACTCTTTGAATCTTGCCCCTTGAGCTCGCGATGGAATCATTCTGGAGCCCCTTTTGTCTCCACTGTTCGAGTCACCGTCTCTAGAGATTCCGATGAAATAGTCCTGAATTGCCTTTCTATCTCTAATATTTGAGTTGCAGTCCCTCGTATCCTCAGTGGATTGGTTCTAGAGCCCCTTCTATCTCCACTGTTCGAGTCACAGCCCCTGAAGTTTCCGATGAGAGAGTTCTAAATTACCTTTCTATCTCTACTGTTTGAGTCACAGTCCATTTTATCCAGCATTTTTCAGGCAAATGCCCCGGCCTCGTTTGGCATAAATAAGCCCCCTCCCTCCCTCAGTGTCTTCTCTTCTTCTCCTAACCAACACCAAAGATTTCTCAAGGGACTTCCACCACAACCATCATACATATATATCATACCAATCCCTTCGAAATCTCCTCAACCACCACTCTCTTCGGGTATTTGTCCCTAACATCAAATAACACCGAGAACCGATACCAAAAGGCCCTACACCAGTCAGGATTCTCACCTCTCAACCACCAACACCACGGGATTTCTACCACTCATCACCACCACCACCGAGACCCGATACCACAATGTCTTCTACCACTCCGGTCTCCCACCCCGAAGAGGTCACCACCACCGCCAACACCACCACCCCCTCAACCACCACCACACCCACCACCCCGGCCCCCAAACTCTCCGAAAACCTAGACCTCCTTCCCTCCTACGGCCGGTGCCAGCGGATCGTCCAGCTCCCTACCACCATAGCCCAAGACCTCGTCTCCGACATCCTCGACCTCACCCCCCGCAAAGACCACCTCACCACGCTCCGCCACCTCGCCTACTCAGCCCTCCTCCTCAAATCCACCAGGCCCGCAAACCGCGCCACCCTCACCGGCGACAGACTGCTCAAGATCCTCGAACTCAGCTCAGTACTCACCAAGGTGAACCTGGCCATGAAGGCCGACAGCCTCTACAGCGACGCTTTTTTGACGCAGGTGGACCGTTGGGCTAGGGCGATGGTCGTTGTTGAGCTGGAGAAAATCAGGGTACGGAGGGAGAAGGCGGCGTTCCACAAGAGGGCGCTGCGGGATATCACTGACATTGTGCGCTGATTTTTTGGGGGACTTGCTGCGGGGGATTTTCATTTGTGCGGGATTTTGTTGGGAGTTTTACACTGAATTCGGCGGACTTGGACTTGGGGATTTTTGTTTGTGCGAGTTTCTGTTGGGAGGAAAGGAGAAGGAAAAAACAAAAAAACAAAAAAACCACAAAAAAACAAAAAAGACAAAAAAAAAGGAGGCCAGCAATGGGATCCACCTGTACGCGGTGCTGGCTACGAACCTTCTGCTACTGCTCGCGGTAGTCAGGAGAGCCGAGAGATCCCCCCCCAGACGGCCCCCTATGGGCTACCACCACCCCTAGACCTCCTACTACAGTATCGTATCTTTGGTTTTTTTCCCCTTCGTGGGTCACGTGGGATGGGGCTTTGGGGTTTTTGGTTGTGGGGGTTGGGGCAATGGGATCCACAATGGTGGCGTGGGGCATGGCATTGAGTTTTTAATATATTCAATGAAAGTGTATCTTACAATTTGACTTCGCACACTTCTTGGCTATACCTTCCCGTGATCAATGTAAGGTGTGGGTGAAATTGCACTAGTTGCCTTGCCATCTGGCGTTTGAATATTGCAAAGTTGAATTAAACGAAATTGAAATACTTAACATGATGAATCCCTGTGGTTAAGTCACATCCGTCCGCTTCCAGACGCCATACTCAGAGGTACACCACCAGGATGCTGATACTGTGCTCAAGCTAATGCCAACAGAAGTCCAACATGGCGGTCAAACGCAAATTGAATTGGCTATGGGAGACAAAACGTATCTCTAAGCTCCGCATCGTGTCCAAAAGGAAGCTGTCCGAATGGAAAGACGCTCGGGAAGTGGTTCGCGGTGAAGAGCGCGAGCGAATGCACCTTGACGAGGCAAATGCCACGCTGGCAGGAATGGGCCTGGGAGCCTCAAATGCGCAGCACCATTACGAGGATGACGGAGATATCGATCCTCGGTTCATTGAAAATCCCAATGGCGAAGGCTGCTCCAAGACCTTCGAGAATCCGTCATTCACCGAGACGACCGACAGCGAGACACTCACTTCCACACCAATATCTACATCTCCCCGTGCTTCGAGGGACGATCCCGAATGCCTAAAAGAGCACTTTCCAATGGCCATTAAAGAGCGAGAGCCGGTCTTCGATCCTAGCACATGGCTGGGGCCGGAGAGTCTGCGCATCGATTGGGCGAAAGGGAAGCGGAAGGGCAGGGCGACATTTGATGAGGGCGAAGAGCTCAGACTGATGAAGGAGTGGCTTGCTCAAGTTGAGGCTGGAAAGATTAGGCCTGAGGAGGGATGGACGAGGAAAAGAATTATTGCGGTCATGAGGGGAAGAGCTTGGACATACTGAGTTGATACGGCGTTGGGGTTCCTGATTGCTGGAATCGAATTTTGGAATGGCTTTGCGGGATTGTATTCGAGATATCCCATGGGCGACTGCTGGAGTTTTGTTTCATACTGAGAAGGGCATTAGACGGAGACCTCGGCGTTCTATGCCATTCGTTGGAGTATGCTGCGAAGGCTAGAATCATGAGTCTGGGTCTTTAATTTGATTGATCACGGTTTCTCGTTCTTATGCTTAGTCTTTCGTTCTTCCCAATTTTGAGTTGGTTAGTGATCATGGTGATTACGGTCGGGCCAACTTACAAAGTGGTGGAATACACCGTTGTATAACCTGTGCTTCAAGAATTCCGTTGACAAGTCATAGTACGTCCGGCTGGAGGCATGAGGAAGAAATCGATGACCATGCCTTATAGACTATATCGTAGGTGTCATGTCGCTTTCAGCTCTTCTTCATCTCTCCCATCCATTTCCGCATCTCTTTCGAGCTCTCGTGAGCCGCTCGAAACACTGTATATACGTCAGCTTTTTAGGACTTGCAAAATAAACTCATAGGCCATACACTGTCTTTCCATCTCATCTAGCCCCCTGAGGAACTCTGCCCCTTCCCCTAAAGCCCCTCGTGGATTGTGAGCATGATCAGCAATCTCGGCTGCTCTTTGCTTAAAAGTCTGTCCAAAGACGTTGAGCATTCAGTCCCAGTCATTGTTGCAAATTGGACAGTGCTTCTCTTCTCCACTGGATCTCATTTGACGCACCTCGGATAACACATCTACAATCTCTTCTTCTTCGAATAGCTCCAGAATCCTAGCAGCTAACTCGTAGAAATGAGCCGCCAACCCTCTGAGGTCCACTGTCTTCGCATCCGCCTTCAATGCGTTCAGTACCCTCGGTGAGATTGAGGGCGGGAGGTCCAATGTGCAAATGGGTTGGGAAGAAGAGCCGAGACGTTGGACAGCAAGTAGAGTCGACAGCCAGAGAGGAAGCGAGACGCGGGTACCAGACTTGATCTACAATGCGGTGTATTCGTCAGTCCTTGTCATCATATAGGGGACAACAAAGGGAGAGGTACATCTCCGCCTGGATTCTCGTCCAAATAGCCCAGACCGGGAATATCAAGATCAAAAGTGCAGGGCACTTTTTGGGCGTCGGTCAGGATGGCGTCAATGTCATAGTAAGAGCCCATGCTGTTTGATTGAGGAAGAACATCGAGATATTAACTGCTCGTGATTGCCATGTTTGTACGAAACAGATAGGGCTGACTCGGATGTATCGGAGTTTTCTTAGACTTAAGATATCTTACTTTAGCGTGTGCAAGTTTATCGGAATTCCTTGGCATTACCTTCTGCGGACCACGTAACTAGGATTTTGGTAGGCCTACTACTAAAATCCTAGTACCTTTAACTATTAACCCTATAACCACTACCACTACTACTACTACCTTATTAATAATTAAACCTATATATCCTAATTAGGTAATCGTAAGACTCTTAGCGGAAGATAACTTAATATAGTAATCGTCGTAATACCTCGTAGGACTAATAATTCGACTACTACTAGGTCTAGTAACCCTCCTCCTCTTTAACGTCGCCGGCCTAAAAGAGGTACTACCTATAAGGATAAGTAGGGAGACGCCGCTACTACTCCGTAGACGAAAAAGTAGTAGTAGTAGCCTAGTAGGCGACCCTAAGGAAATAGAAGGCTTAGGAGCTAGCTAATAAGAAGGCCTAGAAAGTATAAGATATTACTAATAAGAGGGCTCGTAAGGCGGAGGAGAAGGAGCGCTAGGTCTAGGAAGCCTATCGTCGCCGCGAGAACCTCGTTATAGAGAAAAAGGCCGCTAAAGAACTTAAGTTAGAGAAGTCTCGTCGCTATAAAGAGGAGAAGTATTAACGGAAGGCTAACGACCGCTATAGGACTAATATAGAGTTAGAAATCCGTATCTAAAATAAGAAGAGAATCCTTAGAGAATAAGGTAATCGAGAAGAATTAAGAAGTAGAGCTAAGAAAATAGGCTAAGAGGGATATAGAGAGAAGATAGGGTCTCTATCTATATACCTTAAAAGTACTACTCCGTAGTTAATAGGGCTCTCTTAAACTAGCGAAATAGAATAATAAAATCGGTAACTAATAGAAGAAGGGAAGCTTCGATATAAACGTATATCTCGTTTAAATATATATAGCGATAGAGAAGTATTATATTAAGGAACTTACTAAGATTAAGGGATAGATTAAAGTAACTAATAACCGTTAGACTATACGTTAGCTCTTTACTATTAAGTAATTAAGTTAGAACGAATAGAAGTCTTAAGTCGAGAATATCGGGGTAACCGAATAGTATAAGTTCTCGAGAGGCTTTAAGTCTTAAGGTAAATCTAAAGTATACTAGACTAGTTATATTAGCTATACTAATAGTACTAAACGAGCTAACTACGAGACCTATTTAGGCTATAGATAGTCTCTCCTAGTCTCTATCCTACCGTCGAACTCGAACGCTTTATATAGAGGAGTTATATACGCCTAATTATAATAGTAGTCTACGACTAGACTCTAGGGTTTATAGTAATGTGAAATCGAGGAGAGAATAATAGTCTCTATTCTCTAGTAAGACTAATTCTTAAGGAGAGTCGGGAGAATCCCTAGGGGTCGCCCCCTTATCTAAGGCGACTCG
>JAABUP010004347.1_pt1 | contig 23290 bp, 25 predicted proteins | sample 5559201 | NCBI WGS metagenome assembly JAABUP01 (sample SAMN10711887, study PRJNA513373) | rock metagenome | isolation source: Antarctica rocks | place: Antarctica | reverse complement strand
GTAGGCAGCATGCACTGCTAACAATCACATATGCATGGACACCAAATTTGCCTCTTTGCTTGTTGGTAACCCCAGAAAGTGTAGCTGGGAGATCCTGGGCAGCCCGGTGTATCACTTGGCTTCTCTTTGAATTGACGCCAAAATACGAAATCTTTTCTTTTCTTTTCTTTTCTTAGCTGGAATATGTTTTGCAGGCTGGCTACCCGGTGACTATGCTTTCAGAACAGTACCGTATGCATCCAGCTATCAGTGCCTGGCCTTCCCTCTTCTTCTATCAGGGCAAGCTCACTGACGCCACCTCGGCCCTGCCTGGGGCTGTTGCCAGCAGGGCAGCGGACTTCCACAAGCGGCCCTGCTTCCCCCCTCTGGCCTTCTTTGATTGCCAGTAAGTGCCTTCTGGCCTTTGTCTTGAAGACTTTGCTTCACCTTTAATGTGTTGTGCCATCTGCGCCTGTTTTTGCTGATGTAATAAGACTCTTGTTGTTGTTCCTGCCTTTTGTCATGTAACGTTACTTCTTTGTGACTTTTTATCTCCAATAGCTTTTTTCCATCTTGCTGGAATCATACTTGGTCTGTCGAGCAGCTTACCTGTCTAAAGTTGTCCCTGTTGAGAAGCTAGCTGAAGCACTTCAGGCTGTTCTTTGGCTTGTTGCTGATGGCAAGCAGATGCTGTACCTTCAGCTTTTCTAGCAAAGTCACGCCAGCTTGCTTAAATTGCAGGCAGGGGTCAGAGAGGGGTGGAGCAAGGGGTGCAGGGGGGTCCAGTGGTGGCACTTCTCTGTCCAACAACACAGAAGCTGATGTGGCATGCACGTTGTTTGGAGGTACGCTTTGTGATATTATTTTCTGGCTGTCTTTCTTGTTGTGACCATAGAAGTATGACAATACCTTCTTACCTTGCAGAGACCGCAAGTTGCAACCTGTTGGTGGCACAAAATCAAACGTGTGTAGTGGTACAAAATGTACAACGTTCACCCATCACAAGACATACTGATCAGTTGTCTGGTTCTGTTTCATGGTTGGAAAGCAGTGGCACACCACCTGAGTGCAGCTATCCACAGCCAGCTTGTCAGGCAAGCTGGTGCACAACAGCTGCCTGCTCGCATTTGTGGCTAATCAGATTGCCTGTTACATGAAATGTGGCTTCAAGCTGAGTAGGGCTCAGGTCACTCCAGAAACTGCCTCTAATCATTGGGAGAGCCAATACAAACCTGAAGAATTGCAGAACAGACGATTTGATGTCTAACCCAAACAGAGTATGTGCTTCACTTTTACAAGCAAAGAAACACTGATCCCAAGTCAATGTGTATCCGGTGCAATTTTTAGTGTTGGTCATTGTGCCTGTTGTAGGTCTGATGAGAGAGTATGGACACGAGGTTGCGTCAGTGGCCATTCTGACACCCTACAAGGCTCAGCTGGGCCTACTGCGCTCCACCTTTGCTGCCCAACACTCCAAAGCTGCCCTCGCCAATGTTGAGTTTGCCACTGTGGATGGCTTTCAGGTTTGCCCATTCTTCTTCATGCTGTTGCCCCGGCCAAAACCCTAAACCCTGAGTTTGCCACAGTGGACTGCTTCCAGGTTTGCTCATTCTTCTTCATGCTGTCGTGACCCTGCATGGGGTAGCATGTTGTTCGTAGCTGCAGACCTGTCACTTGAGTTGATGCTTGGACAGACTGTGTGTGCCTATCAGCAGTGCAGCATCAGACCACTGTGTCAAATGCACATGACACAGACTGGAATGGGCACTGTACATGGGACACAGCATGGTTCACACAGACAGTGGTCGTGTTCTTCACCCGTCAGCCTCTTTTGCAACCCCGTCAGCAAAATATCATCAATGTTAACAGCTATCAGGTTAACAGTCCATACTCAAGAAACAAGAACCTGAAGCTGGCTAACGTTTTAATTAACATAACATCTTTCCATTACAATTTCAAAATTGATCGGCAATCTTTTTTGGTAACATGCTTTTGATCGCTATGTAAATAGCATGCTGTGCCCTGTGATGTGTCATTGCAATACAGCCATGCAGTGCATGCATTGTGTCATGTTTGATATGCTGCAATGGCTGCAGGGTAAAGAAGCGGATGTGGTGCTGTTCAGCTGTGTGAGGGCGCACAACGGCGGCAGCGGTGAGAGAGGAAGAGGAGTGGGCTTTCTGGCAGATGTGCGCCGCATGAATGTGGGACTCACCAGAGCCAGGTGAACAATTCTGTATTAATTGTGAAACTTTAATTTTTATTATTGTTGTTATTATTTTCATTATTACTATAGGTATTAGTGGTATTATTTTCATTATTACTATAAATATTATTGGTATTGGTATTGGTGCGTGTTGTTGTTGTTGTTGTTGTTGTTGTTGTTGTTGTTGTTGTTGTTGTTGTTGTTGTTGTTGTTGTTGTTGTTGTTGTTGTGACCTGTCTTCAGCTGGCATACATGGCATGGTACAAACAGTTTCCTCCTGCAATGAAAGGGAAGACCAATCATGCTGCACAGGGCCCTGGGACTCAAATCCAGCGCTTGACAGCATGTCTAATGAGTTCCTTACGTGAGTGTGAGCACGTAGTGTAGTCATTAGGCTGTGCAAGCCTGCTGTGTACGTATGATTGCCTAGCTGCTCTGTAATGCAGACCAGGGCCCGGGTACACACAGTCATTGAGGACTAGGGTGGCCATTACCCATCGACTTTGACAGTCATGGCCGTATGCAAAACCAGTCTGCATCAAGATGAGCAACTGGTTGAGTACTGACTGTAACTGTCTGACATTGCATTCTGCAGGCGCAGCATGTGGGTCATTGGCCACAAGGCAACCCTGAAGAAGAGTCCGCCTTGGAAGGCTTTTTTGGATCACACTGACAGACAGAAGTGCTGCTTTGCTGTGCCCCACCACGCTGCTCAGCTTCTGTCTGCAAGCAAACAACAGCTGCAAAAAGCAGAAGGGAATTGACCAGCTCACTTTTTTAGGCTTTTGTGATGCTTGCTGCTGACTGAGTGCTTATAGCAGTGCCAGAGATGCATCAGGTGTAGTACGTTATTTGTAGAAATAGCTTGTAGGTTACAGCCTTGGCAGCATGCTTGTAGAGCAGGCTTTGAAAATGAACTCCTGGGGTGATTGCGTGTGAACAGTGTCTGCAGTCACTGGTGAGTAAAAACTGCTTGTCGCCACATCAGTTTGTATGCTTGCAGCTTCTGACTGCTTGTGCCCAAAGCTGCTGTTTTCGCCCATCATGCGTATCAAACACCTATGATGAGATGTACCTCGTTCATTGTGTAGAGGTGCAAATGTACCTATACAGCACATGCATATGTATGCAGACTGTCTTGAAAGCAGTTCAGACTGCAATTGGTGCATATGTGCGAGCACAGAGTTCTAGTCAGGTTCGGCGTGTCCTAATAGACAGTAGCGACACTGACATCAGCGACACTGCATTGAGAGGAAGAGAAGTGCAAACCTGGCCAGTCCCCGTGCGTTGCTCCATATGCTGCTCTTTGCACCAGGCAGGAGACACCCAACACGGTGATTCAGCCAGCCAGTAAGTCTGATGGCACATGGAAAAGATTGACGCTTTGGGAGATTTCAGACAGTCCGTCTGTATGTGATCCTGCTGTGCATGGCGACAAAGGCCCAAAACGTGCAGACGTGGGCAAAGCAGACGGTCTGAGATTAGAGGTGTAATGCTATCCATTTCACATCAGGAATGTCAGTGTGGTATGCGACGGGCTAGCCTGATAATTTAAGGTGCTATGCAGAATTTGACAGCTTGCTGATGTGGCACAATCTACACCATGAGCTTGAATGTGGCCTGGTACAAACATGATATGCAAACAGTTTGTAGCAAAGTACAATGAGGCGCACTGAGACTGAGTTGCACACACCCTACAGCCAATATGTAGCAGGGTCAACACAAATGCCTAGCAAAGAACCTTGAGACAGTATTGCATAGACATGGTGAATGACCATGAGGTCTCTGACTCCACTGTATGACTACCTAGGTACATTAGCATTGTAAAGTGACTGTTGTGGCACACTCAGTAGGCTGCAAAACAACCATCTGCTTGTCAAGTGTGCTGAGCCTCACATTTTGTGCCCGATAGTCCTGATGATTTCTAGCATCTACCCAATCATACAAGTCCTTACTCACATGGAGGATGTGACTCTGAATAAATAAGTGAGTCAAACTTGCACTTGGTATGCCACGAATGTATAAGATACCCTTTGGGTCATCAAGCTGCACATCTATGGACACCATGCTGGGCATCAGCAAAACAGAATGTCCAGCTCCCCAAACACTGCTAAAGCTGCTGACCTTGATGTTTATGATTGTCAGGTTTGGAGCACACCTGGCTATAACAGCTGGGAATTCAACACTGTCACTACACCAGGACGTTATTGAGCTGACTGGTTGCATGCCGCTGAGTTGGTGTCCTCTGTCACACGGTCCAACCACATGACTGACTGTTGCTTGACGGAAAACATCAGCTGTCTCAGGAGTCAACTCCTCACGCACACTGCCTTTGAAGATAGCATTCAAGCATTCGTTGCCAATCTCCAGCCAATCAAGACCTGGCAGTCTAAATAACATTTCAGCGTCTCCAGCTGCAGTGGGCGGCTGAATGTGAAATCCAAGCTCCTGAAGCTCTGGTGAGGAATAGGTTATGTTGCGCAAAACAGGCAGCCTGCCGGCTGTGATACAAGCCAGCTTGTCATGCTGGGACAGAGGACCTTCTGGTGACACTATGCGCAGCATGACACAGTCGTCTTTTGTGACGCTCACTTGCTGCAGGCTTTGTAGCACATCAGACCATGGATCGCACTGCCGCATAAGGAAATGATAGATTTCGCAAGCTGCAAGATCACTTAAAAATTCATCCGACCTTGGTGTCAGTTGTATGGTCAAGGTCTTCAGCAAGCTGCTTTGGCTGACTAGTGCACAACTCCAGGCACGGTTGTGCCTCTCTATGTCTTTCAAAGTCAGCTGAGTCACGTGGACGAAGGCTGTTGGCACCTGCTGGAGGGTTGCTAGCATGAACTGCCTGTCTTGACCTGTCAAGAAGGCACCGGAGACAACAAGCTTGTGCTGTTCTTTGACAGCTGCTGCAAAGGCCTTGCTGACAAGTGACAGTTGTGCCCGCCTCCATAAATGCGTGATGTTGCTAATGGTACCGAGAACACGATTGAGCAGCTCTGGAGGCAGGTCCAGTATGCTCAGCTTGGGACACTTGGCATAGCCCTACAGGTCAACTCAGTTGCATGGTCTCGTGCTTGTTACAAAGCAGTGTACACGTGCAAAGTGCTTGAATTTTGCAATGCGTTGCACGCAGCCCCGGTGTCGCTGTTTTACCTGTGTCGATTGGAGTTCTGTGTTGCCATCTGCTGATCGTTCAGGCATCAGGACACTACAATTTGCAGCAACAGTCAGTGTTCTCTGCGCGGCGAGACCAGAGAAGGAGATCCAGACTGCTGTTAAAAACTTGCAAGACGAGACGAAGATGAATAGTCAGATCATGAGTCCATGTTGCCACAGCAATTTGTATTGTGGGCATCAAACACTTGTGACGAGATTCACCTCGTTTGTTATGTGGCGGTGCCTATGTATACAGGACAGTGAAGCAGTTTAGACTGCACCTCGTGCATATGTGCGAGCACAGACGTCTATTGTGTATACTGTCGTCAGGTCCCACGTTTTCTGATGGACAATAACGACACTGACATCAGCATCACTGCATTAAGAGGAAAAGAGATGCAGGTCTGGCCAATCCACCTGCGTTGCACCATATGCTGCTCTTGCACCCTCCGTGCGAGAGACACACATTATGATGATTCAGCCAGCCAATGAGTCTAATGGCACATGGAAGAAGATTGATGCTTTGGGAGATTTCAGACAGTCCGAAAATCTGTATGTGATCCTGCTGTGCATGGCAACATAGGCCTAGCCATACAGATGTGGGCAAAGCAGACGATCTTAACATTGCGAGATTGCACACAACAACTACCTGCAGCTGCCAGCAGCGCTCGAGGCATCGGAGGTTGAACGCATAATGCTATTGATTTCACATCAAGAATGTCAGTGGCATGCGATGGACTAGCCTGATATATTGAGTTGCTATGTAGAATTTGACAGCTTGCCGATGTGTCACAACCTGTATTATGTGCTAAAATGTGGCCAGATACAATGATGATATGCCAACAGCTTGAAGCAAAGTACAGTGAGATACACTTAGACCGAGTTGCACACATCCTACAGTCACAATGTAGCAGGGTCAACGCAATTGCGTAGTAAAGACCCTCATGTCAGTATTGCATATACTTTTTGAATGCCCATGAGATCTATGTATGGCTACATTTTACGTATGTATATCAGCATTGTACACGGTAGAATGCAAAACAAACACCTGCTTATTAAAAGTGCTGAGCCTCACACTTTCTGCCTGATAGGCCTGATGATTTCTAGCACCAACCCAATCATTCAAATCCTTGTTCACCTGGAGAGTGTGACTCTGAATGCATAAGTGAATCAAACTTGCACTTGGTATGCCCCTGATGTACAAGACACCCTCTGGGACATCAGACTGCACATCAATGGACACCATTTTTGGAGTCAGACAAAGTTCTTGTGTACATCCCACAATGACGCTGCTGATTTTGATGTTCAAAATTGTAAGGTATGGAGCCACCCTGACTATACGAGCTGGAACCATAAACGTATCACTACACCAGGATGCGATTGAGGTGATTGGTTGCAATATCAGGTAGAGTCTGTGTTCTCTGTCACATGGTCCAACCACATGACTGACAGTTGCATGACGGAAAACATCAGCTGTCTCAGGGGTTAACCTTCCACGGACAGTGCCTTTGAAGATAGCATTCAAGGATCCATTACCGATCTCCAGCCAATGAAGACCTGGCAGTCGAGATAGCATATCAACATCTCCAGGTACAGATGCAGGCTGGAAGTTGCGTCCAAGCTTGCAAAGCTCTGGTGAAGAATAATATATGTACCGCAAAACAGGCAGCCTGCCAGCTGTGATACAAGCCAGCTTGTCATGCTGGAACAGAGGACCTTCTGGTGACACCATGCGCAGCATGATACAGTTGTCTTTTGTGACGCTCACTTGCTGCAGGCTTCGTAGCACATCAGACTGTGGACTGCACCGCCGCTGAAGGAACTGGTAGATTTGGCAAGCTACAACATCACTAGAATGATCACCGGATTCTGGTGTTATTTGTATAGTGACGGTCTCCAGCAAGCTGCTTTGGCTGATCAGTGCGCAACTCCAGGCAATGTTGTGTCTCTCAATATCTTTCAAGGTCAGCTGGGTCACATGGAGGAATGCTGTTGGCACTTGCTTGAGGGTTGCTAGGAAGAGTTGCTCGTCTTGACCTGTCAAGAAGGCACCAGAGACAACAAGCTTGTGCTGTTCTTTGACAGCTGCTGCAAAGGCCTTGCTGACAAGTGACAATTGTGCCCGTGTCCATAATTGCGTGATGTTGCTAACGGTACCGAGAACACGATTGAGCAGCTCGGGAGGCAGGTCCAGTATGCTCAGCTTGGGACACTTGGCATAGCCCTACAGTTCAACTCAATTGCGTGGTGTCGTGCTTGTTACAAAGCATTGTACACATCCAAAATGCTTGAGTTTTGCAATGCGTTGCACGCAGCCCGTGTCGCTGTTTTACCTGTGTCGAATGGGGTTCTGTGTTGCCATTTGCTGTTCGTTGAGGCATCGGAAGACCGAAACCTGCCGCAACAATCAGTATCCTCTGCGCGGCGAGACCAGAGAATGAGACCAGAGATAAATCTTACCCTCAGAAGGTACGGCTGTTCAGGAATTGGACGCAAACAGATGAATAGTCAGAATCTGACTGTCAGATCAGCTCTTCGGACATCTGCAAATTCAACCATCCAATTCCAGTGCTCTTGGTGATCACTGATCAGTGTTGGACAGCCAGGAAGTTCCTGAGGACAGTTCCGGTCGCGGAACCAAAATCACTATGCCCTGTGAAGGAGCGTAGCGCACATGAAAACGAAAAGCACTTGAGGGTGTGTGTTTAAAGTGAGTGAGTGGCGGCGATACTGTTGTGTGTTGTCTCATTGCTGTCACAATTAACGGCAACGCAATGAGTAGTATGGACAGAGATAAATGTTATATTCCCTACTGTGACCAAGAGGACTAAATGCTATGGGAGGAAGAATGTCCGCTGAAGTGGAAAAGTCATAGCAACGCCTAATTTTTAGGTCCTAAAGCACTTCAGTTGTGCCAAAACATATATGTATATATACAACCTGGTATATATATGTAACCCCACTCAGCATAAGATCAATGACATTATGCAATCACTGCAAACGCTCATGCTACTAAACAAGAGTTCTTTGCTTCGTCATATGCATATGTGCGAGCATAGACATCTACTGTGTACACTTATGTCAAGTTCGACGTGTCCTAATGGACAACAGCGACACTGGCATCAGCATCACTGCATTGAGAGGAAAAGAGGTCTGGCCAGCCCACGTGCGATGCTCCATACGCTGCTCTTGCACCCGTTGTGCGAGATCTCTAGAGACACACATGATGTAGCTGGCCAATAAGTCTGATGGCATATGGAAGAAGATTGATGCTCTGAGACATTTGAGACAGTCTATAAATTTGCATGTGATCCTGCTCTGCATGTCAATACAGGCCTAAACATGCAGACTTGGGCAAAGCAGACGGTCTTGACATTGCAAAATTGCACACAGCAACTATCTGATGCTCGAGGCATCAAGGCTGAACTCACAATGCTATGGATTTCACCTCAGGAACGTCAGTGTGGTATATGATGGGCTATGTTAAGGTGCTATGTGAAATTTGACAGCTTGCGGATGTGGCACAGTCTGTACCATGTGCTTGAATGTAGCCCGACACCATGGTGGTATGCAAACAGGTTGAAGCAAAGTACAATAAGATGCACTGAGACTGAGTTGCACACAACCTAAAGCCAATATGTAGCAGGGTCAACGCAAATGCCTAGCAAAGAACCTCAAGTCAGTACATGGTCAGTATCGCACAGACATCGTGAATGACCATGAGATCTCTGACTCCACTGTATGGCTAGATTCTACCTAGGCACAACTAATTTAGCATTGTAAAGTGACTGTTGTGGCACACTCAGTAGGCTGCAAAACAACCATCGGCTTGTCAAATGTGCTGAGCCTCACATGTTTTGCCTGATAGCCCTGATGACTTCTAGCATTTACCCAACTGTACAGATCCTTTTTCACATGCAGAGTGTGACTTTGAATACATAAGTGAGTCAAGCCTGCACTTGGTATGCCATAAATGTACAAGACACCATTTGGGTCAATACACTGCACATCTATGGAAACCATTCTAGGCGTCAGCCAAACACCAAGGCTAGGTCCTCAACGGACATTGCTGATCTTGACATTTATGACTGTCAGATTTGGAGCAAACCTGGTAATACGAGCTGGAACCTCAACCATGTCACTACACCACGATGTGATTGAGCTGACTGGTTCCATCAGGTTGAGACGATCTTCTCTGTGACATGGTCCAACCACATGACTGATTGTTGCTTGACGAAAAACATCAGCTGTCTCAGGAGTCAATCTCCCACGGACGGTGCCTTTGAAGATAGCATTCAAGGATTTGCTCCCAATCTCCAGCCAGTCAAGACCTGGCAGTCTACATAGCATGAAAATGTCTCTAGAGGCAAGCTGGATGTTGCATCCAAGCAGCCAAAGCTCTGGTGAGGAATAGGTTATGTTGCGCAAAACAGGCAACCTGCCAGCTGTGATACAATCCAGCTTCTCATGCTGGAACAGAGGACCTTGTGGTGACACCATGCGCAGCATGATACAGTTGCCTTTTGTGATGCTCAATTGCTGCAGGTTTTGTAGCACATCTGAGCATGGACCGCACTGTCGCCGAAGCAACTTGAAGATTTCACAAGCTACAACATCACTCGCATAATCCCATGACCCTGTTCTGAGTTGTATGGTTAAGGTCTTCAGCAAGCTGCTTTGGCTGGCTAGTGCGCAACTCCAGGCAAGGCTGTGTCTCTGAAGATCTGTCAAGGTGAGCTGGGTCACGTGGACGAAGGCTGTTGGCACTTTCTTGAGGCTTGCTAGCATGAATTGCTCGTCTTCATTTATCAGGAAGGCAGTAGAGACAACAAGCTTGTGCTGTTCTTTGACAGCCGCTGCAAAGGCCTTGCTGACAAGTGACACTTGTGCCCGGGTCCATAAATGCGTGATGTTGCTGATCATATCAACAACACGTTTGAGCAACTCTGGAGGCAGGTCCAGTACGCTCAGCTCGGGACCCTTGGCATAGCCATACAGTTCAACTCAGTTGCGTGGTCTCGCAAAGCAGTTTACACGTCTAAAGGTGCTTGAATTTTACCTGTGTCACTTGAGGTCCTGTGTTGCCATCTGCCGATCGTTCAGGCATCGAAGAACCGAAACCCCAGTCAGTGATCTCTGCGCGGCGAGACCGGAGAATGAGACCAGAGATGATGGTGCGGCTGTTCAGAAACTGCGAACTGCGAACTCAAGAGCGAGACGAAGATGAATAGTCAGATCAGCTCTTTTGACGAAGATCTGCAAATTCAACCATCCGTTTCCCGGTGCTTGGCATATGCTTTTGGCTCTGTGCGTCTGTGCGTCCTGTTGCACGACGGTCTGTCTGTGTCTCCGCTGTAGCTCGCCTGCCCTCTGTGTTGACGGTGCTTGCGTCTGCGCGTATAGCTCTGTGTTTAACAGAAAGCTTCGGCAAAAGGTCCTGTGTAGAAGACAACAGGCTTTCAGCAAGCACTGTCGTGAGAGAGCACGACAGGACGGAGTCAAAGCTTCTCGGGAATTTGCATGGCACGCAGCGTGCATAAGCTGGCCGATACTGAGCTGCCGCATCAAATCGAAGACGACCTGAATAAGGAGCTCAAGTTGCAAGCCGGGCCAGCAACTCAGTCCACCCTCGTGCCAGGAAGTGCAGAGTCCAGGCAAGTTCAGCAAGCAAAGTGCGCAGCAAAAGTAGCCTGCTTCCATTTCATTGGCAGTTAAACAGCCACTGCAGGCATGACCTGGGTCAAGCCAGATCTTTCACCTACTAGGCACACACTGTGCAGGGCTGCTGCGGGATTGCTTGTTGCTATGGCTCGCAGCTCTCACCAGGACGCAGAGGACGAGGCTCCTCAGGAATTACCAACAGACATACAGCAAGCTGAGAGTGTGCAAACTGAAGTCACTGAACAACCTACAGCACAGCAAAATAGCTCCGCGCTTATGTAAGACTACAAAGTTGAATTGTACTCACGTATCCACCTTGCTGCCTGTTTGCACACCATCAGGCAAAGCAAGTGTGCTTCCTCAATGAAGACTTCACATCATTTACAGGGTTTCTGATGGAGAACAGGCTCAAACCTCCCAGCTGCTTCTTCACGAAGAACCCATTCCAGCATTCCCAGCTGGGCCTCCAATCCTAGAAGCAATTGCCAGGCAGCCACTTCTAGAATCCAGCTCCTCCCAATCGTATCATGATGGGCCTGACACTGAACACCAGCGCAAAGCGAGGCGAGCGCAAGCTCAGCGTCTGAGACGAGCTGCGCAGTCTGCTGAGCAGCGTGCTGCTGTTGCAGCTGCAGATGCTGCCAGGCACGCTGCCGCCAGGTATGTGCATGCTGATGCAACAAGAAACAGCAATGACATCATGACATGTTCATGACACAGCTATGTGTCACACACAGCGTGAATGGTTTGACATGCAAGTCAGTCCCTGCTGTGCTATTACAAGTATGTGTTTCCTTCCTCAAGCATTCGACTCAAAGTCATGACACTGATTGTTTAGTAACGTGTGACTCCTTAAATGATGACTGCATGTAACCTTTTGTAAGCGCTCACATTGACCTTGTGAGCATGCAGAGCTGCACAATCTGCTGAGCTACATGCTGCAGCAGCTGCTGCCAGTGCTGCTCAAGAAGCCACAGACAGGTGAATCCACACCACTGCTCAGTACTCTTTGTGCTCCTACTTGCAATGTTGCCCAACCTCACACTCCTCTGCTGGTAGTGCATTTCTGTGTTTATGCAATCGCAACCCTGTCAAAGGTATAGCACTACAGCTCAATCTGATATAGTGTGAGTCCTGTAGACGCCACTCACCTGGTCAAGCATGACACATGTCTTTCAGTGTTGCACATATACATGGCATGTCACCTCTATAAGGTTATATGGTCATGTGCAGGGCCACACAACTGGTAGAGCAGCGCAAAGCAGCTCTGGCTGCACATGCTGAGAGGCAGAGGCAGCGCAGGTAGCCCTTGTGCACCTGCTTTGCTAGATTGCTTGCTTGCTCTAAGCACAGGAGCCTCTGATGAGCACACTTCCTGTCGCCCTGCATTCCCTCGTATCTGAGTCCCCTCATACATATCTATACTTAAGGCTCTGCATGCATGTGCTCACTGCACAACCATGGGTTACCAAGCATGGCAACTGCATGTCACCTCCAGACCATACTTGCATGGTTCAAATTTCAGGACCAGGCTGGCATTTTCAGGCTGATGGAAGGAATTTGTGGACATGTGTATCAAGCTGCACAGGGCCATGGCACATGCATCTGCTTATTTCTGCTCAAGCCTGTACAAAAACGTGGTCCTTGCAGGGCAAACCAAACAGAAGACCAACGAGTTGCAGCGCTTGCTGCTAATGCAGCTCGCCAGCGGGAAAGAAGGTAACATGCACACTCTGCCCTTTGCTTGCCTGCAATTCCACTTGATTCTTGTATTTGCTTGTATGCCTGAAATTCAGCAGTAAATGCCACACAAAATGGCTTCCAAAGCTTGCCATGTCAGTACAGCCACAACCTCTCATCCTGATGCAGTCTACCCTGCAGTGTGAACCATCTGTACCTTGTACTGTGGTCCATCTGCTGCTGATGCCATGTGCATACTTGCATCTAGTGAACAACACATTGTTTGCACATAGGGGACATTGCATTACATAGCTATCACGTTATCTGCAGAGCTGCCAGGACACCAGAGCAGCGCGCTGAAGCTGCTGCTGCACATGCTGCCAGACAGAGAAAGAGGCGGTATGCTGCTCTTGTTCTCTGATGACATGTCATGTGGTGTCACATTGTGTCTGTTGTGTCATGTCGTGTCATGTCGTGTCATGTCATGTCATGTCATGTATTACATCATGTTGTGATGTGTCACATTATCTGACAGTTTTGTCAAGGTTTGAGTTGCATTGTGCTCCTGGACCACACAGGTGGCAAAGCTGTTCTGCCATTGTACACTGTCTGTGTGTCTCTGCATGCTGCTCACTTATGCTGATTGTGGCAAATCAGTCACTGCGACATCTAATGCTTAGTTGTCAAGCTTTGATAGCCAAAAGTCTTTGCAAAACTTTCAAAGCTTATTTCTCTACCAGCAAAAGACTGAGATACCATCAACACATAACCTCTTTGATGGCTTAAACGCATGTGCGCATAGCTGCATGACCTGCAAGTGTATTACCAGATGCATTTGCTCCTGTGTCCAATTCCTGATTCTGAACAAAGCATGTGTTGCTTTTTCTTTCAGGGCCTCTCAGTCTTCCGAGCAGCGAGCTGAGGCAGCTGCTGCTGATGCAGCTCGCCAGAGGCTGAGAAGGTAAGCAACTGCCTCTTACTCATCCCATGTTCAGCCTGTCTGTTTGTTTGTCTCTTCTGTTAGTGTTTTGCAGTGTTGCTGCTGCATAGCCCAGGCTCATAGAAGAGGTGTTTGTTCTTGTCAGGTGTCAGCATTCAGCCAATCATTGCTTGTCAGTGTTGTCACATCAAACTGTCAGGACTGCAGCCATTGCAGATTGCAAGATATGGTTATTATAGTCGACGCATGTCTTACGTGCAACAAGGCTGGGCATGTTGTGTTACAGTACAGCAAGTGCTCTGGCTGCTATATGACATTGTGAATGCTGTTTTGGTTGGAATGCCTAAGCGGGTCCAACTAAGCTTTGGTGGCCTCGCAGGGCTGCACAGACAGCTGAGCAAAGAGCTGCTTCCTTGGCTGCGGATGCGGCACGCCATGCAGCTGCAAGGTAACCAACTCCTGTCTTGTCCTGATCCATGCTTTCTTTCGTCTATTGGACCTAGCACTTTCACCTTTGCACACTACCAACCTTATGTCAGTGCTGTTCAGGGCCCGAGACATTGCAGCCAGGTAAGGGCTCTCTGTTCCTATGAGCCCATATGTTTTGGTCTTGTTCAGGAAGCGTGCCTGACAATGCGCACCTGTTTTGCAGGGCCACCCACTCCCTTCAAGGCAGGCCTGAAGATCAGGCACAGCCCTCTCTGTCCCTCCCACAGCCGGTGGCTGTCCTGGACCCCTCAGACCCCTCAGAGCCCCTCACCCTTGACTTGAGTGTGCCACCTCAAATTCAGCCCTTGCACAATGTACCATCTTCAGGACTTCCCATGTGATCTAAGTTGGGAATTGTCCTCTTTTACCAGCATACATTGTTGGTGCAGCACACCTTTGCTACTTGTCTATTTGAATCAGAGACTTCTCAGATGGCTGACTTGAAAACTAGCAATTGTGCAGTTTTGGCGCTTTATGTAGGTTCTGAGCTGTGGACCCTGGTCTATTTACATGTCTTGCCGTTTGTGCGAGGCTGAGCATGGCTAGTCAAATCCCCTTTTGTCTGGCATCATGCATTCATAGCAGATGCATTGTAGTTCTGCAGTGGGAAGACCTTGTTAGGTTTAGTTTCTTGCCAAGTAAATTTGAGGCAGGTTTGCGATTGTTTCCAATGGACTTGCACAGAACACACACTGTAAGGTGCTCCAGCTGAATTTGAGGCTGCGTATGCAACTTTGATCATACACTGATGACAAAGGTATTGTTAAACAGAAGAATGTATTGACTGCAACAGGCTGATTAAGTGGGATCAAACACCAGCCTGCATGCCACATGTACTGTAACAGTGCAAAACCTTAAGCAGTCTACAGATGGTCTATACAACCATCACCAACTTGTCAACAAGCTCCAGGAAAATGACTGCAGCTCCTTAGAGGCACTGCCAGTACCTGTAGGCAACAGACCTGTTTCAAGGCATCCTGAAACAGGAGGTCAAGTCAATTGGCTTTTCGCAGAATCTGAATATACTCAGCTTCAACATTGCAGTCGTAAACAGACTATATTATCAGGCGTGTGTGAAGTCTACTTAACTGTCAAGGAGCACAGTCGTGATCATCACAGGTGATCAACAAGCAGATATCGCAGAGGCGAAACTGATCTGACCTGAGCCAAACATTTCAGCAGGCAACTATATACACATATGATAGACATTAGACTTACCACTCATTAGACCTGGTACAGGTAGATCCACTTGCGCAGCAGTCCTCAGTCCTGCACATGAATACAACTCATTTGTGACTAAAACGCAGTGTCTTCAATTATCCCTGCACTGCTGCATTGGAGGAACAACACGATGAAATTGTCCACAACGTTATTCAGGTGCATGTAAAGACAGTGTCAACAATGCAGGTTTTGGCCAACAACAAGGCTACAAAGACATGTACAAATGCATGAACGCTTCATGCAATTGCCAATTGCCAATTGCATGCACGGTGAGTCATCACCATTGGGCATCAGCACAGTTGGAAGCAGATGGGCAGTTGCTCTTGCCACCACACTGGGCACACTTGGCCACAGTTGTGCTGCATCCAGCTGTGGATGTCGTAGTGGCAGCTGGTGTCGCTGCAAGCAAAACCCATCACAGGGTTATGTTGTGTTGGTCACCATGTTGGCTTTTTGGGCAATGTATGCATTTGTGCAGCAAGCAGGCTAGACAATGACAAATTTCTGACTAATGCTGGGCAGTACTGCAAGTAGATGTCATCAGAAGCAGCAGAAGACAAACAAGCTGCAGCAGCAAATCATGACCAGTGCAGCCGATGACTTGTGTTTCATAAGCATGCACAACACAGCATACAGAGCAGAACTCAACATAGGTTCTTGTCATCCTAGCAGAAAGGTACAGCGGGGCGTCTGGAAAAGCATGATGCATGTAATGAGAATGATGATGCAGCGGAAAGGTACAGCGGGGCGTCAGGGAAAGCATGATGCATGTGATAGGGTGGAGATGCGGCAGAATCTTTCTTACCAGCTGCAGTGGCTACAGGTGTGGAGGCAGCAGTTGGTGATGACGTGGTGAATGCTGGAAGGCACTCCCAGACACTGCAAGCATCATCATTATCCACAGATCAGTATGGGGTGATGCCAGAGCTCATTTCACTGCTTGCACACCACAACCAACATGAGGCCCATGTGCTTTCCAGCACTGCACACTGCCTTCATGTTAGCTGCATGGTACATTGCTCATGCATCACATGCTGCTGTCTCTGCAGTGCCATCATTGGTCAAACCCAGGCAAAACTGTCACAGAGGTATGATAGTCAAGGACCGCTTTTGCTAGTGACATGCAGAAGAGGAACGGTTGCCCGAACAGAATGACAGCTTGCAATCAAGGTACTCACGTGGAATTGACTCTGCCACACTGGTAGCCATCAGCACAACAGCCAACAGTCCTGCAATGCACAGGTCACGAAGTTGATGTAAACAGATGAAAAAAACACATGTTGCTGCCTATGCTTCAACTTGCAACAGGGGGAGGAAGCAGAAGGGCAGTTGGTGCTTCCACCACACTGGGCATAAGCGCCAAAAGCATACCCATCACACCTCTCGTCTTTGTTTGTGGGGTCTGCATGACACATGCAGCACATCAGCAAGCAGAGCATCACAAGATAGCATGTGTCAAACATGTTGCACATCAGCAAATGTCTTGCATGATACAGGGTTGCAATTGAGACTCACATATTTAAGCTGGTGCCAAGTACTTGGTTCTTACCTACCATACTTGGCAGCAGTACACACGTACAGTTGTAAGTAGACCAAGCGTCCTCACAGCAGGTTCTGATGCACTGAAGAGCAAATCTGGCAACCACATGAGCAACAAAGCAGCATGAAGGTGTCTGCAATATCAGCTGCAGCCCATCTTCACAGAATGCGGCTATTGCTGATAGCCCTGCTTACAATTTCTTGACTAAAGTTGCATCCAATTTGGCTCAAGAGCAAAGGTGCTTTAACCATCAAGGTGATCTAAGTCTGGGGTAGCAGACTTACTGATGCATGCCGTAGTTGCAGCTGGTGTGGCAGCTGTGGGCGCAGCTGGTGTGGCAGCTGGGCTAGCAGCTGGGGTAGATGCTGGGGTAGATGCTGGGCTTCAGGTGAGTTGGTGGTAAACTCTGGCAGGCACTCCCATACCCTGTACTCAGGATCATGCCACCACTCAGGACTCACAACTTGGCGCTCAGGGCTCACAGCACAGCACTCAGTAGCACAAACTCAATTTTGGCTCGATGGCCATTGACAACTCAGAGACAGCTCAAGCCATGACAGGCAGACAAGACACAGATGCGAAGAATGTCTAGCATGCATATGGCCTCAGCGCACTGTGTGCACCTCCCTGCGCTGGTTTCTCGACAAGTTGTCCTTGACGACAATGCAATTGTTTGGCTAGTCAACTGGTTTTTGGCAAATGAGACTCACGATGAGTTAACTTTGCCGCATGAGTAGCCATCAGGACAGCAACCCACAGTCCTGCAGAACAAAGTGCACATGTTATACACTTGAGTAAGGCACTTGTGTCATTGCATGCATGTTACTAACTCACTTAGAAACACTGTACTAAACAGGCTACTAAGCCAGTTATACAGCTTCTGCACGGCAATCAGGATTGTGATGATCATGGTAATGATGATAAGATGCAACAAAGACCAGAGTTGGCCAATGGGAGCAGGACAGCTACGTGTCCTACTAGTACTTGTCACTGGTCCAGGCATGTTGGAGTTAGAATGCATGGTGCAAAGTGACTATGACAGCATACAAATCAGATGCAATACAAACACCTCTGGTGAACACTTCTGTGACGCATGACCACATAAGATACAAGCAGGCTTTTGTGAGCAGTTGTGCACGGAAACAGATCAAGTGGCCGCCAACAGGTATGCAACGCATCAAAGATCATGTAAGCATTACAAGTGCAGGGTTTAGCAAACAAAAAATGACCATGTTTATACACTGCTCAGGATCATCTGTCTTTGTCTTGCAGAATCATGTGTGCTGAGCATCAGCAGAACAAGTGTAGAGTACAAGTGCTCAAAATGGGCTTACCATGAAGCGTCAGAGCAGGTGCAGGAGGCTGCAGGGCAGTTGGTGCTTCCACCACACTGGACATAAGCATCAAAAGCATATCCATCACATTTCTCCTCCTTGTTTGTGGGATCTGCAAGACACGTGCAGCATATCAGCAACACAACTTGCTGACGTGGCAGGTCATGGGGTTTATGGTGCTTGCAAAATGGCAAGGGCAGATAACCTGACGGCTAACCCTCGGCAAAAGCACTTGAGTCAAGGATGATCCAGGCTGCGTGACATTGTGCAGTACAATGCACATCCCTGCAGCTGGGCAACAACCATTGCTTTGTTGTAAACTAGCAGGTTTGCAAGATGCACATGTGAGGTAGCATTGATGTTGAGTGACACGTGAAGGCAAGCTGACCATCATGCATGAAGATAGGACACAATGCAAGGGCAGCAACTGTGCATTGCGGTCATCAAATCTCATAACAGGTGAAGGTGATCATGAGCTTACTAATGCATGTGGTGGCTGCTGGTGTAGCTGCCGTGGTAGCTGCAGGAGTAGCAGCTGCACAAACACACACACAAGCAGGTTGATGATGAGTCAGGTTGAACCACATGATGGGCTAGGCTTGCAGACCAACCATGCCAGGCTAAATCTAGAGATTAGGCAGCATTTTGCAACAGACTAGCTATAGTGTGGGCAAGCATGCTTTTGGAACTTCACTAAACCAAAACATGTTGAGCAGTTGCCCGTGCAGTTGCCTGTACAGTTGCCTATGCAGTTGCCTATTGTAGCAAAGGCAGATGTAAAGACAGAAGCTGTTGCTGTGTGCACGCGTATGCCGCAGCTGTGGTTTTCGCAAAGCCCAAGACCGCGAGCGACAATAGGCAGCACTCACTCAGTCACAATACGCAATGAGCAAAGTGTAACAGAGTGTAGCACATCTGGACAAGCAACATCCGCGCGTCGTTACTTGCACGACCGATGTCGACAGATCTCATGCATGCATGCAGAAAAATGCGGTGTGCACTTGCCTGGTGAGGATGCAGCAGATGGTGATGCAGCGGCAGTAGAAGAGGGTGTGCACTGCCAGTAGTAGGCATTGCCGCGGGTGCAAGAGTAGCCTGAAGGGCAACACGCTCCGGGAGCGTCCGCACAGGTGTACGGGCCAGGACAGCTCAAGCCTCCGCACTGCTGGTAGCCCGCAGTGGCACAGGTGCCCAGCAGCTGCCGGGTCGACGGGTTACTCCATCCATAGGCTGTCACTGCAGTAAAATGCACACAAAAGTGGTTTCGACAGATCTGCGACAAAGTGATTGCAGGACACCAGATGCTCTGTCTTACCGGCTTGGCAGATCAGCACAGCGACAACGACTCCTGCATTGCCGATATGGAACATCATGGTGGCCACTTGATATTGTCTTGCGATGCAAATGCGAATGGCTCGTGAACAGGCACATTTTGGCAAACGCTTGGAGGGCGCTCACCAGTAGCGCTGGAGGGCGATCTGTGACAGAATCTCCCACGACAGAATCTCGCACTCCTTGAGAAGCCGCTGACGTCATCCTGACTCATGACAGAAGGCTACAGTGTCAGCAAGTCATGCGCACCTTTGCGGACATATGTGGCCGACATCTCAGTCATTTCGCCCCTAGGGCACTGATTGTGCTTCAGCGCAAACCGACTTCGAAGTCTCGCCGAAGCTTGACTCTGTCTGCACAGCCTGCAGAGAAAAGCATGCCAGATCAAGTTGTGATTTGCGGGGGTGGAATCATAGGCGTCGCTACCGCTTATTACTTGACTCTTCATGGGATCAAGCCCTTATTGCTGGAAAAGAGTGGCATTGCTTGCGCTGCTTCAGGTGCCTTACAAGCTGAAGCGAAATTCCGACTGCTTGTCTTCCTTACTGCCTGAGGATACTTGGCAAATCACCACTACACAACAATAAAGATCAACGTTGTATCCGAAAACTCAAGCATTTTTGGACTTCTCGAAGCAGGTGGCGCACCTGTTGTGTCAATAATTTGCGCAACCACAAACTTCACTGCACTGCCCTCCACAGGCAAAGCTGGAGGCTTCTTAGCTCTGGACTGGACCGATGAACTTGCAAGAACAAGTTACGGTCTACACCAAGAGCTGGCAATGACATTAGATGCTGACATTGGCTACCGGCCTGTGCAAAGCCTGGCTCTTTCAGCAACAGCAACGAAAAGAGGCAGCAGCAGGCGGCGTTCTGCAAAGCTTCCGGATTGGCTGGATGGCAGTGTGTCAGGGGGCCAGGTAGAAGATTTTCGCTGTATGCTTGCGCAGATGTAACATAGCGGGTCACCTGGCTTTTGAGTAAGGTACCATAATAACCATGTTTCAGGACAACCAAAACAGCATGTGTGCCCTCATGCATGCCCAGCTTGCAAAGCAGTGTGCACAGCCACAGCACAAGAAAAGACTATGCTGATTGGCATTGATCAAAGGCAGGCAACAGCAGAACCTGTTTACATAGTGTAGTTGCAGCACTGGTGACCAGAAAGCTTGCCTATGCGTAGGTACTGGGTAGTGTGCAAACCACAGCTCAGGTCCATCCTGAGAAGTTGACCAAGGCCATGGTGGCTGCAGCAGAAAGTAGAGGGGCCCGAGTCAGGTCTGGAACTGTTGAGAGCATCTCCAGTACTGAAGGCCCTGCTGCACAGGTGACAGGTACAAACTACTGTAAGGGTTATGTACTATGTCTGTGACTGAGAATGCCGGACATGTTGCAACTGTTCACATCCAGTCTGCTGCATGTCATGCACTGATGCCATCATTTCGCTTGGCAGAAGGTCCCAGATGTGAAGTTTTGTATGTCCAGAGATTACAAAATTCCTGGTCCACCTGCAAGATAGACTGGGCAGAGATCTCACACCACCTGTTACTGCTTGCCTACAAATCTCAAGTCATTTTGCAGGAGTGATAGTGGATGGGGAGCTTATACAAGCTGATGCTGTGGTGCTAGCCTTAGGGCCCTGGACAAACACACTAGCCAGTTCACTGCAACTGCCCCACATTTCAGGGCAGTTGGGGCACAGCCTTGTGCTGAAGCCCTCAACATCCGAAGCTTTGCCAGCAGACTGCTTATTTGTTTCCTGGCAGAGCAAATCAGGTATACTCGCGAAAAAGAATTCCCAATGCTGCAGACGTCCACTTTACTCTGGGACATTATCAAGGAAGGACCACCTGCAACATAGTTTGCCGCTGCCATGGTGCAAGCTGCTACAAGCTAAGCTGTTCAGTTGACAAGCTCAAATCACAATGTTAAGACTGTCTCTCGGGACAATTTATGTCCATTCATTCCAGCTGCTGTATCTCTTTGCCTTCAGGAAGAGAAACGGCAGTACACTTTTTGGCAATGCCCCATCAGCTGATGCTGCAGCAAGGTGCAGCTGCATCACACTCACAAGTCCATAGTGGGGTCTCTGACACATAAATGATGGTGATGTTCAGGCAAGGTGTCAGAGCCAGAAATCTTCCCTCGTGCTGATGGCACTGTCTGGTGCTGTGGTGAGAACAGCATGGTAGACCCCCCTGAGGACCCCCTTCAGGTCAAGCCTTGCCCTGGGGCCCCTGCTGCAATTCAGGTTGGTGACTCTCATTGCCCTTCTGATGCTTGCTCGCTCACTCAAACACTCATGGTGATGTTGCATGCTGCACCTTGCATGATGACCTGTGCAAAGCTTCAACACCTGAAAAACCCGGCAGTGAATTTCTGTGACTATGGTAGCTCGACGTGGTCATTTTTGGCATGTTTTCAGGAGGTAGCACAGGCGCTGTCCTCACATTTAGATTCAGCTGAAGTGATGCAGCAACAAGCATGCATCCGGCCTCTGTCCCCAGATGGATCCCCAATTATTGGTCAGCATCCCTTTGTTGCTGGTGCCTATATTGCAACAGGTGTGACATGTATGGTACACAGCATTTGGTGCATGTTTTGCTCTGCAGTCTGCAACTCATATTTTTGTTTTGACTGCTGCTTGCCATTCGCCTGTGCTTGCATGGCTGTGATGCATACCAGTACTGATGCTGAACGTTCATATTTAAAACTCTAAATATAAAACGTCGATATGGTGTGAGTTACAACTGTTTTGACGCCGATTCATGTGCAGGGCACAGCTGTTGGGGTATTTTGAATGGCCCTGCAACAGGCAAGGCCTTGGCTGAGATGATCGCCACAGGTGCATCACAGTGCGTGGACCTGACGCCATATGATCCAGCCAGACTGATTCGGAAAACAGATGGGGTCAGGCGAAAAGAGCAGTTGATTGAGTCTGAAAGAACACACCTGGCAGACCGCGAACCTATTGGTTGGGACAATCACTTATAGACGCCAACAGGGTTTGAAAGAAGCACATGCTTATGCACACTACAATGCACACAGCGCTGCAGGCTTAAGCTTTGTCTTCAGCTGTTTTACAGTAATGACAACATGTTGACATGGCATAATCAAATTGGTGTTAGGCGTATTAACGACCAGTTTGATCATGCCGTGTCAACATGTACCGTATATACATTTAATGACACCGTCATGACCCCGGTGACATGACCCGATTTCTGCACAACGCACATTTGTATCAGCACGCAATGCGTCCGGAACGTCAGAGTATGTTTGGGGCAACATACTTTCCTGAGCAGGATTTGCACATCAGATTGACACTTTCATTGGATAGTCCAGCTGACCATAGGTCGAAGAAGAAGAAGAACTTTATTACATGTTCGGTCAGACAACACGTCCGATCACATGCAGCAGGGCCTAATGACCCTGCATCACGTCATCAGTTTGCAACAATAGTGTTTGTCTGTGGACACCCTAGGCACAATGCCCAAAGCATCATTGGACACATCAATCCCAATATCATAATGTTCATAAATTTCACGACTTCAAAATGACTGCCCAGCAGCCGAACTGGCGACACCATCGTCAGAGGTGTGCATCATACTATCAAAATCAGAAATAATAGCCTGGGCTGCTTGAGCCACCATACTGCTAGGATCAGAAAGCTCATCAAGACTTATGCCATGCTGGTGCAGAAGGACTGAAGGGTCCATGGCCACTGGAACACGCGGCTCTTGAGCCTGT
>JAABUP010004346.1_pt1 | contig 23297 bp, 30 predicted proteins | sample 5559201 | NCBI WGS metagenome assembly JAABUP01 (sample SAMN10711887, study PRJNA513373) | rock metagenome | isolation source: Antarctica rocks | place: Antarctica | reverse complement strand
GGACGGGCCATGCGGACACAGACCCGGAACCTCACCCCATCACCAGACCTCCCAAGGTGAGTTCACTCCACTCGTGCGACTTCGTGTCGCACAATCGCCCTCCCAATGGCCTGGAACGGCGCGGTCGGCGACCTCGGCGGGCCGCTCACTGATCAAGATCATGTCCGGGATCTTCCCCGACGGGCCCGCGGCCGTGGACCGTCTGGGGCGCCGCACCGCCCGCCCGGTACGCAAGTGTTGATGCAGGTCAGCGCGCAGCCGGCCGCGGCCCTGCACATACAAGGCCTGGTAGATGGTCTCGGGACTCACCTGCATCTCCTGCCGGCCGCCGAACACCGCGGCCAAGTGGCTACTGATCTGCTCCGGGCTCCAGTTCACACACAGCATCCCCTGCACCGCCGAGGCCAGTTCCAGGTTGTCGAACTTGCTTGCCTTGGGCCGGCGGCCACGCAACTCGGCCCGCTTCTGCGCCGCATACGGAGAGTACTTACCCAGGCCATCGGGCGCCGGACCGTTACGACGCAGCTCACGACTGACCGTCCCCGGCGAACGGCCGATCTGCCCGGCGATACCCCGCACGCCCGCCCCGGCCAGACGAAGGTCGGCGATCTGCAACCGTTCCTCCAAACTCAGATAACGGCCCGAGGGTTCCGGCCTTTTCCGCGGGATCTGCCCGCCGGTCGCCTGCCGCCAATGACGGCCAGTTGCTCTGCTCACCCCGACAGCTTCACAGGCCGCGGTCAGCGTCGACCCCTTCGCCATCAACACCCAGAACTGGGCCTGCTTATCGATCAATTCCTTCTTCGACGACATCCACAACACCTCACATCAATCGGGGTGTTGCAACGACCGACTGAGCTCGCCGATCCTCAACTGGTGACGGCCTGACACAGATCGGTGAAGTGATGTTCAAGCCACTGCCGGCGTCGGATGAGGCGTTCGCCCAAGCCCTCGTCCCAGAGCCGCTGCCAAGGACCGCCTCGTTGAGCAGCCCGATGCCGCATGGCATGCCAGGTCCGCTCGGTGCTGTTCAGGATCGCCGGAGCGATCAGAGCGCGGTCCGCCTAGAACAGGCCGTAGGCGCTGACCATGAGCGCAGCCCGGGCGAAGACGTCGGCGTCGCGGACGGAAGCCTCGCGGTCCGGCGCAGGCATCAGCGGCGCCCACCACAGCAACATGTTGCAGACCTCACGGAGCCGGTTGGTCGGGCGAGCCAAGTCGAAGTCGATCAACGCCCAGGCTTGTCCGTCCCGAAAGACCACGTTCTCCGGGCAGATGTCCATGTGCCCGACGAACGTTGCAGGCCCCATCGTGCTGGCGGGCATACCGGCCGGGCCCGGGTCGACTGCGGCCGCAGCGACGGGTGGCAAGCCGAATCCTTGGGCGGCGTCGTCGTAGCGGCGAACCAGCCGGGCGACGCTGAGGATCCGTTGATCATCGGCGACCCAATCCGGCCAGGGCCGGCCGGCGACCTCACCGTGAACAAAAGACAACACCTGCCGACCGGCGTCGTCGAGCCCCAGGAAGCGAGGAGCACCGTCAAACCCGCAACGCTGCAGATACAACAGCAACGCTTCGATCATCTCGGACTCAGCTATCCGTGGCCGGCGCACCGTCTCACCGACCCGCACCAGCCCTTCCGTCAGGTCGCCCCCGACCAGTGGGACCTCCTGCTCGTGCGGCGGCTTTCTGATCACCGGTTCGACGCTACGGCCCGCACGTGCAGATCCGGGAATCCCGATGACGGCTCAACCGGTGCTCCGCGGCGGTCACGACCAATATCGCCACATCGACCGGTTGACGATCGGTCATCGGGACGCTCGGCGGCGGGCGTCAGGACCTTCGCCAACGCAGGCCGTGCACTGTAGGGTCGCGTCGTGCCGTCAGCCCTACCGTCCGACCTGCCGCTACGCGCGCCGGACCTCTGGGCCGCCGCCACGCGCTCCCCGTTCCTCGACGGCGTACACGACGGAACGCTGCCGTCCGCCGCCCTCCACGCCTGGCTCGCGCAGGACGCCCTGTTCGTCGCGGACCTGCTCACGTTCCAGGCCCGGCTGGTCGCCCGCGCTCCACGTACCGACCAGCCCTTGCTGGCTGGCGGCGTCGTCGCCCTCGTCGACGAACTCGCCTGGTTCGACCGGCTCGCGGCCCGACGGTCCCTCAACCTGGGTTCGGCCCCGCTGCCGGCGACGCTCGCCTACCGCGACCTGCTCGCTCGGCTTGACGCCGCTCCCTACGGCGACGCACTGGCCGCCCTGTGGGTCATCGAGCGGGTCTACCTCGACGCGTGGAGCGCCGCGCTGCCCACCGCGCCGGCCCATCATGAGCTGGTCGGGCACTGGACCACACCCGCGTTCGCGGCCTACGTCGCCGGCCTCGAGCAACTCGCGTCAGCGCCCGCCGACACCGGGCTGCTGTGCGAAGTTCTAGCCCAGGAGGCGGCGTTCTGGAACGCCGCCTTGGATGCAGCGTGAGCCTCGCGGCCCGGCTCTGGGCCGCCAGCGCCGACCTCGCCGCCGTGGCCCAGGACCACCCCTTCGTACAAGGCCTCGGCAGCGGCACGCTGCCCAGACAGGCGTTCTCGTCCTACGTCGCGCAGGATGCGTTGTTCCTCGACTGCTTCGCCCGGGCGTACGCCCTCGCCCTCGTCCGCGCACCGGACCGCGAGACGCTCGAGGTGTTCGCCGACCTCATCACGGGGGTCCGCAACGAGCTGCGCCTACACGCCTCCTACGCCCGGGAGTGGGGCGCCGACCGGCCCACCGCGCCGCTGCCGGCGACTTCGGCGTACACCGACTTCTTACTCGCCACCGCCGCGCTCGGCGGAGTGGGGCAGGTGTGCGCGGTCATGACCCCCTGCATGCGCCTGTACGCCCACCTCGGCTCACGCCTCTCGGCCACCGGGACCGGCGGCCCGTATGGCGCGTGGGTCCGCACTTACGCCGACCAGGCCTTCGCGAATCTCGCCACGTCCCTGGAGCGCCAGCTCGACCGGCACGCCACCGACGACACGGTGACTGCCGCCAACTATCGGCGTGCCATGGAGCTCGAGCTGGCGTTCTTCGACGCGGCGCTTGACGCGGGGTAGCTCTGGTCCTGCGACGGCGGCCTGCCGCGACTATGCGCAATCGAGTGCTCGGCTCGGCAGAGAGTCCGGCCCGAGTCGGCGTCCCGCAAGCCAGTCTTACGGTGACGGTTCGGCGGTTTTAGACCAAGATCGCCCGATCGTCATTTGGGGATCCGCGATCGGGCGCCCTCGGTATTGCTTCATCCCGCCGTGGTTACGGCTCAGGTATCTGGTTGCTCAGGCAGAAGGGGTGACCGGCGGGGTCGATCAACACTCGCCAGCGATCCGGGCTCGGCTGTACACCCGCGAGTTTGGCCCCCAACGCCATAGCTGCCTGTTCACCGTCATCCAGATCGGTCACTGCCAGCTCGAGGTGTAACTGTTTGGGCACCAGCACGGCGTCCACCATGTTCGAGCGCGGGCGCGCACCGATCATCGGGCTGCCCGGGTTCACGATCGTGCTACGGCACACGGCGATGGTATTGTGACCACGAGGTGACCACAATGACCACGTTGAAGCATGTCGGCGTCCGAGAGTTCCGTGACCACGCCACCAGCTATCTGTCCGGTTCCGACCCAGTCGCGGTGAGCAAGCACGGCCGGGTGATCGGCTTCTACGTTCCACTGGCCCGCGACGAAAACGAAGTCGCGCGGGCGATCACGCGACTCAACGAGACGGTCGGGCAGGTGCTGGCCGACAGCGGCATGTCCGAGGACGAGCTTGCAGCGCTGGTCGACTTGCGAGCCGCCCCAGCTTCATGATCGTGGTTGCCGACGCGAGCGTCCTGGTCGCCGAACTTCTCCGCCAACGTGGCCGGGCGCTGCTCTCACGGGCCGACCTGCGGGTGGTCGTGGCCGAGGAGCAATGGGACGAAACCGAGCACGAGCTGGGGCGCCGGCTCACGCTCATCGTCGAACAAGGCCGTCTCACGGCCGAGCAGGCCCATCAACTCCAACAAGCGGTGCAAGCCCTCATCGATGACCGGGCGATCGAGGTGATTCCGCGGACCATCTACGCGCACCACGAAGCAACCGCTCGGCGGCGCGTTCCACGTGATCCCCGAGACTGGCCACCTGTGGCACTCGCTCTCGCTCTCGACGCCGCCATCCTGACCGGTGACCATGACTTCCTTGGCTGCGGCTGTCCCACCTGGACCGTCAACACCCTCCGCGACCATCTGAGTAACTCCTGAATGGCGCCGTGGGCGCCCCATTCATGTCCCACGCCGGGATCCCCCACCGGCACGATCGTTGACCGGTCACCGGCGACGCGACGCTGCCGGTCCGGTGGTCCGGGGCGGTCGTTCCGGCCGACGCACCGGTCGCGGACCTGATCACGGGGGTGGCCGGTTCCCGGGCTGGAGCGGCCCGGAACCGGCCCCGACGCGTTGCTGCCACTTCGGCCTGACCCGTGTCGGGGTCAGGGGGTGAACAGCAGCCCTTCGGCTTGGATGGTGGTGATCGCCGGGGTGATGGTCCCGGTGTTCATGTTCAACGAGCCCAGGTAGTTGGGCGGGTTGGGTTGGGTGGAGTCGGTGCTGCGGGGGGTGACGGCGGTGTAGGCGGCGCCGGCGGTGAAACCGCCGCGGACAGTGAACACCTCGTTGTCGGCGTTGTCCGTGACGTACAGGGTGCCGCGCCGGTTGGTGACCCAGGCGGTGTCGTTGACCCGCTGGCTGAGCTTGAGCAACGAGAGCCGCGGCCGGTTGCTGTTGGCGCCGGCCACGTAGACCTGCTGGGAATCACCTTGGGAGTCGAGCATGAAGTCCCCCGCGAAACGGGGGCTGGCGGCCGGGACGACCGCGTTGGAGTCGGGGTCGGTCAACGCCAGCGGCACGGTGGCGCCGCGCTTGGGGTCGTTGAGGTTGGCGATGACGGCGGGGCTGTTGTCGAAGAACACCGGTGCCAGCACGGCGGTGTCACCGGTCAGGGTCGCCTTGTACACCGCGGGGGCGGTGCCCCCGACCTTGCCGGCGGCGATGACGGGGTTGGAGCCGGTGATCAGGATCTGGCCGTGGTAGATCGATACGGCGTCGGTGCCGCCCTGCGGGGCGTCAGGCAGGTTGTACCGGTAGTGCCGCACCTGCGCGGCCGCGGCGGCGTTGGGTCGGATGACGTACAAGCTGGAGTGGGCGTCTTCGTTGACGGTGGCCAGGATCCGGCCGGTGCCCGGGTCGGCGGCCAACCCGTCGATGTGTCCGACCAGCGACCAGCTGCGCCGCACCACGCCGCTGGAGCTCTGCTCGGTCAGGGTGCTGCGGGTGACCCCGCCGGGCCCGGGGGTGCCGTCGGCGCCGACCCTGTTCTGCCAGCCGATCAGCACGTCGGCGCCGTAGGCGGCGACGTCGTCGGGTTGGGACACCGTCGCGGTGCCGGAGGCGAACACCCGCACCGACAGTCCGCAGCGGGCCGCTTCGGCCGCCACCGCCCGCGGCACCGCCGCGGGGCGGGCCACCGCGGCCGCGCCGGCCGAAGCAGCAGCCGACGGGGTAGGTCCTGCGGGAGCGGTGGGTGGTGGGGCGGCGAGGGCGGTGGCGGCCAGGGCGAGGGCGGCACCGACGCTCAGCGCCGCCGCAGCAGCAACCGTTCCAACAGAGGCAACTCGTGGCATAGCGGAGTCCTTCCAGAGGCGGATGATGACAGCACCGATCCAACCCCGTCCGCGCAACGACTACCTTGCCACGACGCAGACTCCACGTGAACTCAGCGCCCGCCCGCCCGGCCTACCAGCAGGCTCGATTCGCTCCAGCCGCCGGGGGCCACCCGGCGGCGGCGAGCCAGCGGCGCTCGAGCCGACTATTGCCAACCTGGTTCAGGATCATCGGATGATCGCCGCCATCCTTGCCTCGGTCCGCGACCTCGCAACCGAGGTCGGCGGCGCGACGACCGAGCGACGGAAGGCCATCGGCCGCGAATTCGACGGATTGGCGGCGATCGTCGAATCACACTTCGGCTACGAGGAGCGTGCCATCAGCGACGCGCTCGACGGTGGGGTACCCGACACCGGCTGGAGCAAAGCAGTGCTCGACCTCAAGGCGTAAATCTGCACGTCCTATCGCCTGGCAGCCATATGCCAACCCGCTTGAGGATCGCTGACCGGTCACCGATTCACTTACGGAGCGATCAGCGAAGTCGGCCGGTACTACTGGTTCCATGCCTGACTTGGTGCCCTGTCGATCCGGGAGGACGTCCAGACCGAACTGGCTGACCTCGGACTACAACACTGCCTTCGGCGTCGACCCTGCGTTGACACATCAGGAACACTGGGGATCGTGACCGACCTCGACGAGGCTCGCGTGGTTGCGGTATGCCGCGACGACGAGCACCGCTTCAGCAAGGTTCTCGTCGATGAAATCGTGCTATTGCCCGGGCTCGGGGTGCAGGGCGACGCGCACTCAGGTGTGACCGTCCAGCACCGCTCACGGGTCGCTGCGGATCCCACCCAACCAAACCTGCGGCAGGTCCACTTCATCCACGCCGAGCTGTTCACCGACGTCCGCGAGCAGGGGTTCGATGTCGACCCGGGACAGCTCGGCGAAAACGTCACCACTCGCGGGATCGACCTACTGTCCCTCCCCCGAGGCACCTTGCTGCGGGTTGGAGACCAGGCGGTGGTCGAGATCACCGGCCTACGGAACCCGTGCCAGCAGATCAACACTTTCCAGTCCGGGCTGCTGAAGGAAGTGGTGACTAAAAGCTCGGCCGGCGAACTGGTCCGCAAAGCCGGAGTGATGAGCGTAGTTGTGGCACGAGGGATCGTCCGGCCCGGCGACCCGATAGTCATCCAGCTACCCGCCACCCCGCATCAGCCGCTGGAACGGGTCTGACCCAAACGAAGGCTTCGTGGGAATGCTTTACACCGAGATCAACGACACGCTGCGGGACCTGGATCACGGCCCAACCACTCCTGCTTCCTGTCGAACGCCACGACTGGACAGAGAGATCGGGCAACTCGACGAATACCCGTGATGACGATCATCTTCGTCCGGCGGGAGTGGCGGCCAATCCAAAGCTGCCTCCGCCCGCAAGCGGATCGGTGACCGGGCGCCTATCTTCCCGAGCTGATCGGTCGGCGCCTGGTCCCCACGGCTGGGGTGTGCCGGATGTTGAGATCAGATCACGGTGTGCCACAGGTCGTATTCGGTGTACAGGCGCTCGACCTCGTCCAGTTCAACTGCGGCGTCTTCGGCCTTGGCGGTGGCGCGCCCGGCGACCCACCATTCAGCGCCGGGTAGACCGGCGGACAGATAGGCCCGGGTTCCGACCTCCTGAAGTTGGTGGGTGGAGCGTGGTCGTGCCAGCACTTCACCGTGGGATGGCTCCCACATTCTGATCAGGCCGGTCTCCGCGCCGAGCACCACTGCGTCATACCAGCGCCAAACCACCACCTCGGTGCCGTCGGGTGCTGTCGCGAGGGCCGCAAGATGGCCCGGGGATACGCGTTCGATACGGGGCGACGGAAACTGCGTCGCGTACCGAACCGAGTGGAGCCGTCGATCGTTGAAGACCTCACAAGCATCTTCTCGAACACGGACCACGAGTGCGGACTCAAGCCGGGCGCCGTCGTTCGTTGGTGAATCTTTCATCTGGAGCGACCTCTCAAAGAGGCGCCTCCGCGCTGCTGCCGGTCGGTCAGTCAGCTCCAAGAGGCGCGGAAACCACTGGGGACATATGTGTGGCACCTCCTCGGTTGATTGAGCGTGAGTCTGCCAGAGCAGCGCCGCAGATCACCGGGGATCGCTCACCGACCCGGGTACCCGATATGCATCGTTTATGCACCGGGGTGCGGAAGGTCAGACCTCGTCGTGGCTCGCTCGGATTTGTTCGACGAGGATGTCGGCCTGTCCGGCGCGCAGGGCAATATCTCCGATCATGCACAAGTAGATGAACCGCAGGTTCACCGTCCCGACCAGGCGGTGTTCCGCGGTGTCGTCCAGACTGTGGCCCGCGGCGATTTTCCTCGACTTCCCGCAGGCCGCGTCGTACTCGGCGATGACGCCGGCCAGGGTCTCGTCAGCGGTGACGTGGAAACTGCTGTCGCCGCCGGTGCTGTGCCCGTCGCAATCTTTGGCGTCCATGGCGGCGAGTGTGCGTTGGAACCAGATGCGTTCGGCTGCGGCGCAGTGCTTGATCAGGGAAATCGGCGTGGTGAGGGAGGGCACGAGCTGTTGACGCGCCTGGGCGTCAGAGAGCCCGTCGACGGCGGCCACCAGTTCAGCACGATGCAGCTCAAGTGTGCTTTCCAGCAGTTCCCGTTCGTTGCCCGTGAACGGGCGACCCGGGCCAAGTACGGCAGTCATGGATGGCTCCTTCGTCTCCGATGCGCTGGGTGAACCGCGCGTTCCCGGAAGCGGAGGACGGTGGGACCGAGCACCGCAGCGCGCTACCGGCGGCGCCCCGACACTGAGGCCGCCGGTGGGGTTATCTTCGCCGTGCGACGAAGAGCCATTCCCGGCCTGGCCGATCTGGCACGTCCCGGACGTCGAGCAGGTCCAAATGGGCGTGATCGAGATCGGCGGCAATCTCGTCACGTTCTCGGAACCGCAGGGTCGAGTCGCTGGTCAGCTGTGTCCCGTCGGCGAAGGCAAAGTTGTTGGTGATGCCCACGCGCGGCCAGTTGATGCCGCTGACCTCCACCCAAGCTTCGACTCGACCTTCCCCGGGCACGTCGGCCGTGTGCCACGTCTGTTCACGTGTCCAACGCTCCCACGCGTGGACGGCCGGGACGCGAGACTCGAACACCACGTGCCCCCCTGGTCTCAGCGCAGCAGCCAATGCGTGCAGCGCGGTAGCCCACTGCGCATCATCGGCGAGGAACATCGCCACATTGGCCGTCATCGTGACCAGGTCGAAGGCTCCGATATCGGCATCAGACAGTGAGCTGGAGTCGCCATCGATCCATCGCACCTGGTCTGCGCCGGGCTTGCCGCGAGCTACCGCCAACGACGCTGCGGCAGGGTCCACCCCCACGACATCGCATCCCCGGCCGGCGAGCAGCAACGCCAGAACACCCGTTCCGCAACCTAGGTCCAGCACCCGCGTTGCTCCGAACTCGGCGGCCGCGTCCAGGTACGGCAACAGGTCCGACCGGTCCGGGTCGAGCGCGTCGTACACCACTGCCAACCGCGGATGACCGAACTCTTCGTCCATCTTTAACCCCCGTCACCAAGGCACGAGGACCTCGCTGGGAATGCCCAGCGATCCGCTTGCCGTAGCGATCATGCATCACCACTCACCGGCCACCCTGCGGCCGACCACCAGAACTTGACCGGACACCGTCGCTTGGCCGGCCGACAACCACCGATGGCGAACCCAATCATCGTTCCGTAGCACGAACCCCATACGGGAACACCGCAGGTGGCCGGGATGCATTCTGCCGAGCCGTCCCGTAACACCCGCCCGGTGACGATTCCCGCAGAGGTACCACCTACGGAACGACTGCGCCCGATCTCGTCGCCCCTGCGCGGGCATCCCTGCCGACGGTCAACTGATCACACCCGTCACAGAACGTAGCCGCGTTGGAGGGCGTCCATCGCCGCGCTGGCCACCGCGGCAACACCTCGAACCGGGCGCCGATGTCGTCATCATGCCGATCGGCAAGTCGGAATCGTCAGCAGCAAGAGTGGCGATTTCGTCATCATCCAAGGTGACGGTCAACATCCGGGTGCTCCCCGCGTCCGCGGGGATGAGCCCCGTTCCGTGAGCCGCATCTGCGAGGAAGACCACGGTGGAAGCTGGATGATCATGGATGATCCGGACGGCGCTGGCGGGCAGGCGGAGCTGGTCGGGGTGACGCCGGCGGCGTTCACCGCCCGAATGGATCGGGTCCGCTCGCGGCTGACCGCCGGCGCGGTGCAGGCGTAGCAGAGCAGCCGGATCGCGCCGCGATACCGGCGGGTGCGGTTTGTGGTGCCGCCGTGGGGGTGGGTTGATTACACCGTGGACCTGGGCGAACCGGACCCGCAGCTGCGCGCTGTGGGTGTGGGCGGCGTGTCGCTACACGACGTCGACCGCGTGCACGGTCGCGCCGCCCTCGGGTACTGGCTGACGACTGACGCGCGTGGGTGGCGTGGCCTCTCGTGCGGTGCGGCTACTGGGCGGCTGGGCCTTCAACGACCTCGGGCTGGCTCGACTCGAGCTGACCTGCAGGCCAGACAACCATGCGTCGCAGAGAGTGGCCGAGCGTTGTGGGTTCAGCCGGGAGGGCGTGCTGCGGTCCCACGTCCCGTTCAAAGGTGGACGCCGGGACACCGTCATGTTCGGCCTCCTGCCTGGCGAGTTGACTTAACGCTCACCAACTCTGGGCAGCGTCAAATGGCGTTGCCGTCCGGGCTGGGCGCCGCCATGCTTCGTTGATGCAGATGCACGCTGGCCAGCTGGACATCGAGGCGGCGGCGGTTCGTCGGCTGGTTAGGAAGCAGTTCCCGCAGTGGGCTGGCTTGCCGGTTCTGGCTGTCGCATCGCCCGGGACCGTCAACGCGATCTTCCGTATTGGTGACGGTCTGGTCGCCCGATTTCCGTTGCAGCCCGCCGAGGTGGCGGCGACGCGACGGTGGCTCGAACGCGAGGCCGCGGCCGCCCGCGAGCTGGTGGGTGCCACCCGGTTCCCTACGCCGGAGCCCGTCGCGATCGGTGAGCCCGGCGCGGGTTATCCGCTGCCGTGGACGGTGAACACGTGGCTACCCGGAACTGTTGCGACTGAGCAGGACCCAAGCGGGTCGGAGGCGTACGCCCGCGACCTGGCCGACTTGATTCAGGCGCTGCGTGCGGTCGACACCCGTGGGCGGACCTTCCACGGCACGAACCGCGGCAGTGACCTCCAGTCTCGCGATGATTGGATGCAGGAGTGCATCGACCGCAGCGGCGAGCTGCTCGATGTCGCCTGGCTGAGCCGGACGTGGGCGGCGCTACGGACGCTGCCGCGAACCTCGCCCGATGCAATGACCCACGGCGACTTGATCCCGGGCAACCTGCTCGTCGCCGACGGCAGGCTGACCGGCGTGCTCGACGTCGGCGAGTTCGGGCCGGCGGACCCGGCGCTGGACCTCGTGAGCGCCTGGCACGGATTGGCGACGGGCCCGCGACAGGTGTTCCGTAAGGCCCTGCGCTGCGACGATCTGGAGTGGGCGCGAGGCGCGGCATGGGCGTTCGAGCAGGCATTGGGCGTTGTCTGGTACTACGCGCAGAGCAATCCGGCGGCCAGTGCGATGGGCCGCCGCACGCTTTTGCGCATCGCCGCGGATTTCGCGATGTGAACCAGAAGCTTTGTGTCGCTGTGGGTGAGCTGTTGCCGGTCGAGGGCTGGGATGGTGTCGCTGAGGTTGATGGCTGGTCCGTCCGTGCCGCCCGAGCCGATGGATGCGGTGATCAGCAGGTAGGCCCGTTCGCCGTTGGACAGCGCGCCGATGTTGTCAGAGATCGCTTCCAGGTCTGCCCAGCGGCCGATGTGTTCCCGAGGCTGTATCCAAGGCTGGCCTGGTGCGGCGAACCGGCCGACGAATCCGCGGATGAGCAGCTCCACCGCGGCCGCGGTGGTGTGCATGCCTTTGGCCCAGGCCCGCAGGTCCTGGTTGATGGCCGGCGCGCCGGCCTTTCTGGTGCGGGCGGCGGCCAGCTCGGTGCCGCCGGTCGGTGGCTGCTCGGTCACGATCCCTCCAAGTTGCGGTGTTCGGCGGCCGTACGAACGACCACGGGTTCGAGTATGACCGAAGGTAGTCCGCGATCATGATGTTGCCGGCCACGGTGCACTCTTCAACGTCGAGCCGATCGCGTCTGCGAACCGCTGCTAACCCGTCCGCATGTCGACCAACGACTTCCTGCCATCGTGGGTCAGGCAATAGGTACGTCGCCGTCTACCGCCCACGATCGCCCATTCACTGGAGAGCAGGCCGGCCTTCTCGAGTCGGTGCAGAACCGGGTAGACGGTTCCCTCCGGCAAATCGAAAAGACCGCCGCTGCGCTCCCGCAGGGAATCGATCACGGCGTAGCCGTGCACAGGTCCGGGGGCCACGATCGCCAGTACCAGTAGATCCAGGTGCCCTTTCAGGGCTTCGCCTCTCATACCTAGAGACGCTAGGCCAAGCGAAGCTAGGTATCAGGGATTCCGCTTGGTCACCAAGCTGGATCGGCTCGGCCGGTCGCTGGAGCACCTGATCGAACTGTCCAACGACCTCCAGCGGCGCGAGGTCGACCTGGTCGTCCTCGACCAGGGCATCGACACCTCCACCGCCATCGGCCGGATATTCTTCAAATCCTCGGCTCGATCGTCGAACACACCCTGACGTATGAACGGACCCGCGATGAGCTGGCCGCCGGCCGGGTCGGCGGCCCCAAAACTCAAACTCCGACCGAGGCAGGAGGAACTGGCCCAGCAGATGTACGACCAGATCGATGACCAAGGCCACAACACCACCTGCGACGACGATGGCGCGTGCGACGGAGGTTTAGGGCCAGCACGCCCGAACACGGGAGACGATGCATGGGCAGCAAGGTCAAGTCTTCACTGAGAAGGACGACGGTTTAACCCTGCAGCCTGGCGGTTGGTAGACCTGTCCCAACCCACCGGGTGAGATCCGACCACTGTGAAGTGTAACCTGGGTTGCACAGGTTGCTTTGGTTGCGAAAGGACGTCTCATGACAGCGAGGCAGGTCGCCGGGCCAGTAACGGTCAAACATGCAGTAGCAACGAGCTCCTCGGCTCGTACGGCAAAGTTCGTCCGGTCGACTCAAGGTGCACGGCGCCTCGACGTGAACAGCGTGGATGCGGTCCGCGCATGGGCCGAGCGAGTCGGCGAAGACCTCGTTGACCAGGCGCCGTTGGCCCGCGATGTACAGCTGGTCGCTCTTAGCGCGTTCGCCCAGGCACTGGGCGGCAGTGCCGACAAAGTAGTCCGCAGGCGCACCGAGACTGTGAGCGCGCTGACCGAGGTCGCGGAGGACGGGGTACTCGGGCCTGATGAGCTTGACTTGACACTTCCAGCGGTGTGGGGCCCGCCGGTTACCGAGGGGCAGCGCGGGAGGGCCGAGTCGGAAAACCTGCGGCGAGCATTCCTCGCGCGGCAAGATGTGGTCGCCAAGTCGGTGAGCCGTGCAACTGCCGCTGAACTGCTTGGCCTTTCAGAACAGGCTGTGACCAAACGGCTTGATCGAGGCCAGATGATCGGCTTCAAGCTCAAGGGGCAGTGGGCAATACCGAGCTGGCAACTCGACGCAGACAGTCAGGATGGACTGTTACCGGGCATCGCGCAGCTCAGCGCAAAATTTCCCGGCGGCCCGGTCGCACTGAGCCGTTGGGTGATTCAGCCTTCCCAGGACCTCGCCGGCCGCTCGCCGCGTGAGGTCCTGGCGTCCAACCGCGTCGACGAAGTAGTACGCGTGGCCTCGGCCCTCACCGCCGCCGGTTGGTGAGATCGCTGCTTTCCCCGCGCCGGCCATTGCCGGGCGGTGGAAGCAGCTTCCGGTGGACCGGCGGGTCCACGAAGGACGGCCGTTGGCAGTGGTGCCGCGTCTACCACCGGGACAGTTTCAGTCCGCATGGGCAATTTCCGCGGACGTGGGGGCCGCTGTCCAGGTTCGACACCCACCGCGCCGCCGCGGATGGCAGCGCAAAGGACGACCCCGAGAGGTCTGTGCTGTACATCGGCGAGGATCTGGCTACCAGCGCCTGCGAGGTCTTCGGCCCAGTGGAGGAGGCGGCGATCTGCCCCAATTACCGGGTTGCCCTATTGCGCCCAACCCGTGCCCTCACCATGTTCGACCTGATTGAGCCGGGCAGCGCAATGGCCATCGGCGCGCTGCCGGCGCTAGCCGATGGACCGTTCGACCGGGCCTTGACCCAGGAATGGGCACGGGCGATCGACGAGGACCAACCGCTCGGCGTCCCGACCGACGGCATCCTCTACCGGTCCGGCTACAACGGCGGCCGCTCATTGGCGGTGTGGAGCGCCGAGGGAAAGGTCGACGTTCTCGGCCAGCCCGAATCGGATCTGCCACTCGACCACCCAGGGCTACTAGCGAAGCTGAAAGTGGATCTGCAGCTCCGGCACATCGTGATCCGGACGATCACAGAGGCGGACTGCGTTCAATGCCGACAACAGACTGAACGGATCAAACGGTCAGCAGGTCGACCGCAATAGGAGATCCCAGCAATAAAGCCGGACCCCCTCTGACGTGCCGAACGCTGTGCTACCAATCCAAGGTCGGGCAAAACCGTGCGTGTTGCATCTGATGGAATATGCAGAGGTCAACCTGACATAATTAGCGTTATCGGGTAAACCCGTTGTGACGCAATGGGTTCGCTTGCGTCGATACGTCGCGGTGACGAAATGGTGGTGCTGATACGCCCGGCTGCAGCTCCATGCTGGCTGCGCCGTCCTTGAGCCGTCGTACTCGTCATACCGCTCAGCGTTCCAATGCGATACCAGCTCGTCCTCTTCGTTCTCGCGCTGCCGATCATGGAAGGCCATCAGCTCGATGGGATCGGTCGGGATCTCGGGGACGGCCGACAGCGTGATGCTGGAGTCTTCACCTGCTTGGACTTGTCGAACTGGCCGGCCGTGGGGACGCCGGCTTGGATACGAGGCTGTGACGGGTTGCTCATGCCAGGGATATGCGTGGGGTGGTTCATGGACACCGAACTTCCCGCTTCGCAAAGGCTATGGAGCGGCTCGCGCAATGATCATGTTGGACTGGCCGACCTTTGCGGATCGCAGGCCGGGCATCGACCCCGACTACGCCGCGTGATTTCGGCTTGCTCGACTCCGCCACAGCGAGGCCGCGGGCCACTCGCCGCTGCACGAGCAGCGCGGTCGGGAACCCACCAGCTCCGGTTGAACATATTGCATACAGTCACCGGCGCGTGAAGTTTGTAGCCCCAAAGGGCGTTCGCGTACTTCAGACGAAGGATCACAGCGGTTAAAACTCCTACCAGGCGCAATCTGCGCCGAATCCCTTCCGCTCTCTCGGAATTCGCGGATCTGTTAGTGCACGCTGGGCGATATTTACGCACCGTCACTACCTGAAAGATATACATCCGTCTGGCTTGACATCAAGATCCGTCCGGCTAGATGTCAAGATCCAAGCAGTTAAACGAGTTCAAAATCTATACCGTCGAAGAGTGATGAAAAACATCGGCATACCACGCCGCGTACAGATCGAACGGGATCCATCCATGGCGACACCGTTGCGGCGCACCAAGACGCTCAGTCGACTGCTCGCGGTGGTGTGCTCGGTGGCCGTTGTCGGTTCCATCAGTTTGACGACACCATCAGCAGCCGTACAACCCTCGATGCGCGCAGCAACCGTCGCCGCGCCGATGTCCCTACCCACCGACAGCAGCGCCGGGAACTCCGTCGACTACGCGACCGACGCATTCGGCGATCCCTGGGATTTCAACAACGCCGAAGACTTGACGCCCCACATGCGCGGTCTGAGCGTCGGCATCTCAGGCCTCGGGCTGGGGCCCATCACCGCCGCCAATTCCGTGCTGAGCGGCACAGCAGCACCGAACAGCTACCTGGTGCTGGCGGCAACCCTCTCGAAAACGTTGCCGTGGGGCCGGGACACACAAAATTATCCCATCAACGCCAACAGGTACACCCAGCTCACGATGTCCATGTATTCCTCCCGGTCCATGGCGGCGGGGGTGTTTTATGACCTCTGCGGCGGCGCTTCCAGCAGCTGCTACAACGGATCGCCGTTCGGAGTGTCGGCCGGCTGGCACGTCTACACCATGGATCTCACGAAGGCCACGACCTACTACGCCGCCCACCAACGCTGGGGCGGTTCTGCGACCATGGTGAGGCTCGGTTTCAATCCCTCCGCTGCGAACAGTTTTCAGATCGACTGGATACGGCTGGGTTCCGCAGGCACGACGGGGCTCAACCCGGCCCAACCGCAGTTGACGATCACCAAACCATCTGCTGTGAGCGGCGCAGACTACGCAACAACCGTCCGTGGTCGGCCTTGGAATTTTCAAGCACCTGGGGATGTCACGTTGGGCGGCATCGGTGATGCACAATATTCGTCGGCTGGTCTACGGGCCAAAAACATCGTAACTACGGCGATTCCGCGCGGAAACGATCCGCACATCGGGCTTCCGTTGCCCACGCCGATCGTCGGGTCCAAGTACAACCAGTTTTCGGTGAACGTCTGCTACGACGGCGCGTTCGGCCTGACTGACAGCCCCGGCGGAGGCATGAACGGCAGGGTGATCTGGCAGATCGCCGGTGAAAGCTTTCTCCGCAATTCACAGGACTTTCTGGTATTCCCCGGATGCCAAGTGATCAATCTGGACTTGTCGGTTGCGGCGAATGTGGTGGAGGACGAGACGGACGCGAGCAAACCGGGTGGTTTTCGCGGCTTCGCGGGACAGTCGATCGTCTCAATCCGCTTCGACCCCGACGAGGATCCAGGCACCCGGTATTTCAGTGTCCGCAGCATCAAGCTGGCCGCAACTGATCGAGGGGTCGGCGGCTTCCCGATCCAGTTCAACGACCGGAGCTGGCGAACGGGAACAACAGCGGATATTTGGCTCGACCCGACGGGCACAGGGACGTCGCTGCGGCAGATCGCACGAGGTGTTCCCACCACCTCCGGCGGCAACACCTTCAACTGGGCGGGGCGTGACGTCGGAAACGCGGTCGTGCCCAGCGGAAGTTACTTCGTGAAGATTCGATTGAGCAGCGGTGGAGTGCAGACCGCCGTATATTCAACGGGCCGGTTCGTTCTGACCGCCACTTCCTGATCGACGCTCGACAACGACGGCGCCTACGATCTGATCATGGCCGTGGCCGCTGGCTATCTCATCGACGTGCGCGAGATCGCCGAGCCACTCGCAGGCGCAGTATTGGCGCCGTGACCGGACCCGAAGCGCAATCCGTCGCCGCTCAGCTCCGCGCGTGGGCCGAGGGCATGTATCCGATCGAGGCGGCCGTGGAGCTAGCAACGGTTTCACGACGCTCACGGGGCCCGGTCTACCGAAGTCTGTTAGTCCCAAACTCTCGTACGACCGAAGTCCGGAACCCGAGAGTGCCGGGCCCGGGAGTGGTGGATTGCACCCACCACTCCCCCACCGCCGTCTCGCGCCGACAGCGAGCTATCGCTTGAGCTTGGCGCTGACGGCCTGCAACAGTTCAGCTTCAGTTGCGCCGTCGAGCGAGTCAGCCACCCTCAACATCATGTCGACCGCTACTCGGATGAGCGTGTTGTCGGTGATCCGATCCCCGGTGGACGCCCGTCGGCGGTTCAACTGACGGGTCAGCGTGGTCAGGTCATTGAGCTGGTCCTGCCGGAACCTGGCCTCTTTCCGGGTCAACTCGAGGTACAGCGGCAGTGGAGGCGGTTCCGGTGCGGCCTTGATGGAGCGCATCGGACTTGGCGTACGTAACCGTGCGGACTTCTCGTTCGGCAGAGCAGTTGGCGCAGCCGGCTGCTCTGCTTCCGAGCCGTCTGTGGGATCCGGTGTCGAAGGCAGCCCGGCGTCCTGCAGGGCGGCCGCTGCCGGTGTCGCTTCCGGCTCAGCGATCTTCTCTACGGGAACTGGCTCCACGGTCGGCTGGTCGACCGGCAAGGCTGGCGCCACTGCCAACATCGTCGGCGTCCGTGCCGGCTCAGTGGCGGGCTCCCCGCCCTGGTCCACGTCGAGTAGGTCCGACAAACTGCGCTTTGGTCTGGCCATCACTTCGCTACCTTCAGCCGCGCATTGGAACTCAGTGAGTCCGTAAGTCTGGAAAACTCCGCGAACAATTCGAGTGCTACCCGCCGGTAGTCGTCCACCGCCATCACCGAGTAGCGGTCCTTCGGATATTGGGTGACAACCTCGCCGGCCAGCGGGGCCCGCTTGTGCGACTTGTATTCGCGCACCGCGGCGGCGAACGTCGGTATCCCCCGCTTGGTAAGCAAAGCCCTCGCTTCCTCGGTCTCCTGTGGCGATCGGGGGTCCGCCAGATTGAGCAGCACGCGGTACGGACGCGCGGCCGGCTTCACGACGGACTCGATCGTTTGAATAAGCGGCATGATGGCCAGCGCGGCGGGCTCGGTTGGCAGGATGACGTAGTCGCTGGCCTGCAGGACCGCTTTGAGCACATCCTGTCCTTCGAGAGATCCTGGCGTGTCGACGATCAGCATGTCGTACTTGTCTCCCAGCTCACGCAGCCGACGGATGACTCCGGGATCGGTGTCGGTCGCTACGTCGAAGGGAAGGCCGTCACCGGCCTGTTCGGCCCACCAGGTGGCGGACGCCTGCGGATCGGTGTCGAGTAGCAGCGTCCTGCTGCTCTCCGCCGCGACCGCCGCCAGACTCATCGCAGTCGTGGTCTTCCCCACCCCACCCTTCTGATTGGCGATCGACACGACGCGCACGGCACATCCCTTCAACGCAAGCGTGAACTCTGTCAGTTTGAGACTCTAGGAGCCCGGTCTGCCGCACTCCCCCAATTACCTCTCGACACGCCGGTTTGCCCGCCCGGTCATCACGGACTGACAGAGTCCGAGGGCCCGTAAATACCAAGGTGCGGGACTGCCAGGCTGAGTACTGGTGAGACTCTGTTAGTCACTGAGTCCGGAACATCCGGGCCTGATTTAGCCGAACGAGAATTATTCAATCGGTGCAGAGGTTGTCAGTACGCGACTAACAGAGTCGCAGAGCCCCGGCCCGGGGATCATGCGGTGACTTGAGTCTCCGTAAGCCCCAACTCTGTTAGTGCGTGAGTGACGCACTACTAGACATTCTCTCGCAAACGCCGTCCCGCAACTCTGTTAGTGCCGAAGGTCGCAAGGTTGGAAGAACCGACTATGAGCGAGCCCTGATCGTAACGACCTTCGGTAGTCACGATCACCGGTACGCCCGGAGTGCGTGAGTCTGTCAGTTAAGCAAGGTCAGTCTCGAATATGGCGCCGCCGGTAAAAGCGAAGTTCGTGACAACCAATCCGCGTCACTGCCGTACAACAAGACTCTGTTAGTGACGAACCCTCCAGCGATGCGGCGGCTCAACGTGAGTACCGGAGAGCGGTATTCACAAGCCTGAAACTCTGTTAGTGCCGAGGTGCCTACCAGCGAGCAGACACATCCGGGACTACGCAACCACCAGGCTACGTGACTGCCGAAGAGGGCAACTCTGTTAGTGACAGACGCCGGGAGATCCGCGCCGGCGACTCATTCAGGGCCGCATTGTCAAGCGGTCATGTCCATACCGGGAAGCCCGGCTCGGTCGGCCCCACCCTGGGGCAGCCGTTGGCCATCTGCTACCCGGCCGGCGCGGTTCTTCCTGAGCATGTCCAGTTCACGTACACATGCCGCATGTGCGAGCAGCTCCGCAGCAGCAGTGGGGGAGTGGGTGCCTTGGCTCACCGGCCCATCTGTGGACATCGCTCGCAACTCTGCAACTGCGTGACTGACAGAGTCAGTGAACGAAACCTCGCCCACCGACTGCAGCTCAGAGCCGGCAGCTCGGAGCTGCGGATTCCCACACACCTTGCCCGCTGCTGAGCTCACCAGACCCACTCCCGCGTCTCCGCCGGAGTTCCTGCCGGCGGCCATTGCGCCCCGCACCACCGCTGACGATGCCGGTGCGGATCAGCCGGATGCCGGGTCCTACCTCTGCCGGCCTGGTATTGCCGCGCCGCTGGGGCGGCGAGGTGCAGGGAGGTCGCCGAGGACCGGGTCGCGCTTGCTGTTCGGTGAAGGTCGTCGCCGAAAGGGAGCAGCGGCCCCCTCAGCGCACCGATCCGGCTGCGGCGTGGCGGGCGCCAGTACCCCGTCGAGTCGGCTCGAGGGCCGAAATCAGGCTTCCGGCGCTCATTCATCCGCCGGCGGACCCCGCCCGGCCCAATGACCATAACTGCAAATATCGGCGAGCGGGCCGAGCGGCTAGCCATGCTGACTGCTGAACAAGGTGGCGTTGCGGGCGGCCACTCCGCTTCTTGCAATCAGTCTGGGCGTCTATGTCGGCCGCTGCCGTCACGTGACGAAAAAGGGGGCATGCCCGCCGGTGACATGTGCAAGCGCCACGCAAATGTCCGTTCCCATCCGACTTTAGGTACGGATCAGCAGCGACCTGCACGTATGCCGATGCGCCTCAAATAGGTGGGACGGAATCTGACGCAGTCTGTCCCAGCTACCTGAGGCAACTTCGTGAATTGCGACATCGCCGCGATACGGCAGCAAGTCCCTGACCTGCTCATCTGCTTTATCGTGCCTCAGATGGGCTGGGACTCCGGGCCGGATTCCTCAAGTACATGGGACGTGCCTCAAGTGCAACGAGAACGGACATCTCAGACACGCACCGATGCGGATCGCATCGGAAAAGCTATTCGCCAGCCTTTGAGTAGCATAATGTTCCATTATCGTGACCTATCCCCGGTAGTATGTAATTGGCTGGGTGCAGCGACGGGTTTTTCGCTGAAGATCTTTTAGCGGGTCGTTGCGCCGTCGGTGCACGGTGCTGAGCTGCACCGACCGGGTTGACAGGTACGAGGAGGTGGCCGAGGTGGGGGAGTCCCCGGTGGCTGTGCTGACCGATCTTGAGGTCTCCTCTGCCGCTGATCTCACGGCGCTGCCGGCGCCTGACGGCGGGACCGGTGCTGGCCTTGGTGTGCCCGTCGAGGCTCTGGACTTGCCCGTGGAGGCGCTGGAGCGGGTGTGGGCGGCGGTCCAGGCGTCGACGTCGGTGAACACGAAGGCGGCGTACCGGTCGGACTGGGCCCGGTTTGAAGGGTGGGCGAGCGGGGCGGGGTATGCGGTGTTGCCGGCGGATCCGATGGTGGTCGCGGCGTATCTGACCGCGGCGGCCGCGGACCAGACCGGGGTGGGGCAGTGGCGGTACAGCCCGGCGACGTTGACCCGGTGGGCGTCGTCGATCAATCAGTTCCACACCGCCGCGGGCCTGGCCGCGCCGGGCCGCTCCGAGGTGGTCCGCCGGGCGCTGTCCGGGATCCGCCGGCTCCGCGCCACCCCGCCGAACCGGCGGGCCCCGCTGCTCCTCGAAGACATCAGAAGACTGCTGGATCATCTGTCCGATCGGGTCACCGATTGGCCTGGTGGGGTGATCGCCCGGCGGGACGCGGCGCTGCTGCTGGTCGGGTTCGCCACCGCCGCCCGCCGCTCGGAACTGGTCGGGTTGGCGGTGGGGGATGTGGCGGTGCATCGGGTGGATGGTTTGCATCTGCGGTGGCGGACGTCCAAGACCGATCAGGAGGCCCGGGGGACGGTGAAGGCCGTGCCGTACGGGCGGGACCCGGCGACGTGCCCGCCGTGTGCGTACACGCGGTGGCGGTTGCTGTTGGACGCCGCCGACCGGGTGGATCCGGCGGGGCAGCGGCGGTCGGTGATGACCGAGCTCCGCCGGCAGGCCTCCGATGGGGGAGTGGACGGGCATGTTTGCCGGGTCGACCTCCCCGAACCCGCGGTTCCGGGGCGGGCGTTGTTCCCGCTGGTCCACAAGTCGGACGGATCGCCGCGGTGGGGATGTCGGGGCAGGCGGTGAACGTGGTGCTGGCCCGCCGCGCCACCGACGCCGGATACACCCCAGAGCAGGTCGCGAAGCTGGGTGGCCATTCGTTGCGGGCCGGGTTCGTCACCGAAGCGTTCCGGCAGGGCGCGGATGCGCACGCGATCATGCGGCAGACCGGGCACCGTAACCCCGCCATCCTGGAGACCTACGCCCGGGAACATGCCCCGCTGGTCGGCAACGCCGTCACCAAACTCGGCCTGTAGACCATGAACCGCCCGAGGGAACCACTGGTCAAGTCCTGGTCGCCTGCCGCAGGCGCGCCCGCCGGAGGCGTGGCCGCTGGGGGTGCGGAGTGGGTGTTGTTCGTGGATTGGTGTGCGGTCGCCGGTCACGCCGCGCTGCCCGCGACTGCGGAGACGGTGCTGATGTTTTTCGGCGACTGCCCGGCGGCGGCGGGGACGTTGGGCCGCCGGTTGACGGCGATCGACGCCGCGCACCGGGCCGCCGGCGTCGCCCCGCCGGAGCGGACCGGGCAGGTGAGGGACGTGCTGCGTGGCCGCCCGGCCCGGCCGGTACGGCAGGATTTTCCCGCCGACCGGGTGGCGGCGGCGTTGCGCCGGCTGCCGTCCCACGGCTGGATCAACGGCTGGTTCGGCCGCCGGGACCGGGCCCTGCTGGTCCTGGCCCGGGCGGGGGTGCCGTACCGGCGGATCGCCGCCCTCACCGCCGGCGACATCGCGCTCGTGGACGGCGTCGCGACCGTCGGAACCCCAACCGGAGTGATAACCTTCAACCCGGACGAGGATCCGGTGCTGTGCGGGCCGTGCGCGTTGGTCCGGTGGCTCCGCGCCCTGCACCTCGCGATCACCTCACCGGCCACCCGCACCCTGGCCGGGGCGATCGACCGCGCCCCGGCGGTGGACGGATCGTCGCCGCATCTGTGCCGAAGCCGCCGCCCCATCGCTCAGGGGATCGGGGATGTTCCGCTGCTACCGCCGATCGACCCCCGCGGGCACCTGTCGATCGGCCCTCGGCCGCTGTCCCCGCACTCGCTGTCCCACCTGGCCCGCGGCAACACCACCGGTCCGGGCGCGGTCCACCGCGTCGACCCGCAAACCCCCGACGAACCGCAGCCACCGCCGCCGCCCGCGCCGCCAGTCGCGCCACCGCCAACGCCTTACACGGCCAGCGACTGGGAACAGGCCGTCGCACGGCGCCGCGCCGACCAGAACCATCTCCGCGGGATCGACCGCGCCCTGGACGAGATGGACCGGAAGGCCGCCGACCTCAACCGCAGAATCCTGGCGCTGCTCGCCGACACATAGACGGCACTGATGCTCGGCGGGTTCCGAGAAAGCCTTGCCATCGGCACCTGACCACCCGTGCAATTCCGCGTAACTACGCCACACAACTCCGCGCTTCACACCTCTGCGCGCCCCGACCCGAACTGGTTCGCGGCTGATTGATCGCTGTTCACCGACTGGTGCGCCGCGACCGCCTCAGTGGCATTGACCGCCGATTAGGCCACCGTCACCGCGTTCACCGCCGCCTGCCCTGGCGCCCCCGCGACCATCCGGCGGCGGTTCGCCGCGATCGGGGCGTCATCACCGCGCCGCCGGCTATCCCGTGCCCGCCGACCTGGCGGCGGCGGGGAGCCAGGTCGTGCGAGTCGGGAACGGTCCAATGCCGGCAAGGTCGAGATGCTGATGCGGCTGCTGCCCTCCCACGACTGGACCGTCGGGTTGTTCGGCCGTTGCGACGGGACCGCCGGATGCTGGCCG
>JAABUP010004345.1_pt1 | contig 23299 bp, 34 predicted proteins | sample 5559201 | NCBI WGS metagenome assembly JAABUP01 (sample SAMN10711887, study PRJNA513373) | rock metagenome | isolation source: Antarctica rocks | place: Antarctica | reverse complement strand
CCTAAACCCTAAACCCTAAACCCTAAACCCTAAACCCTAAACCCTAAACCCTAAACCCTAAACCCTAAACCCTAAACCCTAAACCCTGATGTTTAGGCTACGCAACTGCTCTCTCAAAGCAGCTTGCTCCTGCAGACAATCATACATGCTAAGCTGAAAGTGATGTATTGCATTGTCAGACTGTCAGCAAGGTTTCTGCCAGAGCTCATAAGTTTGCCTCCAGGAATGGGCAAGCAGGCAAAGGCAAGCCTTGTTGAGTCAGTCATGCGGGCTATATGACTCTGAGAGTAGCGTCAGTGCACATGGCTCATCCATTCATGCATGTTCTGTCAGTCACATGTGCTTGTTGACAAGACATCACAGACAGATCAGAGAGTAAGCACAAAGGATCATTGCCTGAAGAACATCAAGTAGTTTAAATCACACAAGGACCCAGAACAGGCAGGCAGCAGCATTCAGCAGTTGATGCAAAGGCTGCCATGCATCTGTACAGCTACAACAGAACAGTCACCTTCAGTGGCTTGGGATCACACATTAGTAGTAACTATAACACAATCTTAGCCAGCAGGCATGCAATGCACATCAGACAGGCTTGTCCAAAGCATCACAAATGCAGTGATCTTGCCAATTTCAACTCATGAACCTCAGACGATGTAAGTTATGGTGGCAGAGCCTGACCTGGAGAGTGGCACTAGTTTTGCTTTGTTCCAGATGCCTTGCTCGGATTCTGTATGCCTCTGACACCATGGCTTGAGAAGACAAGCCCTGCACCTGGAGACTCAGCCTGTCATTCTCCTGCACACACAATGGTTGCACAAGTAAATTTACAGATGGTAGCCAGTGGTCACAATGCACACAACCCCTGCTGCCAAGATGACGGGTGTCTGCGTAGCGGTGACTGCTGTACATGCAAGCAGCATGTGGCTCCTGTACAAAGCAGTGGAATGACAGATGGCAGAAGTCAAGATATGTTCACAAGCTTGTTAGGTAATGCCATGCATGACTGCTTGTGCAGTGCTCTCAGAAAGTGAGCATCAGCTGCAGTTTGGGTTCTACATCAGCTAACTCAGCAGAGCAGCTGCATGAAACAGCAGCTCACACTCTGAGAATAATGAAAAGCATGTCAAGTCTGCCAATACTGGGATGCCAGCGAGAGCATCAGAGATGACTGCAGCACAACACACTGGCAGAGCAAAGTGCCCCATCTATGCGTTCATGTTGGTGAGTGGGGCCATATGCTCCACCACAGATGCTCAGGCCATGAGCTCAATGTGTGCAGTCAAGTTTTGGCAACAAAGCAGGGTATGAAAGGGTATGCACAGTCCTGACCTTGGCAAGGCGTGCACTCCTCTGACGCAACTGGCAGACGTCCCCCTCCGCAAAATCTCTACAGTACTTGACAATATCAATGTACTGGTGTAGCTGATGTACTTCTGCCTCCATGCTGACCTTGTCCTGTTGCAAACCAGGTCCAAATCAGCGGTGTGTCAGACAAAGTGGTGTTGCCTGCATGCCAAATTGAGCGGGCAAACACCCACACACAACATACATGTAATCACGTCAGAGAGCCAGATGAAGAGAGCAGTCAGCGAGAGCTGGTGACAGTTTGTACGTCAGTGCAAGATGAGACCCAACAGCAGGCATCAGCAAACGAGTGTCTTGGTGGAACAGCTCAAAGTGTGCATCTTGCAGAGGGAAGTGTGCATCTAGTGAGCAGCTTGTTGCTACAACATTTTCCATTGGCTGACTATGTGTCAGCTGTCACGCTCACAGTCTGATGTGTCTAGTTGCAATCCCTCACCAGTTGGACAGCTTCAAGCTGCTGCCTGACAGCCTCCAACTCCTTGTCCTGCAACTGAATCCACTCTCTCTCCACATCTAGTTGCTTCTTCTTCTCGGCCAGGATGCTGGTGTCGTTTCCCACCTGCACGCGTGACCGCTCAGGACAGCTGTGGTTAAATGAGGCCTCGGTGCTGTAGTGGCTGTCTCTGACTCGTCCGCACTTGCAACGCGCTTGTAGGTGTCCGGATCGTCACCCAGTACGCATCCAACAACGTGGGCCTGCGCTTGACCGTGTTGACAGGTGCCTTGAGCCTCAGATTGTCGTCGTTAGGTCACGAGTGCTAGCTAAAGCCCAGGATTCTGAACAATTTGCTGGCGTTTCATTTCGAAATATCGAGTGACCTCATCCCGGAACCGGCCCGAAGCAGCCGGACACAGTGACGCGCATCTCAATGAATGCTGGTTTTAGAGTAGCTTGTTTCAATGCTCTTGGTGGACAATGCCGAAGCCATGCATCGTGATCGTTCCTGGGGCTTGGCACTCGACAATTCACTACCAAGGTTTGATCGTGCTGTTTCAGCAAGCAGGATATCAAGTATCCTCACAGAAGCTACCGAGTGTCAACCCTGACGTGCCTGCAAGTCACACAAGCTCTACAGATGCTGCTTTCATCCGTGAACGACTTCTGCTGCCTCTGGTAGAGGACGGCACCGATGTCCTGTTGGTCATGCACTCCAATGGAGGTTGTCCTGGTGCCTCAGCTGCCAAGGGTTTGAGCACAAAAGAACGTAAAACGGACGGCAAGACAGGAGGCATCATTGGACTAATATTCATTGCCGCATTTCTGCTTCACCAAGGAGAGTGTGTGTTCAACTGTGTCGGTGGGAAGTGGGAGCCTTGGCACTGTGTAGATGTGGGTCAACAGCTTGCACTTTTGCGTCTTGTGGCAGACCTCTTGCAAAATATCTGCATGATCAGCTGTCTTTCCCACTGCAGGAAAAGACTGGCCTAATCAGGCCTGCAAACCCCCAGACTATAATGTATGGCGGTGTCCCTGAGTATCTGGCTGCAGACGCAGCATCTGCTTTGTTGCCACTATCTCTGCATGTATTCACAAATCCCAGCCCTGCCCCGGCTTGGGCAGATGCTGTATACTCTGGCCGTCGTGCATACATTCCATGCTCCCAAGACATATGCCTGCCAACATTTGTTCAAGATATAATGGTGGAGGCATCTGGGGTGGACTGGATCAAGAAGACCCTTGACACAAGTCACAGCCCTTTCCTGAGTTGTCCATCAGAGCTAGCAGACTACGTGATTGCATTGGCGGTTGCCTTTGTCAAATAGTCATGTACACTACTAAGGATGAATCTGTACAGTAGGCATGTCCAGTAAATTGCATTGAATGCAGCGCCACATTACTTGTTGCAAGTCCAACATCTGCATTTTGATCAAGCAGTTTCAGCATCATGCATTGCCATGATCACTTGGCATCTGCAGTATGCAGAACGGAATTCTTGCCTGCAGCTATGAAGTGATAATCGAAACCCAGATTCAATGCCGCCTCTTATTTGTTTTGTCAAATGTTTAAAGTTGAATTCACCTTGCTTTGTTTTGCACATAAAGCCAGCATTGTGCAAAACAGGACAAGTCTTGAAATCATATAGCTGCCCTGGCAATGCAGCACACATCTTAAGGATGCGTTCTAGTATAATGACCATGCAGGGTTGACCATCCAGGTCATGTGCACATCTGCACAGACTGCACGAGTTCGCATTGTACAATGCTGATTCTTGTCAATTGCACCATGGCACAAAATGAGTCATGCTGTAGAAGCAAGAACCAGGCATCCGCCTGCAAGGTGCTTTTGGGGCACCTATACACTTCTTCTTTGTCATTTGCTCCTTTATAAACACCATCTGCTATGGCTATATTGCCTGGCATCTAAATGCCTGACAGCCAACCGAATGGCTGCTGACCAGCAACAGACTGCTGCTCACCGGTGCTGCTGTTGCACTCATTGATCCTGTCAGGCATTCTGAGTTGCTTTGCCCAGACCTGGGCCTGCCACTCGTCAAAAGATACGTACGCATTCTCTGCCTTGGCATTGAGGGTCGCTGTGGTTTCTGAAAGGGGTGAATTGGAGGGTAGGAGGGGGTTAGGGATGAGGGTCACATAGCGGGGGCCTGCTGCATCAACCCCAGGGAACTGATTCTCATTGCTGCTGCTGTTGTGGTCATTGATGTAATGACCACTATAGGGTGCTTTGCTGCTGAGTTGCTGGCTGCTGCTTTGCATTCCAGTCTTGTTGCCAATGTCCATCTGATTGTGGACAGAAAGTATCTGAGCTGTCGCATCTGAAGCCTGATACCTTGTACTGCCATCTCTTCTTGAGTAGGCATTGTCATTCTGTGGCCCACCAAACGCATGCTGAGCCAGGATTGCTGCGTCAGACGCAGCTGGCATGGCATAGCTCTGTACGTAACTGTCTGTTTGATCTGAACTGCTTTGTGGGGCTCTGGTCACACCTGGAAAGGGGCCTGAAGCTGTTGGCAGCCTGTCTGGCATGTCACTGTGAATCTGGGTGCTGAAAGGCTGTTGTATTGGGTACCCTGATGGCCGAGGCTTGCCTGGTAGGACACTGTGGGGTAGCTGGGAAGTCATGTTGGCAGCTGTGCTACCGAATCCCTGCAGGCATATGACGGCTGAATGGGTGCACCCTGAATGTGGGTTGCTGCTAGGATTGCTCGCAGAACCATAGTTCAGACTGTGTGTCCACGAGCTTGTCGCTGAGAATGCGCCAACAACTGCTTTCAGATGCAAGCTGAATATGCCACTGCTGCATACAAGTGCAATGTAGCAAAGGAACTGCAAAGCAGCCTCATTGCTTGCTTATCATGCATTGAGAGTGCATGTCCACAAGGAACCAGCATGCCAAACAGTTGCACAGAGCATTGCAGTTGGAGTGGCACCTCTGAAAGGGTGTCTGTCAGTGGCTTGTTCCGTGCCATGCTTGGGTCTGCTTGGCTGATATCATGCAGAGAGAGTGATTGCTGAAAAGCCATGCCCATGTTGTACAAGGGCAAAGCATTGGGCTGTGAGTCCCTGACATTGCTGCTCCCTGAGCTCTGCTGAGGGGCGCCGTCAATGGTTTTCTGAGTGCTGATGCCTGTCGCTGAAACTGCCAAGTCTGTGATTTGGTCTGCTGTAGCGCTGCTTGCCTCAGATTGGTTTGAAGCTTGCACGCCGCCAAGCGGGGGGAAATCCATATCGTGAAACTGAGGATCTGGCTCTTGTCTTTGGTGGTGGTGAGGCAGCACGGTGATGGGCTCACCAGTGCTGTCGGCATCATGTAGCAGATCCTCCTTGATGCCAAGGTCTGTGTGCTTCCAAACAGCAGCTGTCGCAGCATGAAAGTGGGCATGTCCCGGGTGTAGCTGCCGAGCCAGCTTCTGCCTTGGTTTGGAAAGGCTGGCAAGCTTTGGGTGCTTGCCTGCAGCTCCCTTGAGCTGCCAGCCAGCTTTGTCTTGTCTAGTCAGGACACGCCAAGACATGGCCAAATCAGCATCATAAAAGATGCTAGATGGGTTCAGCCGTATGCTGATGTCATTTGGGTTGATTACCTTCCCAGTGTTGCTCACAAGCTTGACATTTGCAGCAGCTTTGCTGGGGATGGCAGCTGCGGCAGAGCTGCCTGCTGAAGCCCGTATGCTTTTCAGTAGCTGTGTGATGTAGGCACGCTTGTTTTCTGCCACAGAGATGCCTTCAGCAAGGCAGCTGATTGCATGGACCTGTAAGAAGGCAGGGATGGCAGCTAGCAGCCCTAAGCAATGCTGGTCCATGAGGGTACTGTCCAGAATGCCCAGGCTGTACAGCTCAGCCAGCTTCTGCTTGGCTTCTAGGCTAACAGTAGTGGGGTCTGCTTCCAGGGGCTTTGGCACAGTCAGCACAGAGCTTTTGCCTGCTGTGCTGTGCACTCTGGGAGGCTTGCCTTCTGTGACCTGCTTAAGAAGTCCCATGAAGAAGGCTGCATTGCAGCGTAGCTGATCTCTGTGCTTGACATTTGCATACTGCTGTAGCACCTGAACATCAAATGCAGATGTTTGCAGCTGTTCACAGTGCCATGATCTGCATGGTCCTTTGACAGCTTGCTCTGTCACCATAGGTATCAGGCAGCCCACACATTCTCATTTGACTCGATGTGCTTGTTCTGTCAACAGACATGATGCATACAGCTTGAAAGACTGACACAGCTCTGTGCAAGAACTTGCAACTGGTAACATGGGGCAGGTGTTGGCGACACATGCCAACCTTGACTTGAAAGAGTGTATGACACACAATGCTGTGAGCTCAGCAGCGATAATTTCAACACCATTCCAGCAACATACATTGTGGGGATGTACATGCTGTACCTATCATGCTCAGCAGGATACAGACAGAGACTGGCCGCCTTACCTGTGCTTGCTGATGGGGTGGCAGCTTGGCTAGCCATGAGATGCACGCTGAATCCAGCTCAAACTGGCCAATGCTGCCCTCGTCCTGCAGGCTTCGCAGCAAATCTCTACCTGCTGGAGCCAGAATGGACAGAATGCCCTCACGCAGACCCTTCTTCTTCAAGCTGTGTGTCTTCTGTGCAGCTATTTCAAGGCTCTGCAGCACAGAGCGCACAAAGCTGAGCGCTGACTGCATCAGCAGAGGTGCCGATATGGATACTTGTTGAGCAGTGCTGACAGCATATGGCTGACAAGACTCCCAGAGGCAGTGTCTTGTCAAGCTCACCGAGGACTAGCAGTCGTGAGCTGCATTGCAGCCAAAGTCCCAGCTGCTCACCAAGGCAGGCATACAGCAGCTGATTCCACCAGCCAAGGGTAGAGAGGTGAAAAGTCTGTCTTGGCAATGTGTACGACCCATGGGTTGAGCACATGCAAGACTCTTGATGCACAGCAAGTGGCAGCATGATCAGAGAGAGGCTGTGTACCTGAAGCAAGGACATGAAGTATGCTGGTGGGTTGTTGAGGGTGTCCTTGGATCTGCGATTCGCATACTCTGACAGAGCTTGACACTGGATGTCAGGAGCCAGGTTCTTCATGTAGCCCAGGCATCTGCAGGGCAAGGGAGTCTAATCTGACATGTTATCATGCTGCTGCTACTCCTTTCCAGCACAGCACAACAGCATATGCTGTCATAGCTTTCGACCGTAAAATGTCTCGTCACAGCAAGGTCACAAGGGGCAACAGATGCTCTGCCGTAGCTGGCAAGGAAACTGTCTGCATCTGTAGTCCATGCATACCTGCCAGGATGAACAGCAATCAATGGTTTGCCTCCATAACAAGTGCATGCAAATCAGGGAAAAGGCATGCCAGCCATAAAATCTACCTTTCGTCCAGGTGACCTGGTAAGATTTTGCCCTCTGAGTAGAACTGGTCCAGCAAGGTCTGTGGTTTGATGCTGTCGCTGAAGGTAAACGCTCTGTTGTCATGACTTTTGTCCTTCTTGGAACCAGCTGTGGCCCAGGCCTGCTCTTCAGGCTCTTCGCGTAAGTAGTCTATCAAGTCCTTGACACGGTCCATGCAGCCTGCACATGTGCGCAATGGGGCATGAAATGTGATGTATGTAACATATTGCTGTCAATAATAATTAAAGCACGCAGAGACACTGCGTGAGGGGACCAAGAGTGAGATACTAGATCAGCCCAGCCTGAGCCCGCAACAGTTGCTTGTAATACAGGCGTACCTGTTTCGGAATTGCAGCTGTGCACAAAAGGTATCACATGTGCGACGGAAAGGTCACAGGCCTCGGTAGCCTTAGTGCGCTCGACAGTCACCAGCTGGTCTCGAGCTTTTATCGCCGGCACTGTGATCACCGCATGACTCAAGCCTTCAGCGTCTCGGTCCTCGCAACGAGTGCAGCTTAGCACTGCTGCTTGCTTCGAAACGATAGGGGCTCCTGATGTGTTGATCACCAGCAAGCATGCTCTTGCCAGTCTACCTTGTAGTCAGCTCACAGTCCCGTGAAAAGTTCTGCTTTCCTACTTGTGCATACGCGTTGGATATGCATATATATCTGTCTATGGAGCAAACGGCATGCGCGTCACAGTCCTTGACGGTTGCGCAATTCACGGTCTTATGCATGAAAGGCGATTTAGTGCAAGAAGTAAATTTGCTACAACCCTACTGAGTCAGACAGGGCACAAATTCTCTGTCATTAAAATTTGTCACCAATTCAGCACTTTGCTGGGGGCAAAGCTCCAATCGGCTGCCCAAGAACAGCATACAAAGCCATATGGTGATGTAAGCTAGTACACTGCTCATACGTGTGTATTTGTAGGGTCAAATGCAACCTCACAGAATATTAGAGTCTATTTGTTCTTGATATTCAAACCAATTATCTGTGCAAGCCCTAATTCTACATCAAAATCTTTCATCGCATCTGCCCAGGACCTGACCACAAGTCTCTACTTTGGCTACGGCATATCAAGATTGCACAAACTGCTCAGTGAGACACACCTGCTGCTCGGGGGGACACACACGGCAAGAATTCTAGCATCCCTTCTCGCCTTCCAGCGCAACAAACCAGAAATTATGCGGGATCTGAAAGTCTGCAATACAGTTGCAGAAACACAAACAAAGACCATGTGTTGCTCTCTTAAAACAGTTCTTTGCTGGAGCTGCTAAGCAAAGCCAGCCAAACTGATGAAAAAGCAACAGTCAAAAAACCAATTTATGCATCTCCAGCAGCGCACATATCTGGCAGTTGTGAAGCAGTGCTGCTGTTGTAAATTGCGATGACCCAGTATCATGTCAATAGACAAACCCATGTTCCCAATTGCATCTTCATATTTATGATCAGAAAGCCCACTGTAGATCTGCCAGTATGCCTTGCCTGTTAGAGGCACTTTGCTTGATGCCAAATATAATGCTGATCATGCTTGACCACGCCAAACCCATATTGCATCCAGGTTTGACACTACATCCCATACCCTTGTCATGCTGCCACAGCAGTGCCATGGGGCAGGGGGGCAAGATCCACCTCGGTGTGAATTGGTGCTTGAGTGGTGCAGAGCAACACATCTGGAAGATCATTGCCGTTGATGCCAGGCCTTGTCTGGCTACGAGCCTCCAAGCTTTGTGCCCTTGTGGCGTCACCACAGGCTGCTAGCATGCTGCTCAGTTGCTCAACGCACTGCTTGAATGTGGGTCTTGCGTCTGGATCCAGCTCAAAGCAAGCATTGCCAAGTGCCTGTGTGACACAATGAGTATCGTCAATGATTACAGTTGGGTTTGTTTGCAGATGTGCTGCAGAGTTTTATGTCATCACAGGCCGCCTGTATGACGCCAGAATCATCGTCAGTGACTACAACTGGATTTCTTTGCAGATGTGCAGCAGAGTTTGATGTTGTCACAGGCCGCTAGCATGCTATTCATAAAGAAAAGTGTCCAAATTTGGCCTCTGATGTGTCCAGCTTGACAATTCCCAACATGATGCAGATGCAGAGGGCATTGTCAAACACACAGAATCAGGGTCTACAAGTACTGGTCATATCAACCGAGCTGCCTGCACCCTGAGCAGGCGCTGAATGCAAGGTAAGGACAAAGTTGGCATTGGGTCTGACGTCAGCATGAAATCTTCGTGTTTGCCATACTAAGTCTGAAGCCAAGTGCCAAAATGACATTGTGATGAGGCACACAGTCGAACGCATCCGGACCAACAGCAATTGCAAATGTCAGGGCCAGTAGTTGCCAAGCCATTTCCAAACTCTTGTAAACCTCGATCAAAGCCAAGATGTCAACTTCAAGAGGCATCAAGAGCAGCGCTGCAGTCATCTGGTGTCTGTGACTCACTTTGAGGGAAGTCGGAGCCTGATCAGGCCACTCAGGGCCCCTCTGCTCATACCCAACAGCTTGCATGACTTGGGTATATGACATGCCAGCCCATGCGCGCTGCCCACTGTACATCTCCCACAGCAGCACCCCAAAGGCCCACACATCTGCTGACTTGTGGGTGACGCCCTTGCGCACCAGCTCGGGGGGCATGTGGGTGATTGTGCCCTGGGTGGCGGTCTGCTTGGGGTCTGAGTAGATGCGACTCAGGCCAAAGTCTGCCACCTGTAAACATGCAGCAACGTCTCAGACCATGTTTACAGGGTTGGAGGTCTAGGGTTGAACCTGATTGATTGATTGTTTACAGGGCTTCTTTGCACCGTTGTGAGCAGAGGGCATGTGGGAGATTGTGCCCTGGCTTGCTGCCAGCTTGGGATCTGAGTGATTACTACTCAGACCAAATTCTGCCACCTGTAGGCATGCAGCAATGTGTTTATGACACGTTTGCGATGCTACTTCATGCCTTCGTGAGCAACCTGCTGCGTGGATCCTTGCTGTCTAACCCCTGCTTGGGGTCTGGGTAGATGAGGCTCAGACCACAGTGTGATGTCTGTAAGGATCAAGCAAGGGGTCACAGCATGGCCAAACTCATTGCAGAAAGGGTAATTGGGGTTGACAACTGCAATTTCACACGAAATGATTGCCTATGTGGTCAAATTGAGGTGTGTCTGGTGTGCATGCCAATGAACATGGAAGAATCACATCGGTTACTGTCATGACTCCCAACGTTGTAGACAGTCTTGCATAGCACAATCAGCATCAACAGATGACTGCTTTGACTTGATGGAGTGACATGTAATAATTGACATGAAATACGCCTGCTTTGACTTGACAGAGTGACCCCTGATGAGTGACATTGCATTTCTGTCGTCCCCAGTCGCAAGCCTTGACGCGTAAAGCGTGGACTCACTCCTGAGCTGTGAAGCCTGTCTGTGCCGTGCTGAGTCTGGATGTTAGATCTGAGCTGAGGGATGCTGGCCACGAGTCATTATACACAAGCACATATCCGTGGTGTAATGATGTGTTATACCTGAAAAACACAGGAGTGACATTGCATACAACAGTGGGTCACAATGGCATGACAGCACTTCATGTCAGAAGCTGACAGCTAGGAGTCAGGCTTTGCTAGCCAGAAACAGTTAGTGCAAGTTTCACAGTCCGATTGAAGCTGTACCTTGACTGTGAAGCCTCGGGAATCTTGCTCAGTGACTGGTGCTGAGTGCAGCATGACGTTGCCACCAGTCAAGTCTCCATGCATGATGTCCAGCCTGTGCAGGTAGGCCAGGGCCTCTGCCAGCTCCAGGGCAGTTAGCAGCAGCTTGTTTAGGCCCAGCACACCGCTGAAGTGTGATGCCTCGTCTAGTAACCAGCCTCGGTCCACAGCATCCTACACAACGGATTATACATCCCTTTCAAAGCATAGGTATGAAACTAGGAACACATGGAGACTAGTGTCAGGCCTTGTCTATGTGCAGGATGAGGGACCGTCTTATCACCGATCATTCTCTGAAGCAGAACGCACGGCAGACAGAGAGAGATATCTTGATTGAATGACTGAGTTGGCTGTGCATTTGGCTCCCATTTGGCAGTTCACGGGATCAGCAGCATATTGAGGCTCCCAGCAAAACATGACCATGTGGACTTTCAAAATTGCCACCTTGATTCAAGGTCTATGTATACAGATGTATGGCTCAATGTGCCTTGATGTTACCTGATATGAGGCCAGTATGAGGAGCCAGCATCAAGGCAAGCTGTCTAAGCAAACAGCAAGGCATGAGCGACAAAGGGATGTCACACCAGCAAGACATGAGAGCAAGAAGATGTCAGACCAACAAGGCATGAGCAAAAGGAGATGCCACATCAGCAAGGCATCAGCGAAAGGAGATGCCACATCAGCAAGGCACGAGCAAAAGCGGGTGCCAAACCAACGAGAGCAAGGGAGGATGCCGTACTAGCAAGGCATGAGCAAAAGGGATGCCAAACAAGACATGAACAGAAGGGATGCCAAACAAGGCATGAATGAACGGAGATGTCAAACCAATGAGGCATGACCAAAAGGGCATGCCCTACCAGCAAGGCATGAGTAAAAGGGGATGCCGTACCCGCAAGGGGATGCCAGACAAGGCATGAGCATAGGGGGATGCCAAACAAGGCATGAGCGAACGGGGACGCCCTACCAGCAAGGTATGAGCAAAAGGGGATGCCACACCAACAAGGCATGAGCAAGGGAGGATTCCACATGAGCAAGAGTGGGTACCATACCAGCAAGGCATGAGCGAAGGGGGATGCCAAACAAGGCATGAGTGAAAGGGGAATGCCACACTAGCAAGACATGACTAAGGGAGATGCCCTACCAGCAAGGCATGAGCAAAAGTAGGATGCCGTAACAGCAAAACATGAGCAAAAGGAGATGCCAAACCAGCGACAGCAAGGGAGGATGCCACATCAGCAAGGCACGAGCAAGGAGATGGCATACCAGCAAGGGGATGCCAGACAAGGCATGAGCAAAGGGGGATGCCCTACCAGCAAGGTATGAGCGAACGGGAATGCCCTACCAGCAAGGCATGAGCAAAAGGAGATGCCGCATCAGCAAGGCATGAGCAAAAGGGGATGCCACACCAGCAAGGCATGAGCAAGGGAGGAGAGCATGAGCGAAAAGGGGATGCCAAACCAGGCATGAGCGAAAAGGGGATGGCCATACAAGCAAGGCATGAGCGAAAGGGGAATGCCACACTAGCAAGACATGACTAAGAGGAGACGCCACACCAGCAAGGCATGAGCAAGGTATCATGCTACACCAGAAGAGCATGAGCAAAAGGGGATGCCAAACAAGGCATGAGCAAAAGGGATGCCAAACAAGGCATGAACGAACCGAGATGCCAAACCAATGAGGCATGACCAAAAGGGCATGCCCTACCAGCAAGGCATGAGCGAAAGGGGATGCCCTACCAGCAAGGCAAGAGTGAAAGGGGAATGCCACACCAACAAGGCTCGAGCAAGGGAGGATGCCATGCTAGCAAGGCATGAGTGAAAGGGGATGTCATACCAGCAAGGAGCCTCTGTCACAGAACTCCAGCATGAGCCAGGTTTCAGGGGGCTGGGGAGCGTCCTCATCCAGGGGGGCCACACTGTCCTCATCGCCCCACAGGCTGTCAGTGGAGTGCATGCTCCAGATCTGGTTCTGTGTCATCACTGACAATGAAGCATTCTGCAGCACATTATTTGTATATGACTGCTGCGGTACATCTGTATCTGTGTCACTTTTGACAGGAATGCATTCTGCAGCACACTGTTTGTATATGACTGCTGACCATTACTGCTGCAATACATCTGTGTCTGTATCACTTTTGCCAGAAATGCAATCTGAAGGCACGTCAGGTCTAAATTCAACACGACTGCTGCAACACATGGGTTTTACTTCACAACTGACAAGGAGCATTCTGCAACATACCAACTCTGCACGCAGCATGACAGTAGAGTATGAGTTGGTGCAAAGGTCATGTTTGAAAGAGTGTCTGCCATACGTGTCCGAGTCATGCGTCCAGCCACATAAGCAAGTCGCTCACAAAACACTCCTTGCCTTACCAATGTAGAACACACAACTGACGCAAACACCCAGTGAGAATGCCGTTTGCACCCATGCCAATAACATACGACCAACCGTATACAAATACAGCATGCAATGAAACAAAAGTGCACACCATAGTGACATGGCATTGTTTATCAACTTCCATCTGAGCTACATATATGACTTGCATCTGAAGTATAAGACGAAGAGGAGAGAAGAAGATTGACCTGTGATTGGAAGCTGGCATGACGCAGGGTACGCACAATGTTGGGGTGGTCCAGGTCCTGGGTGAGAGCCACCTCCATGGGGGTCCCATCTGGGGTGCGCTTTATATACTTGTCCTGCTCTGGTGCTATGATCTGCAGCATCAAAATCTTGCAAAAATGCCCCAAAACTACCAGCTCTTACAAGGATACCCCTCAAAACTTCAAGATCTTACAAGGATGCCCCTCAAAACTTCTAGATCTTACAAGGATGCCCCTCAAAACTTCTAGATCTTACAAGGATGCCCCTCAAAACTTCTAGATCTCACAGCTGCTGCTGCAGAAGCCCTCCAAGAGCTCAAGCTTCATACACTGCTTATGGTGCTGAAAATAGCCAAGGTGACCTGTACTCTGTTGCACTTTGCATGTGAGTTGGCTGGTTCAGTGGCAAGCAGTCACTGTATAGTGACACAGGGCAGTCTGTCTTCTGACACAGGACAGTCTGTCTACTGAAACAGCACACACTGTCTACTAACACATGGCATACCTTGACAGCAACATGCTTGCCATTCCATTTGGCTCTGTAGACAGAGCCACTGGACCCCCGCCCCAACAGGTACCCCACCTCCACATCATCCCAACCCCCAACCACATCTGGCACCACATCAGTCAGAGTGTCAGATACACCAGCTCACAGACGCTCACAGCGCGTGCAAACACCGTTCTGCAGCTGTGGGTGAGTGAGCAGATGCCATCATGCAGATACGCATGCCTGATCAGACATCTGCTAAGATCACACATCTATGCTCATACAGGTTTGCAGTCATCATGAACCGTGACAATGCATGGATGTTGACCATGAATGGTGACTGCAGATTTGCTTGAGTGCAGAGTTGTGATCTCAGCAGATGTCTGTGCAGATCTGCAGGTCTGCAGGGTGACTGCTGTACAACAGAGTCACAGATGCTGCACTGTAGCTATGAAACTTCTTTTAGACTCTTGCAGAGACAGACGCAACAGCTCCATTTGGGAAAGGTCATGATGTGGGTGGATGACGCAATAGTGAAGAGCACAACACACGATAGCCCCAGTCCCAACACTGGCATGATGATCGCAACAGCTGACTGCACATCTGCTTCGTCACAGCAGTCAGGAGATGCTGTGCAATAGCTTGAAAAGCTAACATACTGCACACTCACCAACTGTTCCAGCAGACACTATGGAGGATCCCGAAGGCCAGTTCTGTGCTGCAATCCCACTGCTCGCTCGGCTGCTTCTCATGCTGGTGTGCCCAGCAGTGTCCATCTTGGAGTGTGTCTTCTCTGAAGCCTTGTGTCCTGTCCTCCTCAGGTGCACAAACCAGTGCTTGGCCACCCCTGTGTCTTCTTCGTTGAGGCTGCTGTCTTCCTCTACTTCGTTGGGGACCCAGGCTGGGGTACCCACCTGGGTACCCACCGGCACAAAGCGCTTGGGCAACGTTCCATCCCCAGGCCTACATGCATCACAGTTACATAGTAAGCAACGTAGTTACACAGTGGGCGATGTATTTACACAGTTAGCAACACAATTACACAGTAGGCAACACAGTAAGCAACACAGTTACACAGTAAGCGACACAGTAAGCATTGTTGGTGAATATTGCCATGGGCTGTCCGGTCTTGCTGAAATCCCCATTTGAATTTTGGGGTAGGGACTCGTGATGTGACCAGGCCCACAGAATAGCATGGAGGTCAGTGTAAGCATTGCTGTTGCATGGTCACAAAGTAGAGGAGGATGTGCACAGGACGCTGCGCTTTCTTCAGCTTTATTTGAAGCTCAAGCTGACACGAGACTACATCAGCAGCAGTGCCAACATCGGACATGGCATTCAGCTACAGGTGCACACTGCTGTTCTAGACAGCAAACGCAAAACCCCCCACCCACAACTAAGTATCACGACATGGTTCAATTTACAACTGCTTTTGACATATGTGAATGTGTGATGTCAAAGCTCATCGTCTACCTTGAAGGCTTGAGCAAAGACAGAGTGGCCAGGCTTTACTGCTGTCGCTGTTTACCAACCAGACTATCCTGTGACTGTCAGCGCATAGTATGTAGTATTTTTGGAACCAGACAGAAGGTGATTGAGTGTTGCCAGATGGAGCAGCAGCCTTGCACATTGAGATGGGACATATAAGCTTGTAAGCTTCATGTTATTTAGAAAAGCAAGGTGGTTGAGGTACCTGAATTCAAGCTCTAGGGGCTCCCCTTCGGGGTGGAAGCCAGAGGGGTCAGTCACAGCAGCTTTCACCTTGAAGGGCACCCCCTCTGCTAGGGTGGCCTCAAACAGAGACTCTGGTGATGCCTGCACACGCACCCACTCACATGGTCCAAAGTTGCATTGAAAGATCCACACTGCTATGACCGGCAACAGATAACTTGGTTGGTACCTTCTGCATCGGTTCTGATTGGGCGCATGTCCTGTTTGAGCACAACTTCTGCATGCATGCGTTATTTCATGTGACAGGCAGCCACATGTGCTGGTGGAGAGTCACTGCGGTGAGTGCTGTGGCATCCAAAATCAGAACAAGTAGATGCAGGATACAACAGGCTTAACGGCCTCGGGTTTAAGTTCAAGCTGGCGTGCGCGTTCCTGTTATCACGCCTAGCGGCGCAAGGTTTTCTTTTCTTTTTAGATGCAGGATACCTAGCCAAGAACCATATCACTTTTAGCAGACCACTGTCATGCATGTTATCCAGGACCTCACAACAAAGCTACTGAGCATATCTCATGCAATATCTGGTGCAGGTAGATGAGTGCTGTGCTGATGCATGCTGCAGAGTCAGACAGCCTCAGGCAGATGACATGCCACATCCAGGACCTCAGAACAAACCTACTGAGCATATCTCTTGCAATATCTGGTGCAGCTAAACGACTGTTGGTGCATGCTGCAGAGTTGTAAAGCTTCAGGGGGCTGACGCACCACATCTGGGACCTTGAACAAATCCCACAGGGATTGCCCCTCGCCTTGTTTGCTGTCAATTGCTGCATTGTTGCAGTCGGCATGCAGCACTGTCCAACCTGGCCTGCTTGTGTCGATCACCATCAACCCAACATCTCTGTTGCTCTTCATCTGCAGCACAGGACATCACTGGTTGCTGCTCAACGCAAGTACAAGGTCAAAAGGCAGACTGCATCAATGAGATCTCAGCCTGGCTTGACTCAGACCTCAGCCTGGGTCTGACTCAGAGCTCAGTTTGGGCATAGTTCAAAACCCAGCCTGGCTTGACAAAGTTTCAGCCATCCCTGCAGTTCTGCCTTCCGCATGGTTACCCATGCACACATGTATATCGTCAGTGCGCAGTTGGGTAATGCGCAGCTTGTCTGTCTGTGAGGCTTGACCAACATCAGCATGTAGCACCACGCACCTAAGGGTGCAGTACCACATCATACACGTCTCATGCAAAGCTGTGCTGATGCTGCACACAGCAGGGTCAGATGCTCACCAACGCCATGAAACTCTTGTCTGCACAGCAGGATCAGATGCAAGTGTTCAAGTGCGTTCTAGACTGTCTTGGTGTCTTCCACATTTGACGTTTGTCTTCTTCTATATGTGATCAAACTTGCTGGCTGGATAACGCATTGTCCTCTCTCTCTCTCTCTGTCCCATACCTTCGGCTGCAATGGGAGATCATAGTCAGCTCCTGCCAGGCCCTCGATCTCCCTGGCAACCAGACCAGCCACATTCACCATGAGCCTTGTGGAGGAGGCAGCCATGGCGTGAGGCTTGGTGTCCAGTGCACACAGCACCCCCACTCTGTAGCCATTGGCCAGCACAATGGGCGTGCCAATGTAGCTGCGGATGTGAGGAGGCTTGGCAACGACGTGGAAGTCCCTGAACCTGTGAAAGCTCACAACGCATGTCAGCCTCACATTGTGTCAAAGGTGTGTGAATGGTGTGGAGAGTATTTGCATGGCAGATTGTCTGAGAGGATTTTGGTAAAGCCACCAGAGCTGCAGATGGCTCACTCTGTTGCTTAATTTGTGTTGAGCTGTCAGGCAACATGATTTTGTGGGGCCTTCATGCAAAAGCCTCCGCAGAGCAAAGGTGCAGCCAAGCATTTCATTCGTTCATGCACTCGTTCATTCATTCATTTGCTCATTTGTTCATTCATTTGTCCCTCCATCCATCCATCCATCTGTTTGTTCTTTCAATCAGACAGACAGACCGACAGACAGACAGATGGACAGATGAAAACTCTGATACAGACAGACATGCAGACCAACAGACAGACACACACATGCAGACAGGTTTGCAAACTGAACAGAGGACTGTTGTTCAGACGGAGAAATTGCGTGACTACTGTAAAAGCAACACGGTAGTCACCTAGCATCCTTTGTCAAATCCTCAATCATGAGCACTTCTGGAGCATCTGGCACAAGTGCCCAGGCACAGGGGGTATACTGCCTACTCAGCTCCTTGAAGGGCAGGGCTGCACCAAAACGCCTCGCATAAGATTCAAAAACACTAGATCTGCATGCTGAGTTGCTGTACTGACCACAGGGCAGAAAATAAATGTCGCGTATGAAAAGCTGCGTGCATAGACAGACAGGATACAGCTCAGCAGTAAGCAGAAGCTCCAGACGGTGGTATGTGGGGCTGAATGATGCATGTGGTATGCAGAGCATTGGCAAGACAGAATCAGAGGAAAACGGAGAGTGTGGTAAAATGACGATTTGATTCACAGGGTCTGCCTACATCTACAAAGCTGGCTAAATAGAAGTGGACCAGTGCATGATACACTGCTGCATAACCAGCATAGTGTGAGCAGGGCAGCAAGGGTAAGTTAGCCTATTGTTTGGCAGCAAGAGAAGTTGCTCAAGGCAGAGATAAGACATGGCTGTCACCGCCACCTCACCTGCACTGGTGTTGATGATCTGGGCGCAGTTTGCATCAAACAGGGACAGCAGAACCAGTCCCCGCTGCAGAAACAAACATGATGTCAGTTTGGCGTCAGTGCAGATGAAATGCATTTCATACGTGTTGCGCTGTTAAAACAGCTTCAGGGAGTCTGCAAAGACAAAACAAGGAACAGATGGACTTGACATGAAACAAAGTTATAGGGTCATTGCTTGCCATTGCAGCAGTATGCAGGACTTTGGAGCAACGACAAGCAAGTGTACAGCCCATGGCCCTCTTGTCCAGCAAAGTTTTCTACTTCTTCTGCCTGATCAGAGCACAGCAGCTAGTTACCTGATAGCAAGTGCTGATCAGATCAACATAGCGCTGCAAGGCAGGATTTGGTTCCTTCCCGATCAGTCTGAGCCTCTCAGTTGCTGCGAGGCGCTCTGTTTCATTGGCTGGTTTGCCACAACCTGGCCAAGGACTCATGACTTTACAGATGTCTCCACAAGCCACTGGCAGATAAGGGATGCCATTCTGGTGTGGAGCCTGCTCATTGTCACCCTGCAGTTACGTTCTGTCTTTGGGGGAAAAGGTGGGCGCAGTCACACGAACAACACTTGACATATCAGGTAGAGATAGTGGGTTGCAGATCAGGTGCAGTGCGATTTTGCCCGCATAACTGCTACGACTTGGAGACCACTTGCCTGTGTAACAGCTGAAACGGGTAGCCCGTTAGCAGCTGCCGCTCCCGCCTGTGGCAAGGGCACCGAGCGTTGACCCGTGTTTCAAACAGTGTGCAGAGCGTCTGCCCACAACGACTTTTAGCTCTGCTGAGACAAGCAGCTGCGATGGGCTGTTGCATTTACCTTTGTCGTCGCTCCGTCCGTAAAGGAGCCTTTACTTGCTGCCGGAGAGGACACCACACACCCCATGACACCGTTACGTCAACCAGCGAGCAGTGAAAGACGCGCTTTCTCACAAATTCACGACGAGCACGGACATGCTATGTCTTCCGAACTCGAGCATTCGTGAAATAAGAAAAGCCGTTCCGCTTTGCTTTGTGATGCACAAGAAACCTTGGAAACCTTTGACTTGTGTCAAAAATCTTTTCCACGGAGCTTACACGTCCTCCGTGGCGAGCGTTTCAGGCTGAATCAATATTGCTTCATATAGACCGAGCGCCGCTGCACGGGCAGCTGCTGGCCCAGGTGGCTGCAGGACAAGCCCGATCAAGGATTGTCTTCGTCCAGCCGCTTTGCTTGTTTTTGGTACTTTTCTTCTAAAGTACGTACCCGTCTGCACGTCAGCTGGTTGCTAGTAACAGGTCATATAAAAGCTGCAAAACAGGTTTTGTGGAACGCATTTGCCGAGCCCTGTACATAGTACACATCAGTGTTTCGTAAACCTTTTTTAATGTCATTGCCGTCATGAGCGATCTTGTGCAAACCAACCTGCACAGACTGATCAACAAGTCGCAGAAGCGCAGGTACTCTGTCTGCGACAACTGAAGGCAAATCCACAACCAGTTTAAACGTGCTTGTGCCTGCTCAGCAGGAGTGCACCCCACGAAGACGAGCCGTGTCCCGTCCTTAAGAGGCCTTCTTTACTTACACGCTTAGCAGACTCAGGTGATCAGAGCCAGCCTGTAGGAAAACGCACACAGCCTGTGCATCAGCTCAGCACCCTCGCAGAGACTGCAGCCCGCAGAGGCACTTGTCAGCCATCAGCTGCATCAGGCCAATGTCCTGTCTGCGGCGATCACATGGCTGCAGATCTACTGCCAGCTCATGTTGAGCAGGAGCTCAGCGTACTTGCAGACGAAGATGCAAGCTGCACTTTGAGCATGCCAAATGCACAAGCTGCTGCATCTACGCAGCCTCACAGACCAGGTCCAATGCAGCCCTTGCAATCCTCAGCTAGGCGCCCAAAGGCCATGAGGAAAGCTGAGTCAAGTCATCAGCCACAGCACAGCAAGGTACTATCCAACAATGGCATCGTGCATGCCAGGACTTGCTCTACAGGCTTTCACTGCAGAACCTAAGCCTTTAGCACAGAGAAAGTCCACAATCATGAGGTGGTTGCATGACTGTGGCAAGGCAGACGTTCAAAATGCATCTCAGGTTGCAAAAGGGCACATCAAGGCTGAATCACTCAATGTGCCTCAGTCAATCAAGTCCCTCAGCATTCATCTGATGCTGAGCTTGCAGGTGATGGTGCTAGGGGGTGCTCACAATGACATCCAAGCCAATGTCAGCCATGGCAGAAGATCCAAAAGGTGTCAGATCAGACCGTTCAATCATTACAGCAACGGTGGAGGGACCTGGGTATGCCCGTGTTGCTTCTTATGACACACTTGATGTTACAACAAGACAAGCTTGCATCCTGTAAGCATGACTACAAACATAAGCAAGCCGTGTCAGTCCACAACATGTTTGCATGCCAATCAGCTGTTGTTCTATCTTTTGAAAGTGTGTGGAAAGTGAGACATTTGTGTGTATTCAACTGCTCCAAAGCTGTCAAGGGGGGAAAAGGGCCTGGATCACTCGACCCCCGGCACAGGGACCAGACTTTGTAGCGTTGACTGCACTCATCCACCCTGAACCCAGAAGTGCTTCAGATCAGGACTTAATCTCTAAAATGACTGCAGGACTCTGACATGGTAGGGCTAGATGGACTCACCGAGCCTGACAGCACTTGGGAAGGCCGCGGTTCCATTTCCTTGGGCAGATGACATGCTGTGACAGCAGACATCCATCGGCTTGCAGACACAGACACAGACTCACACAGAGATGTATGACGCCCCACTTTGTCACACCAGAATCGTCAGCAGCGGCTGCGTTTGGCAATGTGAAAGAGTGTTTCGCAGAAACTCATTGCATTGACAAGCATTACTCTACATGCCTGGTACTTCATCAGAGGTCTGCCTGTACAGTGGAGATTTGACAGGCTTTAGCTCCAGATCTCAAAGGTCAACTTTGAATCCTGCGTGTCCCAGACTTTCAGCTGCTCTGTGCTTGGGATCTCAGCAGGCGCTTTCATCACCACAAGGAATATGCCATAGAGAATTCAATGCAAGGGTTATCGCCTAATATCTATGTTGTTTGCATAGTATGTTGCTTTCACTGCTCACCATTGGAATGTCCACTGATTTGTTCAACTAACTTGTGTGCAGCATAGAGCAACACTGCTGGGTGGAGTCTGTGCAGCACTGCCGAGCAGCACATTATGGGATGAGGATTTGCTGCAAATGCATGTGTCAGGTGCTTCATCTGTGCACTTGAAACATGATATATAGTAAACCACATGGCATATAGCGAAGAACGCACTAACTTCGTCTCAAAGACACAATACAGCACAGTGGGCACACCTTGGGCTGTCTGCGCATGTTTAAGGCGCTCAAAGTCGCATGCAGGGCTAAATTCACCAGGTTGAGACATCTCTGATCAGACTCACGAGTTACACTTCTCTGTGCCTTTGCAGTCCTGATCAGATGCTGACTCAGCATACATTGATAGCCACCGGACTACCAGTCCAAATGAGAAGGTTGAAATGGCAAACCTCAATAAAGTCCATCAATCCAGCAACAATTGTGTACACGATATACATCAGAATAGGTGTGCTGCGTCAGATCAGCATCTTTTGCAAACACATAAAGATTGTCATGCTCCTAGACCAAGAAGTTTTTGTCTCTTGATAATGGGAACAGGTTCAACTTGGCCTTGCATAGCGGAGCCCAATCCTGTTCCTGCTTCCCAGCCCATGCTGACCAACATCTTGCTGCCAATGTTAGTGCTGTCAAGAGCAGGTGCATGGATCTGCCCTGTAGCCGGCCCTTGCTCTGCATCATGGCTATTTTGCTGATAGCTGCCAAAATTCCTGTGCTTCTGCTTCCTCATCTGCTTCTTTGCCATAGAGCATGACCTTTTCTTCTTCACACCAGCACTATGCGCTGCAGGCTGGGCGTTTTGTGTGGCTGTGCTGTTTGCTAGCAGGTTGTTGACCTGCAGCAAGAAGCAACCACCACCAAGTGATGTCTTTGACGACAGAAGCAGCTAGTTGTACGCTGCTTGTTGCAGCCATGTGAACAAGTTTCCATGCAGGCAGGTGAGCAAGCATCAAGGATGGTTGCTGCCAAGCATACCTGCTGTTGCTTGTGCTCATCTGGAAGACACGTATGACATGTCTTGAACAATGTTATTCCAGTTCTGCCACAAGCTCTTGGCTCAGCTCCATACAATGCAGCCAGAGCCTTTACCTGTCAACAAATGAACTCAGTACGCAGCCTGTTCACAAGGCGTGAGCTGCACTGCACTATGCGATGATGCCTTATCATCAGTGATGCGCTGGAGCAAGTGTTATTCGTACCTCTCGTTTCTGTGCCTTGCCAGTGTATCTTGGCAGTTCCAAGCAATCTGCTGCGTTTTGCTGAGTGAAGGAGCCAAGTCGGTTATTTATTGTTCTCAGGTCAAATGCAGGGGGTTTGGAACCTTTGACTTTGCTCTGCTTTTTGTGCTGTAGTCTAGCCTGTAAGCCTGGAGGCTTGTGAGACGGTACAGCTGTACTAGAATACGGAGGCACAGCCTGAAGGCGCAGAACCTTGTTCCACCACTTGTCTACTGACGATTCTGACGGAGGATCTGCTTGTTTCTCCGGGGAAGAATCGCACGCCTGCTTCAATTGGGTACTGTCTGCCTGAACGTCTGAACAGCCTTGGTCCAGGCCTTGGTCAACACCCGAAGCGCTTTCAGGTACAGGGAACAAAGGATCAGTCGAAGCGCAGTATGCTACAGTGCATGCAATGTGCCGCCATTCAGAGCCATTACTGCCCGGTCGCCTGTCCTTTCTAGGCGAAGCAAACATGCTGCATCACGAGTCTGCTCTCCAGAGAGAGAGAGAGAGATTACAATGCTTTAGCCAGCCAGCAAGTCTGATCACATATAGAAGAAGTCGAAGGTCAAATGTGGAAAACATCAAGACAGT
>JAABUP010004344.1_pt1 | contig 23301 bp, 22 predicted proteins | sample 5559201 | NCBI WGS metagenome assembly JAABUP01 (sample SAMN10711887, study PRJNA513373) | rock metagenome | isolation source: Antarctica rocks | place: Antarctica | reverse complement strand
TCAACAGAGAAAACTGGCAGTGTAGGACACACGTTTACAAAAGGTCTATCCCAGATTCGAACTGGGGTTGCCGGAAGCTTTGCTCCAAATCAAAATCCGGAGTGATAACCACTACACTAATAAACCATTTTTGCTTTCGCTCGTAAGACATCTCGTTAGAGCAAGTAATTACAATGTCTCTAGTGTCTCAAGAGCTCAAGAGCTCATTATTTGCCAGGTCCGGCTGAACAGCCCTATAGGGCTGATCCGGCCGCTAGTCTCGTGGTTCACCACTTCCGAGGGTTAGTTAAATAAGTCGTGGCCGGTAGCGCGAAAAGACCTTGATGTTTGCACAGTCAAATAAGTCCACCGCAACACTTCTAATTTTCTTAAAACTTTCAGGTGATCTATTTGAGAAGTCGGGGATTGCTCTAGAATTTTTTCGAAGTTTTTAGAGCTTGGTGTCATTGGTGAGACCCCGCGCAAGTAGAAATCTTGAAGTTGGAACACCGGCCACGACTTATTTGACCAACCCTCGTTCCCTATATTTTAATAGTGAGTGCTCCAACGAAGATACTCTTGGTATATAAATTGTACTTTGCTCTATACTATAGAAGTTTGTCACCAGAAGTATAGTCTTATTGGAAATATTCGTTAACTTCTTGCTCATAGAAGTTGGGTTTCGTTAACAATTAATCTTGCGACACCGAGCCCACCAACCCCACTTAATACCTCGCAGGGCTGACTCATCCAAAGTCTCAGCTATCCGCAGTCTCAGCTTTCTTGGCCTTTTTGGCCTTGTCTCTTAAATCTAGTGTTTTATCTACCATGTCACGACTAGCTTGCTCCGCTAGCTGTTGAAGATCTGATGTAACTGCGCCCTTCCCCTGCCCTTCTGTCATGATATACTCGATGAAAGACTGCTGCCTTCGACGAAGCATATCTCCTTCTGTCGTTATAGTATTGCTAGTCCGGCGTGGTAGTGGCAGGGAGGATAGGTTTTGAAGGATAGCGCGAAGCGGCGCCGATTGTTGCTCTTGGATGGTCTCTCTAAAATGCCAAATAAGCATTTGTATGATCATCGTCACCGGTTCGTAGACAAACATCACCTGGTCCTCTAATGCAAAGCGGAATTCAGGTACTACCATCTGAGCGTGACGCCAAACTATTATGTCGTCGACGAATTGGCAGAATTCGTTAATGAGCTCACGACTTTCTGGGACCCTGATGGATCCGGTCCGTACAAGGTCCATAAACTGTATTACGGTACTCTGAAGCCTTGCTGTTTCGAGTGGATCACTAATAACATAATTGGCTGAAACGAGTAAGGCTGGATCGAATATAGGCTCATTCATGGTGTTGTCCTAGTCAGCGTGTTAGTTCTAGGGATACTGCTGACGTCTGTTATTAAGAAGAGCCAGGAATCGGCATCCTCTCATATCTTCACGGCAACTATAGAGTTGCACAGATAAAGGTACACCGATAAATGCAGGAATGCGCATCCGAACGGTCATTGGTACTCCTAGTATTCCATTCTGGCCTGTAATTGTGCTTTGTACCTGTAAGTCACCGCTTGCACCCCGGCGGACAAGCTGCTGGGCCGAAATTCCATATTGTGGCAAATCCAAAAGGGAATATGCGGCTATCCAATTCGCGGGCTGGGCATCAATGCAGTCCTTTGCTAGCAATACATCGTCTCACCGCCGCAAAAGTATCTCATTTGATAACGCCTCTCCCCTTAGCCTGACCTTGTGCCAGAATTCCGAGAAGGATATTCCTTAGTCCTCGTCTGAGTTCACGAGCCATCATTCTCTTGACGATGAACCCACGCCGCCACTCCCGGCCTCTTACAGAGCTCTCCACGGACCAGAGAATCTGTCAAGGCTTTGACTCCGAACACGCATTACTGCTTCGAAGCAACCTATGTCTACCAATAACCTATCTTCCTTGCACGGAGGAAAATCTCGTCGCTCTCGGGCTAACAGAAATTTGCGCTTTATCGGGTAAAGGCAAGGTATTATTGCACCCCATCAAAGACGACGGCTGATCTGACGATGGCCCAGGTGTTCTGGGTCCCAATGCCAAATAATAGGCAATTCAGGTTGGGATTGGCTAAGGGCGCCGCAGGTGAGGAGGAGATCAGAAGTGTGAGGAGGTTTCACCGACTTCCAAGACTCCTCTATGTGCCTTTAGTATGGAAAGACGGAGAAAAAGATTTATGGTTCTCTACAGCGCACGTGGGTGAGTCGTTAGGTGACCGCGCTGCCAACATCCCCACGGCTTATACCAGCTATCCAGATCGCCATGAGCTTCTCAATGCTCGAAACGGTGCTCTCACGGGGACGGATTGCGTCATGCCTCTTGACCTGGTTTACGAGGAGGCAGAAGCCGTGAGTGAATCCCGAATACCTCGGCTGTGGCGTGTGATAACGTTCAGTCACCCACAGGTCAAAATCAGGCTAAGCGGCTATAATGAGGAGCACATGGGATCTAAAGCGTCGATCATGATTATCCCCCAAGTGTACTTGGGTTGGTGCCACGATCTCCAAAAGAACTCAACGCCACTTCAAAAAACTTCTCATTCGATAGAAGAGTGGCCAGGGGTATGGCACGTCGGCGATAGAGCTACCCTTAGCAGCTATCAGATACAGACTATAGACGGCATCGCTCAAAGACTCTGGACGATGTATTTCGCGAACCAGCCGAGATCCCTTGTTCCACTGGAGGATGTGGTTTCTGCAACTACTAGCATCCCATGGAGAATGCCCCAAGGGAGACAGGCCCGAATTGAAGTCTAGGCACATAGTTGGTCTGATCTAGCCTTCATCCTTTTGACTCTTAGCAAAGTTTCCCCAGGTAGCCTGAAGTAGTATCTGGAGATGGTAGCATAGAGAAGCCATCGGAACCATTTCATCATGAGTTCCAAATCTTGCCTGTCTCTGACCACCTAGGACCTTTAGCAGTCCCTCTAACAGTTCCTCTTCTGCCACAGCATACGTGTCTATGGGACCCGATCTAAGCTCGACTCGTTTATACTTCCCAGTCGAGGATATCAATTGATCTGAGGGGAAGACGAAGCGCGCGTGATTAAAGCACATGCAAGTGTATGGGAATAGGTCACAGATGACCACGGTCGTTGGGCGCTGCGCTATCACAGATGCTAGGTAGCCGGAGCCCATATATGGCTGGGGCCAGTGAGCCCAAGAAAGGGCCATGAAACTGAGAGGGATAACGGGGGTGTTTTTATCGAAATGCCAAACCCGACATGGAGGCTCTCCATCACGATCGTATTGGAGCTTTTCGGCCGCGGACCAGGTGTACCGAGCTAGAGCGAAACGGCATATTGGATTTCCCTCACCGACGTCTAACACAGCAGCCGTTCCACTAGAAATTAAAAGATTAGTGATCGATGCTAGCCTCTACCGAGGGACATACCTACGATTTCCGACAAAGTTTTATCAGGCTTTCCGCTGCCCATACTTCGTACGTTAACCCTCTGAGTTCGGGATGAGCGGCAGAGCCATAGCCTCTGTCAAACGTGCTCGTAGACCATTTCTCCAGCGGATGGGACTCGTCCTCACTGTTCGCTTCTAGAGACTCTCTGCCATCTATTGAATCCTCATCTGCGATCAGCCTCGTCTCAGGGTGACTGTCTACCTCGTATATATCCACCGTGTGTAAGGGACATAAAGGTATTTGTCTGCAGGGTTTCATCGAATTGGTTTGACGCTTTGAACGTTGAAGAATGGTTTCAATATCGCGGACTAGATGGTCAGGAGTGTCGAAGCGAACAGCATATTCGCTGAAAGTATATGGCTCTTTGGAAGACCATTTCAACATGTGGTCAGTAGCAAGGCTCGGTGCATGTGTCCACCAATGTTCAGGAATAGCGTCTCGTGGGATAAAGTAGGCGTCGGCAGCGGAGGTTCCTACTCGACCATCAAAGGGAACATGGCTTGGACTATGGGTCCATAGGTAGTCCCATTGCGCTTTCCAAGTAAAGATTCGCCGGTCCATATCGATATTATAGGATTTATGTAACATGGCGGCAGAACCTGTTTCATCACGACAGATCCTGTAATGGCCCTTTTTGGCCTCCACAAAAATCTCCTCTTGTGTCGCGATCTCGACGATCTTGAGATCGCCAAATAAAGGGGCGAAAACGATCACCTCGATCTGGAACGCCAGAGAGAAGTCCTTAAAAGCTGCATGTAGTTCCTGTACTTCTGCCATGGCTTTTTGCCAATTGAGTAAACCTGGCTCGAGCACCGATGAAGTGAATTGTTCTGGAGGAGGTACGCCAACAAAGCTGACTCCGGTGTAATGGTTTGCCCTTCGAAAGTAAGCCAAGGCTCGATGTTCTTCCAATAGGCTCCTATCTTACCATTCTTGAGTAACTTGATTTACATAGTTGCGCATCCCATTGAGTGCTAGCCCCAGCTCTGACACAGGTAGTAGGAACGGTGTGAGCTTGGGTGGAAATGCAGGCAAAGGATGTAGAGTCCATACTGGACGATAAGCATTGAAGTATGCAAACGAATGCGCATGTTTTGCTGCTGGAGCTCCTAATAAGGGAAGTAAACAGTGCACTGGGACGAAGGCAACGAACGCGGGATCTGTAGAGGCGGTCAGAATGACGGCCTGGCAAGTGCTGCTTTGTTCTCTGCTCAAAGCGATTGGGTACAGAATGCTCTTATCAGGATCAGCCCTTGGAGCTATATCCTTAACTTCTATAGGGATGAGACATTTCGTGTTCTTGTAGTCTGCTATCGCCGTCAAGGTTTTCTCTGTATGACTGGTTGCAAGAACATCTGTGCCAGTATAGATCGCACCATCGTCGCGTGAACCTTCGAAGCCTTTGATGAATGAGTGCTCCCCGCTGGCATAGCGACATATACGAGCTTCGGATAAGAGAGCGGCTTGGCTCCGCGTAGCAGAATAGTAGCCCTTGAGAGCAGTAGCCAGATCAAATGACATGGTCCAGGTGTTGTGCTGTCTAAGAAGTGATGCGAGGATCAATGCGCAAGTGCAATGTGTTGCAATCTGACACCTTGTCAAGCAGTGATCTGAAGCAAACCGCTAAGTCATGCAACGAACCGTATCGCGATCTACGTTAGCTGAACGTACTCAAGCAGGCTCCTCTCTTCCGCTAAGTTTTCAAAGTCTGGAAACCGGCCTGAAAACCCTTCCGTGGCTGCTTGATGGAATAAGAGGAGCACCGGTACCGTAGTCTAAAGGTACCCCGCCGGCTGCGTTATCAACATGCTTGAAGTACTTCAAGTGGTCTGGAATCGTAGCTGGTTGTTCCTTCGCTGATGCAGGTAGCGTTCGGTAAGATAATGGCTACATATCAAAACCCTCCATGGACTTGCAAAGACCCTAGACTCTTGATGGTTGGCGGGTACATAAGGCATTAGCCCTCAAACCTCGTTTGGCGGTATCATACAAAATTAGGCCTATCTTGTTAACAGATAAGCCGATGTATAATAAACAAAAACAGCTAGTTCTTAAGACTCATATCTACGGGCCTTGCGACTTGTTAGTTAATCGTGTCAAAGCCTCAATGCTATACTAAACTCTTCACACATTGGTTACAACATCTCCAAATGACCAACACCGAGTGTGTGTACTTACTAACATTTAGGGTCCTCCTCTTGTAAGCATATTTTATAATCTCCTCGGCCAACAGATCGTTAATAATGCAGGGAAGAAAGAATGCTTGGATCGTCGGGGTCAAACAGAACATATTAGCTTTGGATGCCGAGCCCACACAGTACCCTCATGCTCGGAAAGTTAAGAGCCTTTCTAAGAAATTAACGGATGTGGGAAAGGAGTAGGCAGTCTTCACTGTCCCTAAATACGTCTAGATCGAAGGCCTACTAAATCCATCTAGGAGAAAAGCGGCCATCGAGCATGAGAAGACGGAAAATGTGAAGAGACCAAAATTCAAACGTCCTACAACAGGGAAACCACGCAAGGCTGGAATCTCTAAGAAGAGGGCGGCCGCTCTCGAGGCGCGAATAAAGGCTAAGAAAGGACTGATTACAGGGAATATAAGTAAGAAAAGGCGCTCAAGTACACATCAAAATTCCACCTCTCATCGTCGGGGAAAAGGACTACCTATCATCGAACTCTCGACAGAGGATTCCTCGTGTGATCGTAACACGGAGGAAGAGGGAAGTGAACATGGCAGCATACCTAGTGCCAATGGCTTTTCCCCTTCAGAGACAGTGCCGGCACCTAGAAAGAGCCGAAGGCTCTTGCTTTTAGCTTCAGGCAAAGAGACTGGAGGTCCTACAGACGCCGGCGAGCAGCATTTCGGCTCAATATCCGACGGTTCTATAAGAAGTCAGCTCTCTGTTCAGCATAGCCTTCTATCTCCAGAGGGATCAAAACCGATGGCTTCATCTTCAAAGCGTGCGCAACTCCCAGAAGTTGCTACGAACGCCGACGGAATAACTAGTAATAGCAGTCAAACCCAGAGGAACAATAAGAGAAAACGAGATGGCCAATCTATAAGCACAGCATTAGGAAACGAAGCATATGGGTTAGGGACGTCAAAGAGAGCGAGGAAAGACCGAAAGACAGGGATCGGTCATAGAGGCTCAACCATGTCACGTTAAAGAACAAGGTCTCGCGGCCTAATGTCAAAAATGGGTAGAGATAAATCTTGCGCTCCAACTCACATAGATTAATAAACACACCGAGTTTGAGATAATACGCCTGCGTGCTTGAGCAAATCTAAGATCGTTGATCACGAGACCATCCCATCCTTCTGCCTTTTGACTGGAGCAGAACAGGGCCGACCTCCTTTATCAATCAAGCACCGCCACGACTACCTAGGCCCGTTGCCCTGATCCTAGCACACAAGAAGTCTAAGGGACGTCTAGCAAAGCTCACACTCAAGGACGCGTAACCAGTTGAATCCTTCACAGTCAATCTCGTCCAACCCTGCTTGAAGGTGATTTCCTGCGCTCACCACCGCTGCAATAGAGCCGAGACGATCGCCAAAGCGGCGTGGCGTGGCGGATCTCACTTAAGCAATCTTCTTCGTGAATTGGTTCGTGCCTATGAACAATATGAGTCCACAGTCCGTCGATGCTGGCATAAGTGCGCGTACAGAAAACGCAGAGTGAATCAGGTCTTCCTCATATAATGGCGGGCAGCAGCTCGTTGACCAATCGATCATTGTGTAGATTTATCGCTGGAAACGAGCATGGGAGGTGGGACTCCAAAGTCGGGTAGAGGAATCTCCTTGGTCTTGGTTTAGGTGCGGCTGGTGGCATCTTTCTTGCTTGTCGAAGAACTGCAAACTGGATGAAATAGGTCTCTCGCATGGTCAGTGCGGCATGCTGTTGGCTATTAATGAACGTGTAAGACTGGGTGATGGAACACTTACTTGCATCAGACAGGGCGGTGTGTGCTTCGAACAATGCTCTGGGACCACCCTGCTATCCTGTCGTAGTAAGCGTGCTTGAGAGCAACAATCTGACCGGTCGAGATTCACATCAGCCGGCTCGTACGTGACATGGACTATACAGTGTTCATGATGGCAAGTATGGGACGCGTCCATCGGTTTGAACGGACCACCGCCAAGAAAGTTGTCAAGTTCGAGCCCTGTCCTAGGCCACTTCATGAACCAAGCCGCTGCTCGGGCAAGAGTAGTCGCGTGGTCCGAATGAGAGTACTGTGCTCTTCCCATTCCTCGAAGATGTATATCGTTGTTCTCGAAGACGCGTAATAGTTCCATGGGTTGCATCGCTTTCCACGCTTCGGGAAGAAGTACGCACGTCCCGGTATGACCAACTCGTACTCCCCATTGCGCAAGGTGATGCTCAAATTTGCTGTTAAAGTATGATTTCCCAGAGCCAGTGAGCCACTCTAGGCCTCGCTGTTGCGCCGCCATGTTCTTGGATTGCTTTACACTGTAGGAAGGCATTATGGGTCGCGAGCGAGCGAGATATGCACGGCCATTAAAAGTCGACGACCGTCTGCGCTTTTTGCTCACCTCGGCCTGTGCGAGCTTGGTCTGCTCTGAGCAATTAGGCGAGGCGCCAGAAAGAGCTGCTCCTTCTCTCTCTGACTGAGGACGTCGTCCTAGTATTTGTAGCTCGCTATGGCTTTGAGAATCCGGCCACTGCTGTCGATCCGGAATGGCTTGTCCTGCGGCGTTCAACGGATTGCTATTTCGCAGCTGATAGTCCCACAAGGCACTCAAGCGTCTTGGTGAGGACGGGGAGTTTACCGTTCGGTCCTCGCTCAACGTCATCTCAGCTTCTTGAGCGTGAGTGACGTAGGGGCCCAACTGGTTTCTCAAGCTCGGTCTCCGAAGATTGGAGGCCGCAAGGGCGTCGGAATTGACATGTACCGCGAAATTGCTCGGTGTGGAGGACGCTGATGTGATAACACGTACTTTTCTCGTGTCTGCGGATAATCGCCTGTGGGTAGATGTTGGAGCAGCCTTCCGAGCCCCTGCGTCGTATGTGATGAATACTAAGCTGGTCTTGCGGTGTTGATCTGTCTTGTGCCGCTTGAGATTGCCTAGCTTCTTGAAGGTCTTGTTGCAGGGTCCGCTGCCATTCTTCCCCGGTTCGTTACACTTATGCTCTCTCATCTAGACACCATTAGAAGCATATTCTGAACAGACGGTTCGCATGCTTACCATGTTTGCAGCCGTATCAACATGCAGTTGCATTCACCAATGAGCAGCGCTTTACAAGAGTTTGCACATCAAGATGTCAGAGTGTTCGAGAGGATAGAGCTTCAAGAATTGAACGTTGGAAGCGTAAGAATCCTGCTTAAAAAGAATCAGTCGTCACCTTTAATCTAATCATCCGAGACATCCAAGGACCTAGACCTGTTCCTGAGACACGCCACTCGCCAGATTAGGTCAAGACGTCTCTAGTATAAGGTAGAGTTCTTTATCCAAGATCTTCCAAGGGCTCCAAGACAACTCGACCAAACGCCGGCAGCAACTATACCACCACGACGTATCATTCAAAACGCGTGATGTCGTCATCGCCAAAGGCAGCTTCCGAGAAGCCTCGAGGGTAATTTAGATGAGCAATGAAGGGTTTACGGCGTTCAGAGGAGCACGGCCAAAGGCAGCGAGCAAAGAGGAGCCTAAGAATGGAGAACTCTAACGGGTGGAGGACGAAGATCTTTGAGCGAATAATAGCACTATTATTACCGTACAAGAAGTCGCTAATGTCAGTATGAGAATACTCTTCGAGTCCTGCCTGCTCGTTACAGAAATACGTAATCGTCCAAGATCAAAGCCTTGCAGTATTTAGATTGTGATCCGCATGGGAAGACTTAGATAGGGAGGACCTCACCAGATGTAGCTTTAATATGTTCAGGCGGGGCAAGCCGGTCAAAGCATACGACTATCCAAGACCTTTCCACCACATCAGGATTCCGTCCTTAGAGAGATCAACTGCTAAGTAGCTAAGCTGATCAATCAAAAGGAAGATCCGTGTACCTGTAGTAGTCAATTAGCACGATAACTGGGTGATTGAAGGAAATGTCCATTGGACATGCAGCTCAAAGGAATGAAAGATGTCGTTCAGCTATCGAAGACGTCTACAGACACATGTCAGGCAACGCCTTTTGGGGGGGACCGCAACTTGGTCGAGGACTTTATAGCCTGTATGAAAGTGCAACACGTGTATCCAAGCATTCTAGCTGCATATCCCTTGCCTCAACACCGTCCGCTATTCTTCATTAATCCCGCGTTGCCGTCACATTTTCCCCACTATCAACAAGCCAAGTGTCCACATATTCGTACTCCATCTCGTCCTCGTCCGGCCGTAGATCGCGTATCATTTCAAGCACGTTCCCCAAGTTTTGTTCCAAAACTAATATCTCACGGAAGACGTCCCGAACAGTCGAGTTATAGCGTTGACTCCAGTAGCAGTGATGATGTGTTGGAGTGGTAGCAGCAGGAGCGGGAGCGGAAGGTAAAGGATTGCTATGATGGCCATTGTAAGGTGAAGAGTCTGGCAAACGGAGACTTGGTCTAGGCCGAGACAGGCGACGACTCGCATGCGGATTGTGTGAATTGCCAGAGGTGTTGGTGTTGGCAGGCGATAGATTGGGGCGACGGGTCATAGGCTGAGCGCGTTCAGAACCGGCGTGTTGATTGCGTGTTGTGTAGAGGGAAGATTTGGTAGTAAGGGACCTTGGGGTTGCAGTTGAATGATTCTCTGGCTGGTTGCCAGCATATCTGCCTCTTGTTGGTTGAGCCGAGAACTTTGATCGTGACCGGTGCGGGGCCATTGCGAACCGTTTTCAGAAGGATATGTAGGGGAAGAGGACGGTAGGAGTTTGAAGACCATCGTGGTCTGTTCTGACATCTTTATATGGTATTCTTTGCTTCTGAGACGGTGTTTCATGCTCGCTTGCCATCACCTATTTGAGCAGATGGCGATGAAACGGCTTTGTCTATAGTCTCTCCACTTGCCTCACGCATACGACAGCATCTGAGACCTTAGGGAATGGTAAGCATGATAGGGTGTACGAAAAGGTCTGGATCTAAAATGTTTTAGTTTATTAGGTAGAGACTTTCGGTGGGGAATGATCTGAGTATGACGCGCAGATCTATCAGGAAATAACGAATGGCGATTCCACCAACACTTGAGTCTTCAGGATTTCAGTCGCGTTCGAAAGTGGCTCTTTCCTGGAAGAGCTAGTAGAGGGAAAAGGAGTTCTTAGGTCTATGGGAACATCACACGAGATCAATTAGTATGTTTTTGTAAGTTGCATGATTCTATTCCATTATCTCCTATAAACACCAAGAACGCCCGTCATCCACAGTCCTTCGCCCAGCCGCAGTCAAAGGTTGAGGGAGCAAGTTGCCAGTGTGCCTAATCTGCAGTAACGGTCTCCATGTACTGGTCTTGGAGATCCACGAGGCGATAGACCTGCTCCACGATGGCCTGCATACAGCGTTTCTGCCCGTTCATGATCAGCAGCTTTCCCTTTTTCAATTAAGCAGAATGACACACCTTCTTCGAGTCCGCTCCGTTCCCGCTATCTGCAGAAGCATCAGGGACCACATCATTCTGACCGCGAGTGTATGCGTAATCGTAGACTGTCAGAAGACAATCATTAATTGCTTTCTTAAGACGGGGCTCCTCGCCGATGGCATCGATACTGAACTTCAAATCACCCATCATGAATGCACTAACATCATTTGGCTTGTTTTGTTGGCGTTGCGCAGCTGAACTCGGTCCGGGGTCGGCATCTCGCTTGGGGCGTCTGCCTTGTGGGCGTGGCTCGTCTTCGGAGTCAATCTGATTTTGCGAGCGTCGGGCACGGTCTTTACGATCTGGGTCGATATCACTACGACTCTGCTTGCGAGTCGTTCGGGAGCTGGGGCCCTCTGTAGAGCTGACCGGCTGTTGGGGCTGGGAAGAGATCATATCGAGAAAAGACTCAGGTCCTTGGAACTCTTGACGGCGAGTGCCAGAGGCTGCATCTCCTCTGCGAGTAGGCTTTGGACCAACCAGTTGACGAGCCTTGGCCAGATCCATGAATCTTTCCGCAGGAACAGATTTCTTTGTTCCTCGTCTCTGCGTGCGTGGTATTGGTGGATGATCCTCGCCCTCATCACTGCTTTTATCACTGCTTTCATTACTGCTGTCTTGGTGGCGATCAGGATTTGCACTCCTAAAATGGTGCCTATCTGGTCTCTATCGACACAAATTAGCTTGATCAAAGAGCGGGGAGAAACATCGGGTACCTTTGAGTCGCGGGTGTTCGGATATCCTGGCTCTTGGAAATTGTGAAAACGACAGTGGGTTCCTTCGTGATGCTTCCCAAGTGGCATTCCACATGGGGCTTTGTTAGGCTTGTAGCCTGCACAATATCGCTGGACTGATGGCATTGTAGTTGGAATGTCGAAAGAAGTGGTATGCAAGGATCTGATTCGGTTGGTGTCTTATGTTAAAAGAGTGTTGGAAGGTGTGCGAACGTGGGTCCTTTTATGACTGCATCTCGGTGTTGGCGTCTGAGCACAGATTTGAAATGTGAATCAACGAGGTCTGCCAAACAAAGAGACACCACAGGGATCGTTAGACGGCCTTTTTGAAGAAATTCGAACGCCTGATCTGTCTGCGATCAGGCTGGAAATAAGGCAGATTGGCCACTTCCAACGCGAGAAGTGGAGGGATCATACGGATGTGTTTCGGATTTAGACAAAGCGCTCAAGCTTCTGTCTCAAGCGGTGCGTCTGGACCACGGATGGACTTCGCATGGCTTCCACCTTGTCCCTTGGGCTTGCCTTAGGATGTCAGTCTCTCAGTCTCGCTCGCAAGTGAACACCAAACAATTATGTGATGGACCACCGCCCTTTGCCCAGTCTCAGGGCACTCACCGGATTGTGGTAGGGCACTATAGGACTGGCGATCACATCTCGAAGAGGATGTCAGAGAAGCCTATGCGAATGGCCCCGGGAAGGTGACCTTTCTACACAGAAGCTGCCTCTCGTTCAAACGTGCTGACACTAGACTATTCGCGTTTGCGTAAGCCACTCGTACCACACCATCAGAGAATACACGGTCAATGCCATGATGACACTGATCACGAACAACACCACCAGGATCGAGCCCATCATTTTCAGCCCGTATGTGATCATCGCAAGCATAGAAGTGTTATATAGATTCGCAGTACTTGCATCCGGACTGACGACCTTGGTGGCAGAGCTCGTCGTTCTGTTCCCTTCCTGTACTTGTTGAGAAGCACCTGTTTTACGTCGGCCGGGCGCCATGTGGTCGTCTGTTCGGTAGCTGTAGCTACTTGTAACGGCCTAGTATTTTGGAGAGGATGTGGAAGATGAGCACGCGGAAAGGCTGATTTGCTAAAGCTTGTCAGCTCCGACTAGTAGTACGTAACGACGTTCAGCTTACTTAGTGTTGCAGGATGATTGGACTGGGAAGGGTACACAAAGCCCCCCTGCTCCTTTTGGTGGCTAAAAATCGTTGGCTGCTGGAAAGAAAAGAAGAAGAAAGAAAAGAGAAGAATCAACACGCAACGGAAAGACGAGGATTATCGGTGAAACAATGAGATAGACACCGAGGTTGCCTTCGGCTAAGCTGCGCGTACATTATTTCTGCAAGATGTTAAATTGTCCACCCCGCCATTGCCTGCCGTAGTATTCAAATGGCTAGCTTCGCTTTGTAACAAGACAGCCAGCCATCTCTGATTATACAGACTGTCTCTCTACCTATAGGAACCGAGGGAAGGTTATACTCCCACGCGAGGAGACTGAAGCTGACTACCTGGCAGCTCCCGATCCCATGGACTCTCGCCCGAGACTTCGAGTGGCATTGCGAATTGACTGGGCGCTAACTTCAAATCTCTGGAGCAGAAATTCAAGTTGCTGCCGCCCATCCTCTCCGAAATCGTTTCGAAAACTACCCGACTTCCTCAGCACTTCGAGCAGTGTATTTAGATTAGTGTTGATAGCCATGGTATTATTCCATAGATCTGAGAACAGCTCGAGGAGATCACTGATGACGGAGAGCAGTTCCTGCGTTATTTGGAGAGCATCAGCTAGGTACTGGATGTCTGGGGGCTTTATCACTCCGAAATGGACGCCTAGCCGCTTGGAAAGGCTCCAGTGACCCATTGTGATATCTAAGTCGCTCATGATCTGTTTCGTCGCCGTCTTTATCATCCCTTTCAGCGATAAGCATTCAGTTTCGAGTTGCTTGAGTCCCGTGTAGATCTTTTCTCCGGGCTCTAAAAGCCACTCGACCATGGTCTTCCATTCGTGGACGTGATCGTAGAAGCGATGCCTAAGGGCTTCCTGAGGTGTGCTTCTGCGTCTACCGAGTTCCGTAGAATGATACTCTTCGGATTCATTGCGTAGCTTCCGCTCGATACTGGCTCTTGTTGCGTTTGTCTGATACAGGACTACATCGGGAATGGATCCGACATGGTGAAGGAAGATGTAGAGATTCTCAGGTAAGTTGTAGCTTAGGTCTAGTATCGTCTGCATTTTCACTTCTATCATATTAAAATTAACCCTCTTAAGACGTTCCTCTTGTTGTAAGCCCCTAACCTCGTCCAATTTAAGGACCAGTGTATTTCTATGCTCCTTCAGCGCTTTGGGAGCAGCGTACATCTGTCCGTTCAGTCCGAGTACCTGCGAGAAGCTTCCGTATAATTCGTTGAACGCGTCATCAAAGAATTGAGCACCGTGGCCCGTCCCTTCAGCCTGACAAACGGTTGGAAAGATCCGCGTATAGTCGTCCCAGCGACAGACCAGTACGCAAACGTGGCCTACACCAGGCATTGTACAAACTACTCGTGAGCCAAAATCGGTGCCTGCTTGGATCGGCGTCTGGAGGAATCCAGGCATCCAGGAATAAAACCATTGAACATAGGCAGCAGCTACCAAGAGAGCTACCAATAGGACAATGAATCCTCCAAGGACGCCGTAGAAGGACGATCGTACAATTGGCCATAGTGATCGTTGGAAAATGCCAAGGCATCCTAGTAGAAAAAGGCGAACAACACGGAGAGTCTGGGAAGTGGTAAGAGCGTCAGCGAGAAAGGATATAGTCCTCGACAGCCATCTATTAGATGGATGTCCCGACGCCGGCTGTAAGTCAGTAACGGGGTGTGTGTCCGAAACCTCTTGATCATCCTTCCGTGGTGCAATTGTGTTCCAGCTATTGCGTCTACCGCCACGGTGCTCAGGAGAGAGTCCGGAGAGAACGTGGGAAAAGGTGACACCGAGAGGGGCGGAGTACGGCCCCCTGCGTCCTAGAGTGTCAATTGTAGGTCGGCCTTGACATAGGTTTGCCTCGCCGGACTGCGGTTTTCTGAGGATTGATACTGGATATGTTGCTAGTGTAGCTCGATCCTTCCCAACGGCTCTAGTAATGCCTATGCGCTTTGTGGGCTCCGCACCACGAGATTTGTGTCCTTTTCCCTTGCGGGTGAAGTCTGTAGTCAAAGTCGCCTCAGAAGCCCGACTAGTAGGACTCTGAAGGGTTGTGATAGTCGTGTCAGAGTCCTCGTCACTATCTGTTCTGAGTTCCGGTGGCGAAATTCCGATATGAGATTTAGGGGACGATACTAAAGCTGATCGGTCTGAATCCTGTATTCTTATTAGGAGGGCTAATCATTTGCAGTGTCAAGACCGACTTACCAAATCTTCTCCGGCCTGACTTAAGTCAGTCTCCGAAGTATATTCAGCAGACGTAACGGCACTTCTATTTCTGGATTGCTCTCGTCTCCTCGAAGGTCTGCCACTTATTTCAGATGAGCGCGAGAGAGCTGCTTCCTATATTCTTGTCAGATGTTTATCCCACATAAGGCAGATAAAAGCACCAAATCTACTTGGATGAACGGGTCTTCGCTTGAATCAGATTCCGAACTGCAATCGTCAGACACGACAAGACCCTCCCCCCCCCCCTGCTCTTGCTGTTTCCTTTTCTTCTCGACATGTAGCCTTCGCTTCTCATCTCGAGCTTGCTTCCTCGCCTGCTTCGCAGCATATATTGCTCTGATTGTTTCTTTGTCATCATCCACCAGAGCCTGGTCATGATTGCCAGCAGCCATGGCTTGATATGTATTGCTATGTAAGATAAAGAACCACGAAAGCCAAGCTGAAGTATCCAAATGTGTCAAATGATATCGAATCACAGCCCTTGAAGGTGATGAGGGCGAAGAGTGCAGAAGCTGCTGGAATAACTGTTGTTGCGGGCGGCAGTATTATGTAGCTAGCCGTTTTCAGCCATGATTTTGTGTGAGACAAACGACCGCCTTGTAACTTACATCCTTCAGCAAACCGTGCATCAATCAAGGTGTATACACTATATCATCAATGGAAGCTCCAGACTCCTTGCCTAGTGATCCGGCTGTTGGATCCGACGCGGAAGCCGCAAGCGAAGCTCCTGATATAAATGGGCCTTTCGTCGGTAAGACCCAAATGTCGAGCAAACCGGATACAGGTGCTTACGCGGTGGGGGAGATTTTAGATCAGTGCGTGGGCATTAATGCGGATGGCTCTCAATGCGCGAGAGGCAATATAACGACGACTAAGGCATGGCAGAAAAAATCACAGAAGGAGGGAAAGACAGACGTAGAAAAGGACGAAGAGCAGCTCTGCTCTTGGTGCATCACCAGGCAACGGAAGCAATCACTAAACGTCGATAATTCTGTGACCAGGGATTTGGAAAGCAATACGAGCCCCGTACGTCTCTTGAATCGGACATGAAATCGCGCTAATAACATTTATACAGGCCGCAGTGGAAGATCATGACACTGGCTCAGATACCCCCGTTGGCACAACCCCAAAGGAACGTTCGACACGATCGCGATCTGCGAAGAGTTTGCCGGCATTCGTCCCTCTAGACAAGAGCATATCAAGTGCTACAGCAAAGGATGACCGGCGCGCAGAAAAGCTCGCAGTGTCCGGTGCCCGCCGTGCAAAACAGCAAGCTGTTGATGACGATGACGTCATTCTCGTGGAGATGCAAAAACAGAATGAAGCGGACAGCAGCGATACCGGGATTACTTCTGGAGAATCGGAGGGTGAGGTGCATATCTCTAAACCAAAGTCCTCAAGGCTTGCAAAACAGACCAAGCGGACTAGATACTTATACACGATGCCAGTGCCAGGCGCTTACGGTGACGAAAATGAGGCGCCTAATATCAACCAATCAGAGCTTTTCTCGACGACTCCTAAGATTTCGAAGCGTTCCATGTATCCAAGCCCATCGCAGCTATTCGAATCGATTGAGACTTTAGACCAAGTCAAAGCGCTTTGCGAACGACAGGAAACTGCTCTACCGGAATATACTTCGACCATCACCAAATCCATCACACAGCTGCAGAAGGATGTCCACGGTAGCCAGCATACATCGAAAGTTTCGCAGGAAGAGCTCACGAAGATTGTTGGGCACATGAGAAGCATACACCTCGCCATCTCCCAACAGCAGGATACAGACGTTCGTGGAGAAGTCAAGAGGCTCGGAAGACAGATACACGACATGGAAACGGCGCTTGAACAACAACGGATCGCGCTTCTCAAAGTTAATCAGATGATGGCTGAAGAAATTCGCCAATTACGGCTTGATGTGAAGGACCAAAGTCGCCCTGAGCCCCAAGTCCCTGACCAACGTCGATCTCTTAAAAGTGCAATTGATGCCCAAGTCAGTGATCTTTGATAAGCGTTGGATCGTAGTACTAACTGAGATGTCTGAACAGTACGATCTAATCAAGAAGACAAGGAATCGATTTGCGACCTCCCCCAACGACGATGATGATGAATATATTGGTGATCGCCCATGAATGAGCGGCCATCACTCCTCTAACCTTGAACACTGCCTTAACGATAGGAAGGGAGGAACAAGGACAGTCTTTCTTCTACCCTCGATGGTTTGAGTGACGTGTGCTGGGGCTTTTGTAAATTCAGCGCTTCTCTCCATGGCCTGGGACCGAGTTTCGAAGTACAAAACAAGAATGATTGACACTTTGCTTGGGGTATCGCAACGGCTGGATTCATGGACATCTGAAAGACACCTTACATAGAGTGCTAGTGAAGCAGGTTTTTGACGTCCATTGAACTGAACCTTCGTCTAGTATCATCAAATGATCGGCCATGTTATGCTCACAAATAATCAACAGATTCTCAAGTTCATGATGTTGAGCCTCTATATCTATCATCAATCGATCTGCCACGCAATGCTCACAAAGAAGCCAAACCGTCGTGAATGCCAGGATCTATCCGCACATCTTTCCTTTTTGGTCATCAATGACCCTTGACGTCCGTGCTTAGACGATATAAACCGGAGAACCATCAGGATCCCCGAAGACCCCAGCGCAAAACATCATCCCATCCAAAGCCGTCTCCCTGAGTCTCCTTCAATTTGATCACGGTAGGATTGCCTCGTTTCCCGCCATCACTGTAATCGTCCCAGTATGCTTGCCAAAGCAGTGCAGTTCGTTGGACTTCTCGCAGTCGGGCTCCATCGTCAACTTCCGGATGTTTGTTGGCCACATGGGCCCACAATCCAGTGATACTCGCGAAAGCCTTGATTCGGTAAGAGGTGCAGAATTTACACACCAATTCTGGCCTGCCTTCCTTTCGGATCGGCAACGCCTCGGGCACAAGCTCGTCTGCATCCGTCGTGATAGCAGAAAACAGGCTTGGCAGTTGTGATTCCAGGGTGGGATTGACGTGTCTCCGGGGTCTTGGTGTGGGTTGCGTTGGCGGTAGACCTTTGGCTCGACGTAGCGTTGCGAACTGGATATAGTAAGCCTCGGTTGTCGATAGGGCTGCATGCTGTTGATCGGTGGTTAGTATGGTGGCATCTTTGAAGTTTGGGCCTAGCTTACCTGCATCATACACGGCGGATTGTGAACTGCGCAGCTTTCGGGGACTGGTCTTCCGTCTTGACGTAGGAATCGAGCTTCCTTCCGGCAGCTCTCACGGTCCTGGTTAGTATCAGCTCCTTCGTAGACTACGTGTATGATGCAGTGACCTTGATGGCATAGGTGTGATGCATCCATAGGTTTATAAGGTCCAGACCCTAAGAGATTGTCAAGTTCGACTCCGCTCCGCGGCCACTGAGAGAACCATGCTTTCGATCGGGCCAGGGTCGTCGCATGGTCCGAGTACGAGTACCATGCCCTAGCGGCTTTCAGAGACGGACAATTATCGGTGGTGAACAATGCCATGAGATCTATAGGATCTAAGAACTTCCAATCCTCTGGACAGAGTACGCATGTACCCTTGTGCGTGGGCTTGACGCCCCACAGCGCGAGAAGAGTTTTGTAAGTTTCGTCGAATTTCCTCTGAGCTGCTCCTGTCAGCCAATCTAGGCCTCGCTGTTGGCTGCGAAATTTCTTGGATCGCTTAACCAGGTAACGTGGCACAGGTGGGTTTCTGATGGCTTCGATACAACGACCATTTTCAATCGTGGACCATTTTCGCTTAGTCACCCGACAATTGGAGTCTTCGCTTCCAGGCTCGGATTCTATCGATCGTTCTCTGGTTTCCACGAGGTCCTCCTGGGCTTGTCTCGCCTGTTGAATAATACACACCTGGCCAGGGGTGGTCGCACGTGAGTTTGCCTGATCTGCTGAATCTAGTGAAAGGTAGTAGGCCGGAGACGGTGGCGAGTCGCTGCTATTCAATAAATCATGGACACCATCGAGGATCCTTCGTCCCTGGAATGCCTGTGACTGGAGAGCTATCGGCGACTCTATCGCCGAGGTGGTCGCTCCTTGAAGAAAATCGAAAGCCAAAGATAAGTTTGTTGATGGCGGAGGCGATGGTGTATTAATTGTCGAAGCGGAGATCGCGGAACATGGATATAGTGGACTCGCAATGCTTATCAGGTGCGCTGATTCTGTGCTTGCCAAGATCGAAGCAGGCGGAGTCCTTGGAGCCGTAGGTATCGGAAGAGGGTGAATAGTCCTACGATGCTGGACACCAGGATTGCAATTCACAAACGTGGTGCTTCGATATGCGTGATGGTTGAGGTCGTGACGTTTCAGGGTATAAGGTCGACTGAAGGATGCATTGCATGGTGCGCCGGTGGATGGATTTGGCTTGTCGCATATGAACATTTTGTATCTGGAGGAGGATGAGATCTCGGAGCTTTTGCAAAGAAACAAAGGTCGTCTAGGAGATGCACGATGAGGCGCGGCAATTCAGGAAAGTGGATATCGATGGATGACTACTATTGTGTGGAGCGGTCGCTGTCAATAAAATCGGTGATTGCGGTCGTGCAAGATATCGAAGGACTTGCTTATTGCGGCATCCAGCGGGCATGACTAATATACACCTGGAGATGTAAGACTGTTCAACGTAGATGTGTCGGGAAACCTTTGTCCACGCCTTCTAGATGTGCACATGTCTCACTAGTTCCCAACCAATAAATCCACGATTCAGCAAAGGGTCTCATGTGGTAACGCCGACCTGCTTAAAGAAGTGATGTCTTAGAGCATCTGTGGAGTTGATAAAGAATGACACTTCGTCGAAGCGCTGGCCAAAGAGAATACGGAGTCGTTGCCTTTGCAGCCCAAGATCTGAGATGGACTAAGGATATGTCAATATAATTGAGGGCTGACATGGTGTAGACATCTCTCCGATTCAACGCAATCATGTTCAGAATGTGGAGCTTGGACATAGCATCTTTCCCAGAATGAGCTGCGTGTCTCGGGAAAGTGCAGACTTACGTGTGAGACCTGAGCTTCACACATGGTCCGACCCCAAATTCAGTACCTGAATTGCACTCCAGCTCATCATAGAGGCTGCTGGTATCAGCCCTTTGTAATAAGATAGAACCTTTTGGAAGGGTCGACAACAAGGGCAACCCAGATCTTTTAAGCAAATTTGCAAAGTCAAAAGTTCCGGCCAGTCTTATAAAGAGTCAGTACTCCCTCTAAGGTCTAACAACAGCAAAAGCAAGAGTACCAGCCAGAGTTCCCTACTCTGACCCACGAGGCCACTGATTAACAAATCTGCAAGCCGGTTAGAATACGAGAAACGCACTTAGCAGACAGCACGCTAATCATACTTACAGCAGTCTCTTCACATACCCCAGAGAAGTTCCACAGACACAAGCTTCACCATCCTCCCCAAAAAATCGTTCGATATGAACGGAGATCAGCATGACACTCCCACTCAAACGCTAGCACCAATCCTGGATGAAGCTCAGAGCGCAGAGGCGAGCCGCCTTCTTCATGAGTACGATAAAGGTTGGAAAGAGGCTCGAGACTGTCTTAAAGACGCATACGAGGATGTGCACACTGTTTTAATGTATCTAGTCGAAAGACGTCAAGAGAACCTAAGTAAGGATGCTCTCGTCGTGGCAGTTGGGAAAATACAGGCAGAAGTCGATGCATATCTCAAAGAGGCGAAGAAGCAGAAGCAGGATTTAAGAGAGGACAAAGGGCGGTTCCTTATATCGCTGAAGCCTCAGTGACTTCTACTCAGACAAGGGTGTACGAGTGTGTTCTATGCTCTAAGATCAGTCAGTGATGCTAGTAGTTCAGCAAAGATAAAAAGTCACGGAGGAGTCGAGACATCTGTTGTGTGGAGATGACGCAGCTTATCAGGTCATTGAATCACACTTTCCCACTGGCTTGGGGACCTTCGCAAGTGATTGCTCGTGTCATCCAGCCTTGTCGTAAGGCCAAGTTGTTAATCGTGCCAGCCAAGTGTCATAACCTGAATTCATCACCACGCGTAGAAACTTGCCTAATTGAGATTACTCCGGCCTCGCATATCTTTAATACTTCTCCTCCTCCTTCTCTCATTATAACAGCATACCTTGCGCCTCCGGTCTACAGCAACGAAGCCTGATGCAGTGAACACATTGATACCCCATGAACTCAGCGCCATGACTCTGGCAATCAAGGTGACCTAACGATCTCAAAACCATGGTCGACACACCCTCTACAAGTGCGCCTTCGTCGATCCCAAGCTCATCAAACACCCCTTCACCTCCACTCAAGGCTCGTAGGTCCTGTTGTCAGATCTTACCGGACACAAACAGCCTCCTAAGGCTTCAATACCTACAATGCACTCTCGACGGATAAAGCGGCATCGGGGGATGGTCGAACGACATTCACGATCTAAGACATTGTCACCTGCACTCGCACTAGGCCTTGCGGAGTTTCTAACGGTGGTTATAACATGGCTATTGTTTGCTACAAATCATCTGACTCCCACCGCAAATCTCTGCATATCCTTATAGATAGAGTGGGCGAGCCACCCATCCATCTATAAAGAGTCCGCGCTACCACGAGAGTTGCTCAGGCTCCCCCCCATTGAAGGGTTCAGGTATGAGATTTGCTACACCTTCGGCACCCTTTGTCTCCCCCAATTTCTCATGCTCGATTAGCCAGCACTGATCCAGATTCCTCTCCTCACGAAGCGATCTCGTAAAGATACGACGTCGCAGCCCTCAACCATTACCGATAACCCACAATTTCCACCCTTGAATCGAGGACCAGTTGGTTTTGCTAGGAAAAACTCCAGGAATACTTTGAAAAGCACATTGATAGGCATTCCGTCCAATATCATCAGGGAATGATTGGTATGCGCTCTTTCTCCACACAAGATGATGCTTCATATCTGGTCGTTGCTGTCGAGGAAAGAAGCGCGGGTCTTTCGGGTGCTTGTGTTGGAACCGAAATAACGCTGGAGCTGTAGGATTGATGCCGCTGGTGACGATTTGGATTTTCTTTAGAGTGGAGTTCCAAGCCTTGAGATTGCTTGGGTAGTCATCGATGACTTTTCCGTATCTCCATATGTTCTATTCAGTATTGTCGGCTCACTCCTGTCTTCGGGAAATGGCTGAAGATCGGACACGATTGTGTCAAGTTTCTCCCTTTGCGACTCAGATCCTTGATGAGAACCTCATCCTTTTATAAACGTTGAAGGAGCAGGGCTATTCGCCGCTTTCGTTGAATCCGTGAATATATGGATAGTGGAGGTTCCTGTCTTGTTCAGTCAGAAATGCGGATGAGAGAGATGTCGAGACCACTGGAGCATACCTCTAGCTAATCGACCATTGTGGATAGGTCACTTTGCATAGTCATAAAGCCTTCAGCGTAGGCACGATGTCCCCACAAGCATACACACGAATGTGCTTCCTGCAAATCCTACATCCTCCATCATTAGTCTGCTCATCAGCCAGGGTGCGGGAAGCGCCTACCACATTCCATTTGGTACCACGTTACAACCGGCTAAGCAATGATCGCCTTCAGTGTTTGCAGTGATCCGATTGTCAAACGGCTAGTTGGTCATTGTTGAGCATTCGAAGGGCTGGTTGGTAATTTGTTGAAAATTCGAAAGTCTCCGGTTTGGGTTCCAGCGGCAAACGCTGTAAGATTGGAGGCAGCGTCCCGCCAACAATCTCGCAGCATCTGCCATTGAAGGCTATAAATGGCGTCCCACTTGCAGCCTCCATCCCATTGGGCTGGATATATCCTGTTGGCTGGACATATGCCGTTGGGCTGGGCGTGGTTGGTAGGTAGGAGAAAAGGAATTGGGCTTCACTGTGACGAGAAAGCTCATTGCTGAATCAGAATCTGAGTCACGACTCAGATAATAATGAAAAAGAACAATCAATATGAGACATGTAGACAACATCCACATGCTAGACATACAGTGTCTTACTGTGATTACCCAAGGAAGGAATTATGCGACGGAAACGACGAACCCAATTTTGCTTTCAAGAATAGTTTGGCTAATTTACATCATAATCTAAACTTTCATGTGCGAAGTATTACTATGAAGATCTCACTACTATCATCCGATCTTTCAGACGAAAGCCGTTCCCAAAGTGT
>JAABUP010004342.1_pt1 | contig 23315 bp, 23 predicted proteins | sample 5559201 | NCBI WGS metagenome assembly JAABUP01 (sample SAMN10711887, study PRJNA513373) | rock metagenome | isolation source: Antarctica rocks | place: Antarctica | reverse complement strand
GCGACCACGGGAACACGTCGTTTGCAAGGCACGCGTCGCCGCGGCCAGATCGTTTGCGAGTCACCCGCGGTCACCGGCAATCAGCCTGGCAGCAACCCAAGCCGGGCCGCCGGGTACATCACAGATCTTTTCTGACACAGTGAGGTTGTGAGACAGATCGGGTCCCGGCGGACCCCGGATCCGGGCTAGGTGCTCCACCACACCGACCTTGCCGAGCGGCCCTGCGCCCTCGACGATGCCCGCCACGCCGCCGAGCTCTTCGAGGCGGCGCAGCGTAAGGCCACTCAGGTTGCCGCCGCCTTGCAGCACGCCGCCGACCGTGAGGCGGCAGGCTACCCTCGGCGGTGCCGGGCACACCGCCGCCCGCACCGCGCTCGACGCCGCCCTGCGGCGCAGGCGGGGGAGCGGGCGTGGAGGTTTGTGTCAGACATCCCATGGGGTTAGATGTCAAGCTGCTGCGTGTTGGGCGTGGTGGTTCCAGGCAGTGGCTTCGTCGTAGGGGGTGTGCGTTTTGAGGCAGCCGTGCAGAATCCCGACGAGACGGTTGCCTAGCTGGCGGAGGGCCGCGTTATAGCCGATGTCGCGGTCCCTGAGTGTGTCGTAGTAGGCGCGGGCTCCCGGTGATCCGCTCAGGGCGCTGAATGCCTGCTGGTGCAGGGCATCGGTCAGGCGGTTGTTACGCACGTACCGTGCGAGGACGACTTTCTTCTTGCCCGAGGCTCGGGTGATGGGGCTGGTGCCGGAGTAGTTCCTGCGCGCTCGGGCGCCGGCGTAGCGGCTGGAGTCGTCGCCGAACTCTGCGAGCACCCGGGCGCCCAGGACGGGCCCCAGTCCGGGCTGGCTGAGGTAGATCCCAGCGTCCGGGTGCTGACCAAAATAGGCCTCGACCTGTCCTTCCAGGGCTGTGATTTGCTCATTGGCGGTCGTGATCAGGGCGGCCAGGGCGCGGACCGTCGCGCCGTAGGCGGCCGCGATAAGCGGCGGCTGGGTAAGGTGCGCGGTGCGCAGCGCGCCCATGATCACGGTGGTCTTGGCCTCTCGGTCGCGCCGATGGGCCCGCGTCAAGGCGGCGATGATCTGTGCGCGGGTCAGCCGGGCCGCGCTGTCTGGCTCGGGTGCCTTGGTCAGCAACTCCAAGACGTCAGAGTGGGCGAGGTCCTCGTAGGCCTCCAGCGCGGCTGGGAAGAACTCTCGCAGGCTGGAGCGTAGGCGTAACACCTGACGGGTTCGGTCCCAGATCAGTGTCTGATGCATCCGGGTCAGGACCTTCACCGCGGTGGCCTGCTCGCTGTCCCCGGCGACGGTGCGCAGCTGGTGGGAATGGGTCCGCACCAGGTCAGCCAGGACATGGGCGTCACCGGCATCGCTCTTGGCTCCCGAGACGCCGTGGCCCTGCCGAGCACGGGCAGACTGAAGCGGGTTGATCGCGTACACCTGGTACCCAGAGGTGACCAGCGCTGCGACCCACGGGCCACGGTCGGTCTCGATGCCGATCTTCACCTGGGCGGCGTCGCCGTCGTCGGGCAGGAACCTGCCGACCAGGCCATGCAGCCTAGATATTCCTGAAATACCTTCTGGTAGGCGGGCTTTGGCAAGTCGCCGCCCAGTCTCATCTTGGATCTCCACATCGTGGTGGTCCTCAGCCCAGTCATCTCCGACGAACAACAATCTGGCTTCCTCCACTTCGCTCCACTACCTCGGTCAGCAGCCTGCAGGAAAACCCGCGACCTAATGGTCAAGTGCTCGCGCCAAGACGCGGCGGGCACGACATCCCATCAGCGGTTCGCCTTCCTGACCACCAATGGAGGCACGATCTGACACTAGGACTCGCGGTCCAGGGTGAGGAGAGTGCTCATCCATCGGCGGCTACCAGGCACCGAGCCTGTCATCCTTATCGGCCCGGTAACCCCCATTAGGGTGAGGTGGTGGTGCCCGCGGCTCTGGTGTCGGGGCAGGTCCGAGGCGAGGACAGACAATGGTGAGCGGGCAGGTGCGGCTACGCCGACCTGGGGGCCGTCGCTGGCGTTCGGATTTCAGATGTATACACCTGGGGCAACGCCTGTTGCTCGACGTCGACGCGAGATGCAGGAGAATATGACTGTGACGACCAGGGAGCTGCCAGCGGGGGAGCGGGTGAAGTCCGCCGATCGAGCGCTGACCGTGCTGGACTATGTCGGCGAGCACCATTCCGTCACCTTCGGGCAGATTTTGACTGACCTGGATCTGCCTCGCAGTAGCGCGCATGGCCTGCTGCGGACCCTGGTCGCCGGTGGCTGGCTGGAGATCGACGCACTGTCCCGCTGCTACACCCTCGGCCTGCGCACCTGGCAGCTAGGGCAGCGTTACCTCGGGCACCGAGACCTCGCGCAACTGGCAAAGCCGTACATGGACGAGCTCGCCCTCGAGCTGGGCGAAACGGTGCAGTTGGCGCGGCTCGACGGGATCGAGAACGTCTACATCGCTATCAGTGAGGGGCCGCGTCCGATGCGGCTGGCGTCTTCGGTGGGGATGCGGCTACACGCGCACGGCACGGGGATCGGTAAGGCGCTACTCAGCCAACTCGACGCGGTGGAGGTCCGGCGGCGGCTGAGCGGGGTTGTGCTGCCCTCCTTCACCGACCGCACCGTGACCGATCTGGATGAGCTCACCGGTCTGATTGACCAAGCACGGGCCAACGGCTTCGCGCTCGATGACGGTGAGTACCTAGTGGGGTGCCGCTGCGTTGCCGTGCCGATGAATGTGCACGGTGCGGACGGGGGTCTGGTCGCGGCGATGTCCGTGACGGCCCCGGTGTTCCGGTGCGATGAAACGTGGCCGGAGCGTGCGCTGGTCACGCTGCAAGCGGGTGCGGCTCGCATTCGCGAGCGCCTGTCCGGCTAGCCCCCCCTCCTCCGAACCGTGGTCGGCGCCAGCCGTGCCCAGGGACCACGCCCGGCCTCTTCACTACGCCGGCCTTCTCACCTCTCTCGGCCCGTCTCCTACTCAGCACACCTACGGCACGTGGCCGAGCCGTGCCGCAGGACGCCCAAGCCGACCCTTGACAGTGACCGGCGACACAGCCAGTATTCACCCTACTGAACATCATTCACATTCATGAATCAGGAGGCTGAGATGGCAAGTCCTCTCACCCCGGCTAGCTCCACGGTCGTGCTCGACGGTGTCGTCAGCAAGGTGATCAGGCGTCTGGTGCCGTTCCTGCTGCTGATGTACGTACTCGCCTTCCTCGACCGGGCCAACGTCGGCTTCGCGAAGGAGGCGTTCCAAGCTGACACCGGGCTCTCGAACGCGGCGTACGCCACTGGCGCCGGGATCTTCTTCATCGGCTACGCAGTGTTCGAGGTCCCCAGCAACATGATCATGCACCGGGTGGGAGCCCGAATCTGGATGTGCCGGATCATGATCACCTGGGGACTGGTCTCGGCCGCCACGGTCTTCGCCCACACGGCCACGGTGTTCTACAGCCTGCGGTTCCTGCTGGGCGTCGCCGAGGCCGGCTTCTTCCCGGGCGTCATCCTCTACCTCACCTATTGGATCCCCGCCAGCCACCGCGGCAAGGTCATGGGGCTGTTCTACTTCGGAGCCCCACTTGCCTTCATCTTCGGTGGACCACTCTCCGGGGGACTGCTCGAGCTCAAGGGCAACGCCGGGCTGCAGGGCTGGCAGTGGCTCTTCCTGGTCGAGGGCCTGCTTGCTACTTCAGTCGGTGTCTGGGCGTGGTTCTACCTGGAGAACCGTCCGCAAGAGTCGACCCGGCTGTCCGCTGAGGACCGCGACCTGCTGGTCTCCGTGCTAGACGAGGAGAATAAGAGAAAGGCTGAGCACAGCCCGAGCGGGATCCTGCGCGCACTGCGCGACCCCAAGGTCCTCTACCTCTCCCTGATCTACTTCACCATCCAGGTGAGCGTCTATGGCGTCACGTTCTACCTACCCACTCAGATCGCTCACCTCGTCGGCAAGAAGGTCGGCTTCGAAGTGGGACTAATCACCGCCATCCCGTGGACCGTCGCCCTCATCGCGTCCTACGTTGTCGGCCGCCGCGCAGACCGCGTCAACGCGCGTCACCTGCTCGCGGCAGTCACGCTAGGCATCGGCGGCCTAGGGATCGCGTTCTCGGTGATCTTCTCCTCCCCCGTCCTGGCTCTGATTGCCCTCTGTTTCGGTGCAGCCGGCTTCATCGCGGTGCAACCGGTGTTCTGGACCATCCCGACCGGTTACCTGACTGGCGTCGCCGCCGCCAGCGGCATCGCGCTGATTAACTCGCTGGGCTCCTTGGGCGGCTTCGTCGCCCCTAACGTCAAGAACTGGGCTGACTCGACCTTCTCCTCGTCGAGCGCCGGATCGCTGCTGCTCGCAGCGACCACCCTTGTCGGTGCGGTGTTGCTTGTCGGCGTGGCCGCAATGGGTCTCGGCCGCACCCGCCGAACTGATGCGGCAACCACCGCGACCGCGTCCGCGTCCGGTCATCGATAGCCGACTAAGGAGACACCATGCAGGCACTTGTGTTTAAGGGACCGTGGGAGCTCGCGGTGGAGGAGGTGGCGGATCCGGCCACCGGGCGCGAAGAGGTGCAGATCCGGATCACCGCCACGGGTATTTGTGGATCCGACATTCACGGCTACACCGGGGAGAACGGTCGGCGCCATCCGGGTCAGGTGATGGGTCACGAGACGGTCGGCCGTATTATCCAGGTCGGTGACGGGGTCGACCTCCAGATCGGCGCGCTGGTCACCGTCAACCCCGTGATCGCGTGCGGGGCGTGCGACGCGTGCTCGGCCGGGGCAGAGCAGAGTTGCCCCACCCGCACCGTGGTCGGGGTGGAGCCAGACTTCTCGTCGGCCTTCGCCGAGCTACTGGTGGTGCCTGCGCGCAACGTGGTGCCGGTACCGGAGTCGATGCCGGAGGAGTACGGAGCGCTGGTCGAGCCGCTTGCGGTTGGCTACCACGCCGCCGTCCGCGGCGGCTGCGGCCCGCAGGACCGCGTGCTCGTCATTGGCGGCGGGCCGATTGGGCAGGCTGCGGCCCTGGCCACCCGCCGGCTGGGGGTCGCCCAGATCGTCGTCAGCGAACCAACACCAAGCCGTCGAAAGGTGGTGGAGTCGCTGGGGTTCACCGCCCTCGACCCGACCTCCGAAGACGTGGGCACGGGGGTCGCCACGGCGCTGGGCGGGGCCGCGACCCTCGTCCTCGACGCCGTAGGAACCTCCCAGACGCTGGCCGACGCGTTAACGGCCTCCACCCTTGGGGCTCGGATCGTGCTGGTCGGGATGGGGGCCCCCTCCGTGGAGTTCTCCGCCTACGCGATCAGCACCGAGGAGCGGAGCCTGGTTGGGAGCTTCTGCTACTCAGCCGAACACTTCCGGTCTACCGCGGAGTGGGTGGGCACCGGGCCCGCTGAGCTGGCCCACCTTGTCGACGGACGCACCGACATGATCGGCGCCGTCACGGCTTTCGCGGAACTGGGCCGCGGCGAGCGGCAGTCGAGCAAGGTGTTGGTCTACCCGGGTGGGGTGCCACAGCGGTTAGCGTCAGTGGTCCAGTGAGGACAGAGACGATCTCGCACATCCGGGCCTACGCAGTCCGTGGCGGGGGAGTGGACTACCACGACCAAACCGGGCCGCACTGGATCGACGACCACATCGCCACCCCAATGGCGAAGTACCCGGAGTACCGACAGAGCCGACAGTCCTTCGGTATCAACGTTCTTGGCACCCTGGTTGTAGAGGTCGAGGCATCCGACGGCACCGTGGGGTTCGCCGTCACGACGGGCGGTGAGCCGGCGGCGTGGATCATCGAGAACCACCTGGCCCGGTTCGTGGAGGGGGCTCGCGTCACCGATCTCGAGCGCATCTGGGACCAGATGTATCTCTCCACGCTCTACTACGGCCGCAAGGGCATCGTCCTCAACGCGATCAGCGGGGTCGATCTGGCGCTGTGGGACCTGCTCGGGAAGATCCGTGAGGAGCCTGTCTACGCACTGCTCGGGGGCGCGGTGCGCGACGAGCTCGTGTTCTACGCAACCGGTGCTCGCCCAGACGTGGCCCAGAAGCTGGGGTTCCTGGGCGGCAAGATGCCGCTGCAGCACGGCCCAGCGGAGGGCGAGGCGGGGCTGCTTGCCAACCTTGAGAAGCTCTCGGAGATGCGGAATCGCGTCGGGGACGACTTTTGGTTGATGTGGGACTGTTGGATGTCCCTCGACCTTGACTACGCCACGCGGCTGGCGCACCGTTCGGGCGAGTTCGGGCTGCGATGGATCGAGGAAGCCCTCCCCCCGGACGATTACTGGGGCTATGCCGAGCTGCGCAAGCGGGTGCCACCGGAGATGTTGGTGACCACCGGTGAGCACGAGGCCACCCGCCACGGTTTCCGGCTCCTCCTTGAGATGGGGTGTGCCGACATCCTGCAGCCCGACGTTGGGTGGTGTGGCGGGATCACTGAGCTGGCCCGGATCTCCGCCCTGGCCGACGCGCACGGCAAGCTCGTAATCCCGCACGGCTCCAGCGTGTACAGCTACCACTTCGTCGTTACCCGCCACAACAGTCCGTTCGCGGAGTTCCTGATGATGTCCCCGGGTGCCGACGAGGTGGTGCCGATGTTCACCCCGCTGCTGCTCGATGAGCCGGTGCCCGTCGCCGGCCGCATGAAGGTGCCTGACCGTCCGGGCTTCGGCGTCCGCCTCAATCCGGACGCAGACCTGAACCGCCCCTTCACCCACTGATGCTTATCCGGTTAGCTCCGCTGGCGTCCATGCCGCCGCGCGCCACGGAGGGCTCCACGCACCACTCACGCGGCCAGTATGGCTCGGCCTTTCGGGGTCCTGGCGTTTGCCGGTCGCCAGGATGCGACGTTGCTCGGAGAAGGTCAGCAGGCCGCTCGAGCGGAGCTAACCGGATAGGCATGCACCCACTAAGTAAGAGGAAGACCATGCAGCTGATGCGTATCGGCAACGCCGGTCACGAGCGCCCTGCCGTGCGCGACGAGCAGGGCCGCTATTTCGACGTGTCCCCGCTGACCTCAGATATCGACGGCGCCTTCCTGGGTGCCGACGGGGTAGCGCGGGTGCGCGCCGCCCTGGCAGTTGGTGAGCTTCCCGAGATTGAGCTGGGGGATACTCGGATCGGGTCCCCTATCGCCCGCCCGATGGCTGTGCTCTGCATCGGCCAGAACTACGCCGCGCACGCCGCCGAGTCCGGTGCCGCCCCGCCGGAAACGGCCCATCCTGTTCTTCAAACATCCCAACACGGTCGTGGGTCCCTACGACGACGTGATGGTGCCTCAGGGCTCGTCGCGGACGGACTGGGAGGTAGAGCTCGGTGTCGTGATCGGCCGTCGTGCCAGCTACCTACCCTCTCCGGAAGAGGCGCTCAAACACGTCGCCGGGCTGGTGATCTCCAACGACGTGTCCGAGCGGGAGTTCCAGATTGAGCTCTCAGGCGGCCAATGGTCCAAGGGCAAGTGCTGCGCGACTTTCAACCCGCTGGGACCGTGGCTGGTGCCGCTCGACGAGGTACCCGACGTCCAGGGTCTGGGGCTGCGATCGTCGGTCAACGGCGAGGTGCGGCAAAACTCCTCAACCAGGGACATGGTCTTCGGCGTCGGAGAACTTGTTCACCACCTCAGCCAGTACCTCGTGCTGGAGCCGGGCGACGTGATCAACACGGGGTCCCCCGAGGGGGTGGCCATGTCCGGCCGCTTCCCCTACCTGCAAACCGGTGACGTCATGGAGTTGGAGATCGACGGCCTCGGCAGGCAGCGGCAACGTCTCACGTGACAACCCGTGTTGTTGCACCTGCTTCAACTCGTTGTGGTCTTTGACCAACACGTCTGACCAGGCGACGTCGAGGCCGTATGGGTCGAGGAAGGCAAAGAGGGACTGGCCGTCGGCGATCTCGATTATCTCGTCGATATGGTCGTTCATCGAGCCGAGGATGGGTGGGCGCACTCCGGGGGTGGGGACCTCGTTGAGCACGGCGCAGGGCGGTTCGTGGTGGTTGCGCATGCTCTCCACGAGGACGACGTCAACTTTGCGCGTGCCGCCGCCGGGGGGCGCGGCGGCCAGGCCGCGGAGGATGAGGGGGCTGCCCTCGGAACCGTCGGCGTAGCGGCCTGGACCGGCGAAGCCGTCCACGATGGTGACGCGCCCGCCGCGTGCGGTGGAGCCGACCTTCGAGATGAACGGGGGTAGGTACTTGCGCAGGAGGGCGTGCTTCAGCTTCGCCGCCTCGCCCTGGTTTTCGAAGAACTTGTCGGCCATGCCGATCCCCCGGTTGTCGCGCGTTCCGCCCCTTGTGACGGCCCGCATAGGCTGCCCGATCACGGACGGTCACGCTACGGAAACGCACGATCGGTCGGTAGCAGGCCGCCGCGACCAGTGGTGCTAAATCGACCGTTAAAGCAACACCCCGGCGGCGAAAAGTGGCCTGCATGTCAGCGGGGTCGGCGAGTGTTGCAAAAGCACTGTACGAAACTAGTGTGTCACGGATTGGGTTGTTGGCCGGTTGTGCGACAGTGCGTCGTTATGAGCGAGCTTTTCCATCGCACCCTCCACCAACGCTCGGTGTTGCGACGCCCGCTGGAATATGCCCTATGATCGATTGCTTCCACAGCGGGCGTGGGCGGGGGATTAGCTCCGCGGCCGGAGCCGGAGGTCCTGCATCCCGCCGTCGACCGCGATGGACGTGCCGGTCGTCGAGCCCGACCGCGGGCTGGCCAGGTACAGCACCGCATCGGCCACCTCGTCGGCCGACACGAGCCGGCCGTGTGGCTGCCGGGCGTTCAGCGCGGCGCGCTCGGTCTCGGGATCGTCGGCGTTCTGCAGCAGCCGCCCGATCCAGGGAGTGTCGGCGGTGCCGGGGTGGACGCAGTTGACCCGAACGCCCTCCGGCAGGTGGTCGGCCGCCATCGCGCGGGTCAGTGCCAGGACCGCGCCCTTGCTGGCGCTGTAGAGGGCGCGCTGCGGCAGGCCCGCGGTGGCGGCGATCGACCCGGTGTTGACGATGGCCGCCGCCGGAGATCGCCGCAGCGCGGGCAGGGCGGCGCGGGCCGCCCGCACCATGCCGAGCACGTTGACGTCGAACACCTGCCGCCACTCGTCGTCGTCGTTGTCCTCGACAGTGCCCTGCGCGCCGATGCCGGCGTTGTTGACCAGCACGTCCAGCCGCTGCCACTCTCCGAGCACCCTGTCGACCGCTGCGCGGACACCGACGTCATCGATGACGTCGGTGCGGACCCCGAGCATGCCGGCCGGGATTGCCGAGATGTCGAGGTCCAGCACAGCCACCCGGGCGCCCTCCGCGGCCAGCCGCCGGGCCACGGCCGCGCCGATGCCGGACCCCCCGCCAGTCACCGCGGCCACCAGGCCATCGAACTCACCCGTCATGACAGCTCCCCTTGCCGTGGACCATCCGGTGGCGCTGCCGACCGAGTCCGTCGATCTCCAGCTCCACGACATCCCCGGCCCGCAGGTAGGGGAACCGCCCGGACAGGGCCACGCCCTGCGGCGTGCCGGTCAGCACCACGTCGCCGGGCTCCAGGGCCATGTACTGGCTGAGGTGCCACAGGATGAACTCGACGTCGAAGATCATGTCCGCCGTCGATGAGTCCTGCCTCGGCTGGCCGTTCACCCAGCTGCGCAGCTGCAGCGCGCGGTGGTCGATTTCGTCTGGGGTGACCAGCCAGGGGCCGAGCGGGCTGAACCCCTGAGCACATTTGCCCTTGCTCCACTGCCCGCCGGAGACCTCGAGCTGGAAGGCGCGCTCCGACAGGTCGTCGGCGACCGCGAAACCGGCCACGTGGCCCAGGCTCTGCGCGGGCGATTCGAGGTACGAAGCTCGTCGGCCGATGACCAGCGCCAGCTCGACCTCCCAGTCGGTCTTGTCGCTGCCGCGCGGAATCGCCACCGGGTCGTCCGGGCCGCCGATCGTGTTCGGTGTCTTGAGGAATACGACAGGGTGCTCTGGCGGCTGCGCGCCGGATTCGGCGGCGTGCGCGGCGTAGTTCATGCCGATGCACACCACCGCGCCAGGACGACCCACCGGAGCGCCGACGCGTCGGTTAGCAGCACTCGGGAGTTCAGGCAGGAGTCCCTCCCTCACTGCCGCGTGGAGTCGCTCCAGCCCCCCGGAAGCGAAGAAGCCGCCGTCGAAGTCCCCCGTCACCTCGCGGGCATCCAGGGCGGCAGCCCCCGCCAACACGACTGGGACCTCGTCCCCCGGTGAGCCAAGACGAGCGAGCCGCATGCGAAACCTCCAGGTTCATGGGATTGCTGGCCCGAGGGGCCCGCCCCAGACGGGTTGTGGCCGGGGACACACACAGCGTGCTACGTTTGAGCGCGATTCACAAGAGTGATGGTTTGTTCACGTATGTGACACTTCGTGGAGCCCCTCTCCCGAGAGGTGCTTGAACGCCTCCAGGCCACAGCCTCATGGCAACAGCAGGCTGATCAGCGGAAGAGTTAAGGGGAAGCGGAATGCGAGACACTGTTCGCGCCAGACGGCGGCCGATGCTGACCGCGACGTTCGCCGTCGGGGCTGTCGTGTCGGTCCTGGCGACATCAGCCTGTGGGGGCGGCAGCGGCGCCCAGGGGAGTTCGTCCACCAACGCTCTGAAGGCCATCCAGGACCAAGGCACGATCACTATCGGGTCGTGCCTCGCAGAGCCGCCGTGGGGCCTCATCAACGGACAGGGGCAACCTGATGGTTTCGACTTGGACCTCGCCAAGGCTGTCGCGAAGGACCTCGGCGTCAAGCTGAAGACCGTCGAGGTGACGAGCGCGAGCCGCATTCCGTCGCTGACGAGCGGGAAAGTCGACGTCGTCTCGTGCTCGTTCACCGCGAGCGCCGAGCGCAAGAAGCAGATCGACTTCACCAATCCGACGATCCTCCAGGGCAACAGCCTCGCCGTCCCCAAGGACAGCCCGATCAAGACTCTGAATGACCTGACCGGCAAGACGGTGGCGGTGTCCAAGGGTGGCACCAGTGTCGCAGTGACCACTGCGGCTAACCCCAAGGCGGTTCAGCAGCCGTATGAGAGTTACTCGGCCGCTTTCCTGGCGCTCCAGCAGCACCAGGCAGACGCCATGATCGACACGTCTAGCGTGCTCGACGGCTCCGTCGCCAAGGATCCCAACCTGAAGGTCGTCCTCGACGGCGAGGTGGGGCCGACTGTGGACTTCGCTCTCGGCGTCAAGAAGGGCGAGCCGGAGCTGCTCGCCCGGCTCAACCAATTCGTCAAGCAGTGGCACGCGAGCAAGGGCGGCACGGCGCTCTACACGAAGTGGTTCGGCAGTCAGCCGGCAATCGAGTTCAAGGGCCTCGAGTAGCGCCCGACCAAGCCACGACAGCGGTGAGAGGGTGAGATTTCATCGTAGAGTTCCTCGGCAGTTACCTGCCGCAATTCCTCTCCGGGCTCCGGACGACGGCGGAGGTCTCGTTCCTCTCGTTCGCCGGGGCCCTCGTATTGGGCATCCTCGGCGCACTCGCCCGCAGGTCGCGCTTGTGGCCCCTTCGGCTGCTCGGCGCCGCCTACGTCGAGGCGATCCGTAACACGCCCGCGCTGGTGCAGATCTTCCTCGTTTATTTCGGCCTGCCGTTCTTCGGTATCCACCTGCCCGCTTTCGTCGCCGGGGTCGTGGCGCTGGCCATCAACGCCGGCGCCTACCTCACCGAGACCATTCGTGCCGGTCTGCAATCGGTGGCGCCTGGACAGTTCGAGGCCGCTCGCACGCTCGGTCTCTCCAAGGCCAGCGTGTTCGCCCATGTAGTCCTGCCGCAGGGGATCCGAGTGGTCTATCCGCCGGTGGTCAACGAGTTCCTCCAGGTCATCCTCGGGTCCTCGCTCCTCTCCACGATCGCACTGAACGAGATCACGGGGGTGGCCCTCACCATCAACGGCCTCACCTTCGAGACCATCAACGCCTTCTCAGTGGCACTGGTCCTGTATCTGCTGCTCACCACCTTCGTCTCGGTGGGGGCCAATCTCCTGGCCCGAGCGGTGTTCCGGCCGCCGCCGCCTCGGATCCGACGCTCGCGTACCGCTCGCAGGCTCTGGGCCGTCGGCACGACGGGAGGTACCCGCTGATGGCCTGGAACGTCATCGCCAACAATCACTACCTGTTGTTGTCCGGCTTCTGGTTCACGATCAAACTCACGGTTGGCAGCATCGTCGCGAGCACGCTGCTGGGTCTGGTCGTCGCACTGATCCGGTACCTACGGGTCCCCATCGTGGCGCAGCTGGCACGCATCTATCTCGAGGTGTTCCGCGGCTCGCCGCTGCTGGTGCAGATCCTGTTCATCTACTTCGGCGCCGCATATCTGAACATCGACGCCGTCACGGTCTTCATCGCGGTTCTCCTGGCACTGACTCTCTATCAGGGAGCCTACGTATCGGAGATCTTCCGAGCGGGGCTGGAGTCGGTACCCGCAGGACAGTGGGAGGCCGGTCGAACACTGGGCCTGCCGCGCTGGCACATCCTGAAAGATGTGGTGCTGCCTCAAACGGTAACGGTGGTACTCCCGCCGCTGTTCGGTCAGTACATCGCGCTGGTGAAGAACACCTCGCTCGCTTCCGTCATCGGGTACGCCGACCTGACCAGGCAGGGGCAGGGAATCATCGACCGGTTCGGGGATCCCTTTCTGGTGTTCCTGGTCGTGGCCGTCGGCTACTTCATCATCAGTTACCCGCTCTCACTCACGGCGCGGAGCCTGGAAAAGAGAAGGATCAGAAAGATGGCGACTGTCTCGTGATCATCGACGTCAAGGACGTGCACAAGCGCTTCGGGAACCACGAGGTGCTCCGCGGCGTCGACCTCACGGTGCAGCAAGGCGAAGTGGTGGTGATCATCGGCGCGAGCGGCTCGGGTAAGAGCACGCTGTTGCGCACGATCAACAACCTGGAGTCGATCGACTCGGGGGAGATCTGGGTCTCGGGAATACCCGTCCATGAGCCCAAGCAGGCAGACCACGTGCACCGACACATCGGCATGGTCTTCCAGCAGTTCAACCTCTTTCCGCATCTGACGGCGCTGGGCAACGCCACGCTGGCCCTGCGGAAGGTTAAGAAGCTACCGAAGAAGGACGCCGAGGCCAGGGCTTTGGAATCCCTGGTCAAGGTGGGCCTCGCCGAGAAGGCGAACTCCTACCCCGCTCAGCTTTCGGGTGGCCAGCAGCAGCGGGTCGCCATCGCTCGCGCCCTGGCGATGGAGCCAAAGATCATGCTGTTCGACGAGGCGACTTCCGCCCTCGACCCGGAGCTCGTGGGAGAGGTCACCACGGTCATGCGCAAGCTGGCCGACGAAGGCATGACCATGATGGTCGTGACCCACGAAATGGGGTTCGCGCGGGACACGGCCGACAGGGTCGTCTTCGTCGGCGACGGCTCAATCCTGGAAGAAGGTCCGCCGGAGCGGATCTTCTCGGCTCCCACCCACGAGCGGACGAAGCAGTTCCTGCACCGAACGCTGAACGCTCGCTGAGTCGCTGTCCCACAGAAAGGGCATTCCTGCGTGAGCACCATCACCGGAGTCGAGGTCCACGAATTCAGCTACACCGCGCATGACGTGGGGCTGAACGAAACTCAGTTCGACCTCGTCTCCACCCCCGGAAACCGGCAGAAGATGTCGAAGTTCGCCGTGGTCATCGCGACCGACGACTGTCTTCGCGGCGAATATGTGGGGCTGTGGGGCGCGACGTCCATGTCCTTGGGTCAGGTGGTGGACCTGGCGCCTCGGCTTATCGGCCGTGACGCCCTGCAGCGCGAGCAGATCTACGACGACTTCAAGCGCGCGCACCGCCAGTACGACCACATGGGTTTCGGCTACCTCGACATCGCACTCTGGGACCTCGCCGGCAAGAAGTATGGCGCCTCCATCTCCGAGTTGCTCGGCGGCTGGCGGGACTGCCTGCCCGCCTACGCGAGCACCATGCACGGCGATTTCAACGGCGTCCTGTCGACGCCACAGGCCTACGCCGATTTCGCTGAGGCCTGTTACGCGCTGGGCTACCGCGCCTTCAAGATGCATGGCTGGGCCGACGGCGACGTGCGGCGCGAGGTGGCCACTGTGGATGCGCTGGGAGAGCGCGTCGGTGCCCGCATGGCTCTGATGAACGACCCCGCCTGTCACCTCCGGACGTTTCGTGACGCGCTGACCGTCGGCCGAGCCTGCGACGACAACGGCTTCACCTGGCTGGAGGATCCCTACCGGGACACCGGCGTGTCAGCTCATGCCCATCGCAAGCTGCGCGAGTTCGTCCGTACCCCGCTGCTCGTCGGCGAGCACGTCAGGGGGCTCGAGCCCAAGGCAGACCTTGTGTTGGCCGGTGCCACCGACTTCCTCCGCTCGGACCCGGAATACGACCTCGGGATCACCGGTGCGATGAAGATCGCCCACCTCGGGGAGGCGCTTGGCATCGACGTGGAGATCCACGCGGTGGGGCCAGCGCACCGTGCTTGCATGTCGGCGATGCGAAACTCGAACTTTTACGAGATAGCTCTAGTCAGCCCAGGGGCAGCGAATCCTCTTCCCCCAGTGTACGCCGACGGGTACTCGGACAACCTGGAAGCCGTCTCTGCGGACGGCACCTTCCCGGTCCCTACCGGGCCGGGACTCGGTGTCGTCTACGACTGGGACTTCCTGGCCGCCCACACCACTCATGTGCACCGGTACGGCCGCGGTTCTCGCGAGGTGAGATGACGCCGATGACCGAATCCCTGACGGAGCCGGCGTCGGACGGCGCCGTCAAGTCCGCCGACCGTGCCCTGACCATCCTCGATGTGATCGGCCAACGGGGCACGATCAAGGTCGCTGAACTCGTCAGCCTGCTGGGCCTTCCGCGCTCCAGTGCGCACGGCCTCATCCAGACCCTGCTCTCCCGGGGATGGCTGGAACAAAACGCGTCCAGCCGCGAGCTGTCCCTGGGGTTTCGCGCGTGGGAGCTCGGCCAGCACTACGCAGGGCATCACGATCTGCTCAGCGCGACCAAACCGGTGATGGCCACCCTCGCGCAACAGGTGGGGGAGACCGTACAACTGGCCCGGTTGGATGGCCTCGAAAACGTCTACATCGCCATCAGCGAGTCCCCGCAGCCGATGCGTCTGGCCTCAAGCGTTGGATTGCGGCTGCCTTCTCATTCAACCGATATCGGCAAAGCGCTGTTGAGTCAGCTCGATCCTGATGAGGTCAAGCGGAGGCTTGCTGGAGCCCACCTTCAGACATTCACCGCGCACACCATCTCCAGTTCAGAGGAACTGGTCGAAGTGATCGACCGCGCCCGGATCGAAGGATACGGTGAGGACAATGAGGAATACCAGCTCGGATGCAGATGCGTCGCCGTACCCCTCCGTCTGCCCACTGTCACTGCCAGCCACCCGATACTGACCGCACTGTCGATCACCGCCCCGCTTTTCCGATGTGGGCCGGATTGGCCGCAAAGTCCACTGGCGGCGCTGCGGGCTGCGGTACAGGCCTTAGGGGGCTTGCGTCAGATGCTCCCTAAGCCATGAAATCGTTCTGCTGCGCTCGTTACAAGTCTAGAGTCCACAAGAAGGAGAGTCTGATGAAGGCGTTGGTCTATCAAGGGCCGTGGAACATCTCGGTGGAGACCCTTCAGGACCCGGAGCCCGGGCCGGGCGATGTGGTCATCCGCGTCTTCGCCGTGGGCATATGCGGCTCGGACGTCCACGGCTTCACCGGACACACGGGACGACGGTCCCCTGGCCAGGTCATGGGTCACGAAATGTCCGGGTGGATCGAATCCATGGGTCCAAACGTGGATCCGGTCAGCGGACTGCAGCCGGGAGCTGCCGTGACGGTGAACCCGGTGATCGGCTGCGGTGCTTGTGCTCGGTGTGTAGTAGGGGAAGAACAAGCCTGTCCCAGCCGGCGCCTGATCGGCGTTGATGCCACGCTCGTTTCTGCCTTCGCAGAGTTCTTGGTTGTTCCCGCCAAGAACGTCGTCCCGCTGTCCGCGTCTGTGCCCATAGAGTTCGGGGCCCTGGTGGAGCCGCTGTCAGTCGGTTTTCACGCGGCTCACCGCGGCGGCTGCTCGTCCGCCGACTCCATCCTGGTCATCGGCGGCGGTCCCATCGGACAGGCCTGCATCCTCGCTGCGCAGCGCCTCGGTGCCACGCGTATCGCTGTCAGCGAGCCGAATGGCGCTCGCCGCTCGCTCGCCGCGTCGCTCGGCGCGGTGGCGCTCGACCCCACCGAGGGACCTCTTTCGGAGCAGGTGCAGCAGGCGTTCGGCGAACCGGTCACCGTTGTCCTCGACGCTGTCGGCGTGTCCGCGACGGTCAAAGAAGCGCTCGAGTGCAGCGCCATGGGAGCCAGGATCGTGCTCGTTGGAATGGGCTCCCCGAGCCTCGAGCTGTCGGCTTACCTGGTCAGCACCGAGGAGCGGACCCTTATCGGCAGCTTCTGTTACAGCAAGGACGACTTCCGCGATACAGCGAAATGGGTGGAGGAGGCACGCGAGGTGCTCGGACGGCTCATCGAGGGGCGCGTCGACCTCGAGGGTGCCCCCTCGGCGTTCTCGGAACTGGCCCGCGGACAGTCAGAAGCCAGCAAGATATTGGTCCTCCCGCAGGGCGTCCCAGCAGAGTCCCCGTGGGAGTCTAAGCTCCTCCCGCTGTAAGTCAGCCCTTCGCACGCCGAGTCAGAAACAGGCCAAGGGCAGATCGGATCTGGAGATCCTCGGCGAGGCCACAGCCATGCGCTTCGACCAGGCCCGACCGCTTGAGTCCTGGGACCGGTGACCGACAACCGCCCACATCCCGACGGAGACCAATGATGACCACCACACCGTCCCTCGACCGTTTGGGCGTGCGCCTGCACGCCGCCGACAACGTCCTCGTCGCCGCCCGGGACCTGCGGGAAGGAGAGCCGGCGGGGGGACTGATCGTGCGCGCGAACGTGCCCCGCGGGCACAAGATCGCGGTCGCCCCCATCGCCGAGGGCGAGCCGGTCCGCAAGTACAACCAGATTATCGGATTCGCGACCGCTCCCGTCGAACCCGGCGACTTCGTGCACACCCACAACGTCGCGTTCAAGGCGTTCGAACGGGACTACGCCTTCGGTGCCGACGTCGTAGATACCCCGATGCTCCCCGAGAGCGAGCGGGCCACCTTCCAGGGTATCGTGCGCGGTGATGGCCGGGTGGCCACTCGCAACTACATCGGCATCCTCACGTCGGTGAACTGCTCGGCGACAGCCGCCAAACTGATCGCCGATCAGTTCCGCTCGCCGGGCCTGCTCGACGAGTACCCGAACGTCGACGGCGTGGTCGCCTTGGCCCACGGCGCGGGCTGCGGCATGGCCGCCAGCGGCGAGGGGTTCGACGTCCTGCAGCGCACACTCACCGGTTACGCCGAGCATCCCAATTTCGCCGGCTTCTTGATGCTTGGACTCGGTTGCGAGGTCAACCAGATCTCCGGGATGGCCGAGAAGTGGAACCTGGACGGTTCCAAGCTGGTTTCCACCATGACGATCCAGGAACAGGGCGGCACCGCGGCCACGGTCCGGGCTGGCGTCGACGCCATCCGCGAGATGCTCCCGGTCGCCAACCGGGTGAGCCGGACGACCGTGCCGGCCAGCAAACTGGTCCTCGGCCTCAACTGCGGCGGTTCCGACGCCTACTCCGGTATCACCGCCAACCCGGCGCTCGGCGCCGCGGTGGACCTGCTGGTACGCCATGGGGGAACGGCGGTCCTCGGTGAGACCCCCGAGATCTACGGGGCTGAGCACCTGCTCACCCGACGTGCGGTCAGCCGCGAGGTCGGCGACAAACTTGTAGAGCTGATCCGGTGGTGGGAGAAGTACACCGCCGACAACGACGGCTCCATGGACAACAACCCCTCGCCGGGGAATAAGGCCGGAGGGCTGACCACCATCCTGGAGAAGTCGCTCGGCGCCGTCGCGAAGGGCGGCACCACCAACCTCACCGGCGTCTACCGGTACGCCGAGCGGGTGACGGCCACGGGCTTCACCTTCATGGACACCCCCGGCTACGACCCCGTCTCGGTCACCGGCATCGTGGCCGGCGGTGCGACAGTCATGTGCTTCACGACCGGCCGAGGCTCGGTGCTCGGCTGCAAACCCACGCCGAGCCTCAAGCTGGCCACGAACACGGAGATGTACCAGCGGATGTCCGGCGACATGGACCTCAACTGTGGCGTGATCATGGACGGCGGAGCCTCGGTGCAGGAGGTGGGGCAGAAGCTGTTCGACCTCATCTTGCGGACGGCGAGCGGGCGCAAGACCCTCAGCGAGGAGCTGGGCTTCGGGCAGGAGGAGTTCGTGCCCTGGCAGCTCGGCGCGGTCATGTGATGCTCGGCTTCATACGCCAGGTCGTCCTGGTCCCGGAGGTGGCCGCGGAATCGGCGCCGCAGGGACATGGACCCCGCCGGGAAAGAGGGCTTTCAACCGATCGACGCGCTGAACACCATCAGGTTCCGGCTTGCCCGCTCATGTGAAGAGCCGCTTTTCGGGGGGGCACCTCGAGGCGACTAATCGTTGCCAGCGTCAGGCTTCCCGAGCCGCGTCTGGCCCAGTCGTTCGATGGTCTTGACGAGCAGTGGGTCGTCGCCGTTCCGACCCCATATCGCCTCGGACAGCGCAACCAGTTGGGCGGTGGCAGCGCCGACAAGCAGCGGAATGCCAAGGTGTTCGGCGAGGTCAGTGGCCGACTTCAGGTCCTTGCGGGCGATCGATAAGGCTCCGCCGCTGACGTAGTCGTTGCGCCAGGCGAGCGGGACGCGGTTGCGGAGGGCCCAGCTGTCTCCGCTGCTGGTGGCGAGCACGTCGATCATCGTGTCCGGGTCGACGCCAGCCTTTGCCGCGACGACGAGGGCCTCGGCTGCGGCGGCCATGTTGGAGAAGTACGCGAGCTGGTTCATCGTCTTCACGGTCTGGCCAAGCCCAGGTCGCTGTCCGACGTCGACCACCCGTGTACCCATGAGCTCGAGAACTGGGCGACAACGGGCGAGCACCTCGGGCTTGCCGGCGGCCATGATGGTTAGCGTTGCTGCCGTGGCTCCCTCCACGCCGCCACTCACTGGTGCGTCAAGGACGTCGACACCGCGGGCGGCGAGCGTCAGAGCCGCGCTGGACACGAAGCTGGGTGGGAGGCTGCTCATAATGACAAGCGTATGGCCGCCGGTTGCCCCCGCCAGGTAGCCGTTCGGCCCATTGAGCACTTGGTCGGCCTGCGTCGCGTCGCGGACCATGAGGATGGTTACCTCGGCACGGCGTGCAACCTCCGCCGGGTTATTGGGACTGTCCGTGGTGGCCAGACCAGCGGCGTCGACCGCTTCGGGTCGGACGTCCCAGCCGATGACATGGAAGCATCTGGCGACGTTGCGGCTCATCGGCACGCCCATCTGGCCTATTCCCAGAAAGCCGATCTGCATGGCTACTCCGTTCTCTGCGGGTTGCGGTTACCAGGCGGTCCAGCCGCCGTCAACTAGGAGGTGGTGCCCTGTCACGAGGTCCGCACCGTCCGAGGCGAGGTATGCGACGGCCGCCGACACCTCCGCCATCCGGCCGAGCCGTCCGATGGGGAGCCGTCTGGTTACCTCGTCGCGAATGCTCTCGTCTTCGAACATTTGTCGGGCCATCGGGCTGTCAATGAAGGTCGGACCGACCGCATTGATACGGATACCGTACTGAGCACATTCAATGGCCAGTACCTTCGTGAGTTGCACCAGCGCACCCTTGCTGGCGCAGTAGGCAGCTCGTTTGTAGAAGCCGACCTCCGCCATCTGTGAGGCGATGTTGATGATTCTTCCCCCGGTGCCCTGGGCTCGCAACCATGAGCATTGGGGGGCGGGCGTACAGCGAGCGGGGACCGGCGTCTTCGGCGTTGGTGGAGGCGCGCGCTGGGTCTACAGCGAAGGCAAGCGTGGGGGTGCGCAGAAAGCGTTCCCGGTGGCGTCGCTGCGCGGGGTGGAAGTCCGCGCCAGCCGACTGCTGACCAGCGACGAGGTGATGCTCAGTTTGAGCATTCCGTGCCGCACCGGGCGGTGCACGCGAAGGACTTCACTGGCCGCGAGGCCAATGGCGTCGGTTTGGTGCGACGCATCGAGAACATGGTTAACGAGATCCCTGCCTACCGTGCGCAGTGGGTGTCGCCGAAACCTCCTGCGACTTCGCCACCGCATGACGTTGCCGATTGACAACATCATTCACATATGTGAACATCTTTCTCTGTGTTGAAATTACGGGAGGGCGTCCCTGTCGGTCAAGACCCCAGCCACGAGCTTTCGACAAACGCGGGAGCAGAGTTCAGCCAGGACCGGGCGCCGGGCACTGACGGCTTACGTCCGGTGAAGTCGGCCGCCCGTACCCTGGACGTTCTGGAGACCCTCGCCGCCGGATCCCGCTCCTTCGGGGACCTCTCCCGCGACCTCGGCATCCCGAAGAGCAGCCTGCACGGCATCCTCGCGACCATGGAGGACCGCGGATGGGTGGAGCAGGCGCCCGAGGGTCGGGTGCGGCTGGGCCTGCACGCCCTGCAGGTCGGCACCGCGTACCTCGAGGCCGACGAGGCGGTGGTCAGAACCGCCGGCCTGCTGGATCGGTTGGCAGCCGTCACGGGAGAGACCGTGCAACTGGCCCGGCTGGACGGCGCGAGCGTGGTCTACCTCGCCCAGCGCGCCTCCACCCATCCTGTCCGGCTGGTCTCTGCGGTCGGCAGCCGGCTGCCTGCCCATGCCACCGCTCTGGGCAAGTCCTTGCTCGCGGTGCGGGATCTTGAGTGCATACGCCGGAGGCTCATCTTTCCCTTGGAGGCATTGACGAGCCACACTTTCACCCACTGGGATCAGCTGCGTGTCGAGTTAGAACTGACCCGGGACCGGGGGTACGCGGTGGATCAGGAGGAGGCCGTGGAAGGCTTGTGCTGCTTCGCGGTCACGCTGCCGGGCACCCGGCCGTCCCTGGACGGGGTCAGCGTCTCGGTACCTGCCTTCCGCCTTTCCCCAGGGCGTGAGCGGGCCTTGCTCGACGCGCTGCGCGAGGCCCAGGACGCGTGGTCGGTGGGCCGCACCCAGCCGCGTGGCTAGCCCGTCGGTGCTCCGCGCGACTACCCGCCGACGGTTCGGGCTGCCGCCGATGTTCGCGGCGATGGCCACCACCACCGCGGCCCAGCTGCCGGTGTTCCTCACCGGTGCGTTGTCCGTGCAGATCGGCCGGGACCTGGCGCTGGGTACCCGGGGCCTGGCCGTGGCGGTCGCCGCGTTCTTCGGTTTCTCGGCCCTGTGCAGCGCCGGGTTCGGCCGACTCTCCGACCGTATCGGCGGCGCGCGCATGATGCGGCTGGGCACGATTCCCGCCACCGGTGCGCTGCTGTGGATCGGTCTCGGCGTCCACCGGTTGGCCTGGCTCGTGGCGGCACTCTGCGTAGCCGGTGTGGCCAACGGCGCGATCCAACCCGCCGCCAACCGCTACCTCACCCGGTCCGTCGGAAGCCACAGACAGGGCATGGCGTTCGGGGTGAAGCAGGCGGCCATCCCCGCGGCCACCCTGCTGTCGGGTCTGGCGGTGCCCACCGTGGCGCACACCGTCGGATGGCGGTGGGCCTTCGTCGCCGCGGCCGTCGCGGCCGCAGCCGCAGGCGCCCTCGTGCGCCGCTCGCCGACGGCCACGACGGCTCCCATCTCCACCGAAACTCGCGGCACCGCCGGCGACGTCGCCCGGCAACCCGGTCGCCCGGCGCTGCTGCTGCTGGCCGTCGGAGTCGGCTGCGCCTCGGGAGCGGCCAACGCGATGGGCGCGTTCTTCGTGCTGTCCGCGGTGAGCATCGGGGAGAGCGACGGGCACGCCGGCCTGGTAGTCGCGGCGGCCAGCATCGCCAGCGTGCTCGTGCGTCTCGGAATCGGCGTCCGCGCCGACCGGCGCAGCGCCGGGCACCTGCGCCTGGTCGCCGTTATGTGCACCCTCGGCGCGCTTGGTCCCGCGCTGCTTGCCGTGGGTGACTCCCGGCTACTGGTGGTCGCGGCGCTCATCGGCTACGGCATCGGGTGGGGCTGGGCCGGGCTGCTCAACTTCGCGGTGGCCAGTACCCACCCGACCGCCCCCGGCAGGGCGACCGGCCTGACCCAGGTGGGTGCCAGCGCCGGTTCCTGCCTCGGGCCGCTGGCCTTCGGCCTGATCGCCGCGCGGCTCGGCTACCCCCCCGCCTGGATCGGCGCGTCCCTGCTCTTCCTCGTCGCTGCGCTGGTGATCCGCACCGGCCGGCGCGCGCTGCTGGGCGATCGCCCCGTCACGTAGTCGGCGCACTGAGCAGGCCGGCGATGCGGCGGATCGCTAGCGTGTATCCCTGGATCCCGCACCCCATGATCACCGCATCAGCGACGCTGGAGACGTAGGAGTGGTGTCGCCAGGGCTCGCGGCGGTGGATGTTCGACAGGCCTGCTGAATCGGCCGGCCCTTCACCACCCACGCTAAACCACAAGGCCCCGCCGACCTCCGGGCGGTACGGCTGCGCCCTCACCGCCCGGAGGGGTGTCCCGGTTTCTTGTAGGACACCGAGGGCGCTGTCAGTGTCATTTTCAAAAGTCGACTGCACCAGGTCCGTGGGGAAGTACTGGCGGGTGCATAGGACTGTTGACCGCTTACTTGTCAGAAATCGGGTGCACGGAACTGCATCTTGCTCAAGAGTCGTATGCACTACCCACCGGAGCCGTGTCACGCAGCGCGCTTGGGACCGTTCGCGTAACGTAGGATACGTAACGGGTTAAGTGACATCTTTAGATGGCAGAACGCTCGTGGTGGCGGTTGTCACTTAGTCGAACGTATACGTGACAAGGTTTCTTACCGGAAAGACGGGGGACCGACGTGCTGGTGGGCTACATGCGGGTGTCCAAGTCGGACGGGTCGCAAACAGTCGATATGCAGCGCGACGCGCTCCTGGCTGCCGGGGTCGACGCCGACCAGCTCTACGAGGACCACGCGTCGGGGCGCACCGATGACCGACCCGGACTGGTGTCCTGTCTGAAGGCGCTTCGCGACGGCGACACCCTGCTCGTGTGGAAGCTCGACCGGCTGGGGCGGAACCTGCACCACCTGGTCAACACCGTCCATGACCTGACCGCCCGTGGTGTCGGGCTCAAGGTGCTGACCGGGCAGGGCGCGGCCATCGACACCACCACAGCCGCCGGGAAACTGGTCTTCGGGATCTTTGCCGCCCTGGCCGAGTTCGAACGAGAGCTCATTTCCGAACGCACCATCGCCGGCCTCGCGTCAGCTCGCGCCCGCGGCCGCAAGGGCGGGCGACCGTTCAAGATGACACCGGCCAAGCTCCGACTGGCCACCGCCTCCATGGGCC
>JAABUP010004341.1_pt1 | contig 23318 bp, 21 predicted proteins | sample 5559201 | NCBI WGS metagenome assembly JAABUP01 (sample SAMN10711887, study PRJNA513373) | rock metagenome | isolation source: Antarctica rocks | place: Antarctica | reverse complement strand
TAGCGACTACAGTCTTGAGACTTACTGTGTCTTGATCACTTGGTATTGTACGAGTACTGTTGCTGAAAATGTGTGTGTATGTGTGTGTGTGTGAGAGAGAGAGGGGGGAGGACGTTGGTATTGGGGTTTATGCATGCATGGATGGATAGATGGATGGATGGGGGTGTTGAGTGTCGCTATTTCTGCATACATGATAGTGAGGGTGAGGGTGAGGGTGAGGGTATGATGCCGGATTTTGTGGGATGGGGTTAGTGGATTATGTTTGTTAGACTGATTGAGCAGAGTGTGAAGTTGTATGTTATGTTATAGAGGTGTTCTGTTGTTGACTCTTGGACTTTGGGTGCGTAGTTGCTGATGGGTAGGTAGTGTCTGGCACCGAACATTGATAGGTGATGGTCACGGCCTGATTGGCAATCTAAAAAAAAAATTATATACTGACTACTCATGAGGTAGGTTTTGAGTCTTGCCAGTGTGAGAAGGGAAGTCGAAGTTTATGATGTATTCAAATTCCACTACGTCCTAGTAGGACACCTTGGAGGGCGTCAGGCTTTGTTCTAGCAAATGCACATAACACCAGTGTACCCTCCAGCACCTTGGAATAGTAATCCCAGCACCATGGTATAGCGCCCCTCGGATAACCCCCTGACCAACGCCAAAAAACGACGCAGTAAGCAAAGTCATACACACTTCATGCCCGCCCTCTCTTACGCAATCCCAAATCTTGCGCCGCAAGCTCTCTGATCAATTTCAAACTCTCCCCATCCGCCGAAGCCTCCCCTGAACTGGCTCGAGCCTTGCCGCGCTTCGCCTTGTTCGAGACCTCTCCAAGCGTTGGAGGTAGACTGATCCTCGGTGATGCGCTTTTGCCGCTGGCGAGTGCACCTTGAGTGCTGCTACTCGCTCGTCTGGCGATTCCAGATTCAGGGGTATAGCGCTGAGGCCGCTTCGGTTGCTCCGACGAACGCCTTGACGTTGAATTCGAGGGTGTTTGTTGTGCCTTCGATGAAGATGGCGAGGTTTCTGCATCCGTATGCGACGAGTCCGGTGGCGATACCAGTGCAGAGAAGTCTTGGTTGTGAGGTGCACCATTCGACCGCAGAGTACTTGGCACGAGATCTGTCTCAAGCTTCATGTTTGGCGCTGGCGAGGTCGCTACTAGTTGAATCTCATCCTCGACCGCATCCGCTTGTTCCGATGCGGAACGCTCTGGAAAGGGTTCGCCCGAGGTTGATGTGGATGCATCTATTTTCTCTTGCACTGGTCCCAGACTCCAAGCATTGGTGAACGAATGATGCTGCACCTTGATTGTGCCACCATCCGTTGGAGCTTGGTTCGTATCATTCACATGCGGAGCCTTTCCCGAAAACAACACCTGCCCACCTTGCACGTCCGTAACGGGGGTGTGGAACTTGCCTGACATGGCTGCAGATGACGCTGCATACGGAGATTGGGGTATTGGGCCGTTCATCGTTTGAATAGCGTCCTTTGCTTTCCTCGGTCTCTTTCGTTTAGGACCATTGACATTCCCACTCACTGGGCGCTTTCTGGGAAGACCGGAAGCTCGGGGTATTGTAGCCTCTGCAGCCTTGATGGGATCGATGTTGCCGTCCTCGTCATGTATACAGCGCCGCTGTTCAGTAAGTAATTAGTAACAAATCCCCAGGCCTAATCTACCAGCGTAACGTACTTTGCTTTTCCGGCATTCGTCACACGCCTTGCTTCTACTTCGTCGGCCGCTTGAATTCTCACTAACCGTCTTGGAACCGTCATTTGGCGATAGGAGATTGCGCACGGCTTCTGGTGTTGCTGGTAACACCATGGGTATATCTGCTCCAGCGAGGGATAGGTCCGCTAGTACTGGCGCATCAACTCTCCGTACAATTTGCATGCTTCCGATCCCACCAGGGGTTGGCTGAGCGTATCCTCTAAGCAAAGCTCCTTCAGTCCATTGCGGTTGTGGTTCGAGCTTTGTTTCTAAACTGATCTGGCGATCCAGTGTCGTAGCTTTAATGCCTGGAGGGTTTCGGTGAATCGAGTTCGCCAAGGTATGATCTAAAGCAAGCTCTGAGCCACCCATGGGCTTGCCAGATGGTGCCTCACAAGGCACAAAGTCACTTGTACTGCCATACGTTGGGAGAAGGGTCTTGATGCCAGCTTCTCCTGCTATGACCAATGCCTCTTCATCACCGTCTTTGTGCTTACATCTGATACGGCGCCTCCTGCACTTGTCGCAGGCAACCCTTTTCGGTCCAAGTACTGAGGATTTTGCCGTGCTCTTGAACCTCCTACTCTGCACAGTGGAGCCGCCATTTGTGAGGGGAGCATCCGCTAATTGACCATCATTGACACCTGCAGCCGAAGCTTTCCTTCTAGAGAACGTTTCAAATCCATTGCTAGGTATAGATTTTGACTCCTGCACAGAGGGAGTCAGCGTTGAGATATTAGGTGCTGGTGAGCCTGTAGCAGAGTCTGCCTCGTTGGGAAGGTTCTTCGTGGCCTCCGGATGTGCTCTCTCCAGCTGAGACAGTTTGCGCGCAGACTGCCGTTCGGGAGCGATTCGGTACGCTGCTATTGCAGCCTCTCGTTCGAGCCTCCGAAGCGCGGCTGCACTAGGTTTCTTATCAGTAGGCTCTGGTACATCATCTCCAGGTACAGCATCCGGCTGTGCCCAATGCGGGATATCCTCATTGCCCCGTTTCCACGCTGACCACATCGCAAATCTCTTGACAATATCTAGCGGCTCACCATGACCTTTTGGGATCGACCGCTTCACAGCATTCCTTGTGTCGGCGGTAATGCCATCCGCAATCTTGCCCATAGAGATCAACGCCGTCCTCAGTAAATACCTAGCCAAGTCTGGCAAGCCTTCTAATTCATACTGCGAATAGTACCGTGCATGATAGTTTTCATCACCAGGCCTAGACTTTTCTCCCCATTGCTCGAACTCGTAGTACGAAGGAATCTCTCGGAAAAACTTCTGGCCTTCGTGAAATGTCTTCAAGACACTAGCGGGGAGCGGATCACGCTCTAGATACCGTATGGCGGTGTACCAAAGTAACTTTTGAAAGTGGGGATATCTGAACTTCCTGGCGACCTTGGTCGCTTTCTCAATCTGGGCAATCCGAATCTGCATTGCATAGTGCATCCGAGTAAGGAAATTGCCTCCAATCACTAAGCTATTTTCAGGTGTCCAGACAGCGTGAATCCAACCTGAAGGAATGAGCATCGTGTCGCCTTCCGATAGATCCACTCGGTAACATTCCTTGGTCTGATCGGCAAGGAACGTCCAGTTCTGAGCCTGGGACATACACCATTCTTCATACTTCTTCAAATGCTTCTCCCTGGGCGGGATGAACAAGAACGTCTTCTTGCCTTTCAGGATGTGATAGAAAACAGAAGATCCGCCGAAGTCGATATGGAAGTCGGTATAACAGTCTGCAACAGACATCAAACAATAGAATTGGACCTTAGGAAAGTCACCCTTGGCCTGCAATTCTGTAGGCCAGACAGAGTCCTGAAGATCTAGCTCCCGGACTATCTGAGGTCTTCTGATGAGTCTACCCAGTTTGCTTTGCGACACCTCTAAGCTGATCACGTTACGGACTTTCTTTGCGCCTTTGCTCTCGTAGTAGTCAACCCATCGTCGCATATTCCATTTCTTGTCTTCTCCTTCCTGGGACTTGACATCTATGACCTCGACTCTCTCCTCTGGACCATACAACTCGGCCACACGGCGAACTGTAAGATTCTTTGGAATGACCATGTCAAGGGCGTCCTGTCCATGGTCTGGAACGTAATCGTACTTATAATCGCGCGAGAACCAATCATCAACAACCTCTTTGGGAAATAGAGAGAGATCATCCTGGAGAACATCTGGTGCTGTGTCTGCAGTTGAAACGGGACTGGTCTTAGGATCCGCAGGCCGAGGGTTCATCCAAGCGGGTATCACTACCGGCTCTTTCATTCCGTCTCCTTTTTCAAAGTAATCTGCCGTCACAAGCTCGGGACGCATACGAGGAAAATTGTCTGGGAGGAAACTGATGGTCCCTTCTTTGATCGGCCTGATGTAATGGTGTTCAGGATTTTCGTCCGACGTCTTGACGACACCCTCGTTGAGCCCAGCGTAGTCGATGGCTGTATGGGCTCGAGAAGATTTGCGAACGTAGGTGGTCGGACCGTGCGTAGGCTTGCAGTCACGACAGCTATACTTGTCAACACTCCTCACCTCGCGCTCGCTCTTGAAACCTGCGCACGCAAAATGGAACCAACGTTTGCAGCCATCACAGCTAATCCACGATGTAGCGTCACTGTCAATGTCTGCAGCAAGAGAGTTTCGGGTCAAATTGCAAGTTGCACATATCGCTTGCGTTCCGTTCTGTGATTTAGCCGTTTCCACGTCCAGCACTGCCGATGGAGTATTCGGCGAATAGCCTGGAATGTCGGTTGACGTGTCTTTTAATTGTAAATCATACGTGGACTGTGTGACAGAAGGCATTTGACCGAGAGGACTGGTATATGTGTGAATAGGTGCTGCCGGCTCCATCTGAGGACTTCCTTGTTTCTCATCTTCTTCTATGGCAACTCTCAACGGAGACATTGTGCCAGGTTCAATACAAGTACCAACTTGATGTCGTTTCACTGGAACCGCATCTTCCACGGACTCCATAGTCGTAACTCGGTGGTCTCCTCGTGGCCTCCAATGGTCTGAAGATACCGAAAAAGGACTCTGATATGCTGGCATTGGACTGTACGCGGATAGATATTGATTCTCGGCATTCGCTCGATCGACTCTTGTTTCGATGATGGCGGCGGTGTCTTGGGCAAGTTGATAGCTTGGTGTTTCTTCATGCATGTACAAATCATGGACTTCTTGAAATTGAGCAGCTGCAGACTGACTTGCGGCCACGTCCGATATATCACGTCGTCCCTGCGGCCGGTGCTCTGTATGTTTGGCAGTTGAAATGGCCGTGACGGGCGATTGAACGGGCTGTCTCGCGAGATACAGAAGTAGTTCAGCATCAGATTCCATATCAGTAATAGTCGTGTAGCTCGTGGCAGGTCGCGAACGTGCCCGTTGCCATTCCGGTGATGGATGCTTCTCCGAGCGCGCCCGCTTCGAAGGACGTTCTGAAATGTTATTGTGATAATTGTGCCATCGTGTTGTGGTAGTGAAGTCATCATGACTTGACATTTGTGGTAGTGATGACGAGAATGTAGGGCTTGACGCAAGTGCTATTGTTGCAAAGGTGTCCATTGTCGAGGATGATCTGGTATGGCATGGGCCACTCGAGGATACCTGTGTTTCTTTGATTGGGACTCCTATAACTTCATCTTCGGATTCAGATTCAGTCTCATCCGCTTGATGGCTTCCTGTATGTCCGTACTCTCCCGCGCCAAAGCAGCTTCCATCGTAACCCGGCCATAACGCGTTGGCGCCCTCGTAGGATGGAGACAGTGGCTCAACGGCGTGTCGAGGTGGCGACGGCGTTCTATAGCTTAGTGGACGACCCGTAAAGTCCCTCTTGAAAGAACTGAAGGTCGTCATGACGGGCAAAGCAGCCTTGCGCTGGCCGAAGGGTCTCTGGTAGACCTCGGAGGGGGTCTTGGAGTTATGGAGCTATGAGTCCCGCACAGACAGAGAACTTCGGAGTTGACCGAGGGTGGGGAGTTTTGCATTGATGCAAGCTCACATTGATGTACTGAGAGATTGTTAGGGTATCCTCAGGTCTCGACTTGTGTAGCTCTTCGAAGTGGGCGTGTTGGGCGTGTTCCGTCGAGGGGGGGGTTAACTTGCGGTGGGAGTCAATACGTTAAGCGAGAATATCCCGCATCCGCGCTACTACGAGTACTTGTATTGAATAGGTACGAGTGCTCTACCTGGACACTGTTCTACACTGCTAGATCTTCAAGGCCTTGAGTGAGCCTCAGAGACTGGAAACTATAGGCAATTGAAGAACTGGACTGGTGGTGTTACGGCTGTTGTTCTATTAGCATCTATGAGATGACCTCGAAGATCGAGACTACAGCCCGAAGAACAGCGACTTTAGTGAGGTCTTTGCGCAATCCCATCAAGATTGCAGATGTTAATGAATAATGATGATATACGCATGATTTGGAGACCCTCAACGACATTGTCTACCGCCCACACTTCTCGATTTCCTTTCTGGCAAACTGGGATACCCCTTGTGTGGCCACGTCCGTCAGTATTCCCATCACCAAGGACGACAACATTGAATCGAGACACTGAATGGGATCCTTCGAGTGAGTGAGTGACAGTCGAGAATGCGCTCAATTTTTGATCTGGGCGGATACGAGCATGAACCAGTCCACTAGAAATACCAATGAAGAATCTAGGGACGCCGAACAATACAATGATTTCTGAGTGGGCTGCCACAACGGAGTTGGCTATCATGAAAGCCGAGAATGAGAGAAGAGGTAGTCTAACGCAGCAGCAAAGCATGAGATGCGTCTGTTAGAAGCACTTGAAGTTTTACGAACGCCATTTCAGGCAAATTCTTAGTAGATTGCAGCAATCGCCGACTGGTTGATAGGGTGCTTGAGCTCTCAGAGTACGACTGCAAGGGAATGAACCTCGGTTTGCAGACAACCACACACCAGTGCATAGAATAACAGGGTTCCTGGTATAAGACGGCCAACCGGTGCAGTAGATACAATATCCCACTCTCACTGAACGGGGTTTTATGAACATGCTAATGGGTTTATCGTTGAAAGCGGACACTTCGATGGCCCATGAGAATGTACCGAGAACCTATAGAAATGGTCATAGCCATTGGATGGCGTTAGTTAACATTACCATGTCATCCATGCTTTGTTTCCAGCTCACTTTAGTTGTCAGAGGCTGGCGCAATACCTGATACAGCTGAACAAGATCTGAAAGCATATCTCTCGAGGTATATTGCAAACTAAGAAGTTTGACCCATAACGAAGTGGTATTTGGAGAATAGGATTTAACGGTCGTGGAATTGAGTCTCGGGCTAATATCACGTCCCCCGCAAACGGCAACCGCTTGCTTATGTAAGTCGGTTTCGCGGAGTATGGCTTTGTAGTCCTGATCAGCCTTCCTTACTTTTCAACCCCCTCCACGACCACGATCCCCACACCAATTTCACAGTGAAGCACACGGAAACCTTGATAGTCAAGCTATGAGTCGTGGTGGGAAGCTTGCTCCTGAAGTAAACCGGTACGGACTATCGTTGTATTCATCAATCGCTGGGACCCTCTTTTATGCCATCACCCCGTATTCTTTCGTCATTCCGGAGAACCAGCTGACGTCAAGGTGTACACCCAAGAGCACTCTATGTCAAAAATCTAAGGTATGATTTGATAATCCCTAGTGCCCTCAAAAATGTCCGACTCGAGGTCTCACGACGAAGGACGTACCGCTTCCAAGGACAAGGTTAACGTACATTCTACAGCTACAACGTCACACCAGAAGAACTTTTCGACCTCTTTGGGAAGTTTGGACCTATACGGTACGTGCTAAAGCTTTGTTGTTGACGTGCAAAGAGCTTACGGATCCCTCTCCCTTAGTGGTGGTAACTTTGGCTGACCGCTTGTACAGGCAAATACGCCAGGGTATAGCCAACAACACGAAAGGCACAGCCTTCGTTGTCTATGAGGACGTGATGGATGCCAAGCAAGCCTGTGACAAGTTGAGCGGTTTCAACTTCCAAAATCGCTATCTAGTCGGTACGTTCAAGATCCCAGAATGTGGCCGGCGCATGTGCAATCGCTGCGTACTACGGTGGCTTTGTATTGATATGCGTACTTGCATTCCAGTGCTCTACCACCAACCAGAGAAAATGGCAAAGTCGAAAGAGGATCTGGCAGAACGCCAGGAGAATTTAGAAAAGCTCAAACGACAGCACGGTATCGAATAACCAGCATCAACGCCTGCAGACTCGTTGTAGGCCGGAAGGAACTGAACGATGCTATGGAGATAACGACGAAGAGAGGATGCAAAGGGCCTGTGCTTTTCCTTCGACGTTACGTCGTCTGGATTGATAATTGGCGAAAGTGGCGTAGGAGGAAATGCTTTCATTGACTGAACAGGTTGCTGAAGCATTTCCGAAACGCACTGGCCATAGTGACCTTCGGGGCTGGCTTGAATATTGCTTTGGAACTGATATTGCTTCGTAACAGAACGTGGCCGTGAACTCAATCTTCAAAACATCAATCACAGTTCATTCTTTCATGGTGCACTATGTTTCGTAGATTGTACCCTGAACTGATGACTCAGCCCTATCTGTCAGGGTGCCATCGTTAGCCGGTAGTGCCACACCCTTCGCCTCATGCTAAAAGATCGTAGCACAACATCACTGCCTCGTGATCATTTACAGCCTCATGGTGAACATTGTATCTCCATCACTTGTCAACAAGCCTTGTCGAACTCTTCAACTTGATACAGTCTTTGCAACTACCTCGAACTTTTCGTCATTGTCAGCTTGAGCCGCCGCCACGGCTCTGGGCATCAATCATCATCTCATGAAGTTGTGAAGGGACAGCTTGGCATCGAGCGATTGCCATCTGTATATAGTTGAGCGCTTTCGTTACAGCACTCGAAGCTACTCGCTTCATGCTACCACCTTCAGGGTTGCTCCCGTCGCCAATATCGCCCATTCTCGACAATGCGTCAACCTCGACAACTTACTCTCCGTTTCTGTCAGCTACGATAGCGACACTACTACCGACGCATGATACCGTACAGACAACGATAAGCGTCGATGGCGTCAACATGGATCCGACATCAACATTGCTCGCTGGCCTTTATGCTACTGCTACTGCTACTGCAACCTCTGGCTCAGAGAATGGGCCGAAGCACGGTGGTGAGAATAACGGAGAATGTGAGCTTCTGGGACCATTCGCTCTCTTTATACAGGGTGCCCTAGGTGGACTGGCGTTGCTATCGTTGGTATACAAACGCTGGCGTGAAAGGCCTCAGCGACCGGTAAAGATATGGGCTTTCGATGCATCGAAACAGGTTTTTGGATCAGTGCTGTTACATATCGCCAACCTCCTGATGTCGATGCTGTCGGCGGGCCAATTAACAGTATCACCGTCGGCTACGAAAGAATATCAACCAAACCCCTGCTCATTCTATCTACTCAACCTCGCCATAGACGTAAGTCACCGAGGGAAAAGGCAAAGACTGGAGGTAAACGCTAATGAGTTTGCGCAGACAACCATTGGCATTCCCATCCTCATTGTTCTTCTTCGTCTTCTCCATTATGGCTTCTCCTTGACACCCATTGGCAATCCTCCAGAATCGATCCAGTCAGGCAACTACGGCCAGCCTCCGAAGACATTGTGGTGGTTCAAGCAATCAATCATATACTTTCTTGGCCTTCTTGGCATGAAGATCTGCGTCTTCTTCATATTTCACATTCTTCCGTGGATAGTCATCGTCGGCGACTGGGCCCTGAAATGGACCGAAGGAAACGAGACGTTGCAGGTCATCTTCGTGATGCTGCTGTTCCCGGTCATTATGAACGCTGTGCAGTACTACATCATCGATAGTTTCATCAAGAACCAGAAGCCGACAGATCACGAGCCGATACCGAGCGAGGATGGAGAGGATGAAGAAGATGAGGGCAATGGTCAAAATAGGAGGCGACGTTCGAGAGCGCTAGAGCATAGTGTCGATGGCGCCTTACTGGAGAGTGGGGACGAAGCTGAGATCACCAAAAGCATTGGAAAGGCGAAAGCCGCCGAATTGGAAAATGAGTCTGCGAAGTCGAACAGTGTTTCAAAATCGAGCCCAGACTCGCAAAAGCTGGGCGAATACAATCCCGACACAGACGGTGAAGAAAGCTCTACAGTGGTGGGAAGCGGTAGCACCTCCGCAGGTGGCGATGATCGTCCGCCTTTACCTAAGGATATAGGGGCCCGGAAGGAGGGTGTCCATACTGGGCAAGAGGGTCGGTAGACTTTGTTCCTAGTTCGGAGACCTAATTCTCGTGGGGCTCTTAAGGGGCGTCTTCATCCAGCTATTGGAAGGCGTTCAGGTTGACAATCGTGGAAGAGATAGCGAACGTCTGATTTCGTTTTCTTTCCTTACTTGTCTAGAGCCTTGTCAAGAATTGACGGGCATATGTACAGTAGTACCCTGAGCGTCAATTTTCAAATAGATTGCCATCAGCAGTACATTCCCCCCTGCTGATAAGGTGTTCTACATAGCTGCACAGACAACTGTAGAGGTACTAGGAGAGCACCCTGATCATCACCTCAACATGTCCAATCTCGCATTGCAGATGGGGGTTACAGTTTACATGAAACGGCACAACATCCACCAAAACGTCGCGAAAGCTGCTCGGCGAGCTAATGATGCACCTTAACCTTAAATTTAAGCCTCAAGCTCACGCTACAGAAAAAGTTACAAAGTTCATGAAAATCAAGTTAGGCATTATTTCGATTTGACAGACGTTTCTCAATGTCAGACTGCGTCAAAATTTGAGATCAATCATTCATGCCCCGAGAAAGGTCACGCCGGTCTGCGCAGAAGACCCAAATAATCGAGCAATCAGCCCGATCCACCCGAGATGATCTTGATAGTGATGGGAGTGATTTCAAGAGTAATGATCCGATGGAGAAGGATGAAGTAGAGGAAGAGCTTGAGAAGCTTGTTTTCGGCGATGACGATGGTTTCAAACGAGAATTGAAGCTAGAAAAGTATTCTAGCCTTGAGGAGCTTTCGGAGGAAGATCACGAGCAGCAGCGTGAAGAACTCGACGAGGACGGTAATATAGATGAAGGGTTGGAAGGCGTTGATGATACAGACGTATGAATGAAAGTTTAGTCAACAACTGCAGGAATCGTAGACTGACCATTCTTTCAAAGCTCTTCTTCCTCGACTCTGGACCTTCAGCGCCGGGTGTTCAAGCGATTGCACCCGTCCACACGCTCGACGGAGAAGACCCAACAAGTGGAGACAATGTTCCGGCTTGGGAAGATAGCGATGACGAGCGGATCATGGTGTCTCTTGCATCAAATCCACGTTTGCGCAAACTGAGACTCAGCGAAGCGGAAGATGTAATCAACGGCAAGGAGTACTGCAAGCGACTGCGGCGACAATTTGAACGGCTTTACCCTGTGCCTGAATGGGCCAACCCATCTGCGTCAAAGCGATCATCAAAGAAGGGAAAGAGGAGGCGACGAAGTTCCGGTAGCTTCAGTTCTGCGGCCGAGGGGTCATCTGCTGATGAAATGGATGTCGATGATGAGGAGTTGTCCGCGCAGCCACTAGCCAAGCTGCTACAGAACGCAGATGACCTTACTAGTAGAGCAGACATCAGCAAACGTCGAAAGCTAAGACCAGAGGTGCTGGACATCCAACGTACGAAAGACGTCGGCAACACACAACCTGTAAGCTCTCTCTTGGCTCCCATCATTATAGAACATAGCGTGACTAAGAGGCTGTAGTCCGCGATAACATCACTGTCCTTCCACCCAACTTATCCACTCCTGCTCTCCTCCGGCCCCGCTTCTACTCTCTACCTTCACCATATATCCCCCTCTACCCCTTCACCAAACCCTCTCCTTACGTCCCTTCACCTCCGCTCAACGCCCTTGTCTACAACCTCCTTCGCTCCGCCCACTGGCTCCCGCATTTTCCTCTCCGGCCGCCGCCGCTACTTCCACATCTGGGATCTGCACTCCGGAAGGATTGAGAAGATATCACGGATCTACGGACATCAGGACGAACAAAAAAGCATGGAGAGATTCAAGCTCAGTCCATGCGGCCGATGGATGGGCCTCATTGGAAGCGCAAGAAAAGGCGGCGGGTCCATCAACGTACTAGATGCGCGAACGCTGCAGTGGATCGCACAAGCAAGGATAGAGTCACGAGGCGGAGTAGCAGACTTTGAATGGTGGAGTAATGGTGAGGGGATGTGCATCGCAGGCAAGAATGGGGAGGTAAGCGAGTGGAGTGTCCAGGAGCGACGCATCCTCGCAAGATGGATGGATGAGGGAGCCGTGGGGACGACTGTCATTGGGCTAGGTGGACAGAGCGGGAGAGAAGGGCTGGGCGGAGACCGGTGGGTTGCCTTGGGAAGTTCAAGTGGGATTGTGAATATCTATGACAGGAGGGCTTGGAGTGGGAAGGATGCCATATCCAGCAATCCGAAGCCGACGAGAGTGCTGGATCAATTGACTACGGCGACTAGCAATCTGGTTTTCTCACCCGATGGGCAGCTATTGGCAATCAGTAGTCGCTGGAAAAGGGATGCGCTGAGACTAGGTATTCCATTCCCTGATCATCGGGCAATTTGCACCCTGCTAACGGAGGTAAAAAGTCCACCTGCCCTCCTGCACCGTCTACCGCAACTGGCCGACCTCTTCCACTCCACTCGGCAGAATCACATCTCTCGCGTTTTCTCCGTCTTCAGATATGCTAGCGGTGGCCAACGAGCAGGGCAAAATTAGACTATGGGAAATACGCACCTAGCTTACCTAGATTTAAGAAGCGTAGTCTTACAACTCTGTGTTGTCGCCCTGTGCCCATCTTATCTCCTGCTCAGGAGGTTCTCAGTGATTTTCCCTATGCCAGCCCTCACCATTACACGATGGCCATCGTGCATGCGGGAACGTTCCGTTCCCCTCCCCCTCCTCTTCCTCCTTCCTTCCCTTCTCCTTGTCATCACATTCAGGCTGGCGTCGTATATTGATGATGACCATTGCATTCCAAGCTTTCTCTTCTCCTCGCGCCAATGATTGATGACAGTCAATGGTTGTAAGTATAAACCTCTCGCCAATGAACAGTGCCAGTGAGCAGAGCTGGAAGAAGACCGCTAGTTCAATGTGCAGAAAGAAGGTTCTTTTCCCGCAACACCTGAAAAGCTCTGTGTACAATCCCCATAGAGGGTCATGGGGGTCCTCTCGGACATGTACATGCCTTTGTGTATGTGAGCTTGTTCAGCCCCCCCGGAGGTCTCCATAAGGTCCATAAGGCCTGTACAAGTGCTTCAGAAGCTGATTACTGAAGCAGAGGAAAAGTCCACAACATCACATCAAGGAGTGCATCTCACTGAGGGCTTTTGAAGCCCCAGTGCTGGAGACCCTCAAGTCGGCAAGATGATTCATGTCATGGAAGATGCTGCTACAGGGTTTGAACACCAATTTAAGAGGAATTACAGCCTTGCGAGGACTACGCGCAGATATATGACCACACGAAGTGCGTCAATGCCCAGTGTTGATGATTGTGTGATGATGGTTGTGTGATGATGGTTGTGTGATGATGGTTGTGTGATGATGGTTGTGTGATGATGGTTGTGTGATGGTAATGATATGATAGTTGCATGACGACAATCACAGCGACTGTGATACTCCCAAGTTATAAGCCTACAAACGAGTACCTCTCCAACCACCTTAAGAACAACCAACAACCCCCTCCGCACTACTCACCGTCCTCTTCCTCCCATACCCCCTGGCCCTGGCTTGAACCCAAACCCAAACCCATATTCTTCGAATCTGACCAATCTTTCCAAAATTTCCATATCCCAATCTCTCAACAGCTCTCACCCCAGGTCGCTAACGTCTTCGGAATCAACCTGCTGCCAATTCTCATACTAGCTCCCTACCTCTGCAATCCCTGCTGTGTTCGCTCCAACTGTGTCGATAACGTCGTGTCCGGTTTGGGATCTTGCTGTTCGACACTTGGGACGGTTGTGTTGGGGATAATCCGCTCGTTGGGCTGCTCTTGGGTGTACGTTGGGGAAATTCTCCGTCTCCGTTCCATGGTCTATCGTCTTCCGCGTGGCTGCTTGTCGTTCCGTAGTCACCTAGCCTTATCGGTAGGTAGTTACAGTTCGAATCCTATCACCCGCTCCGGAGTGCCTCGTACCTAGCCTGGTCGTACGTTTTCGCCAATATCGGTGTGTCTCGCTGTTAAACACGTCATGTGAGAGTGGTCCCTGGTTAATGTCCAATCATGCTGTGCCGGTCATCGTTATAAAGCGCGCAGGACTTAATGCACTCATATTGCACAATTGACGTAGTCACCCCTCTGTTTAAGGTAGTCTATTCGATTTAAATGGCGCAGCGCTTGACTGAGGCGAGGAAGCTGCTAGTGTGAAGGTCTATTTGATCACCATGTTATCCTTATTCTTGATCCCCACAAGATTTCCCTCCTTCACCCGCTTGGTCGTCAGCGCTGCGATCACGGCTGCACCCACCCCCGAACCATCTTCCGCAGCCCGAACATCGATCAGATCTCTCTTTCCCTCCGGCCAATCCAAAATCTCCCTCAGTGCCTGCGCTCCACGTGCCTTGAAGTGCGGATACTTGTTGAAGACGGAGCCATCGGCGCCGACGTGGCAGGATTCGATGTTCTTCTTCTTACAGATGGCTGCCACACCGCAGGCGGAGAGGCGGGCCGCGCGTGTGCCGATGAGCTCGGCGAGGCGGCGGCAAAGCTCGAGTTCGGGTTTTGTGGTTGTGATGCCGAGTTTGTTATTGAAGAGATCGTGGGTTTCGGACAAATTCTCATATGGGTCCCTAGTGGATGCTCAATACTTTCGCAAGAGTCGCAGTGGGATCACATAAGACTTACTCCTCGATCGCTGACAAGAACGACGAGTCCAGCGTGTATGGTTTCGTGAGCTTGCTAATGTCCTGCCCTTCGAAGATGTGAACAGTCTTGTTGTCGTGCAGCTCTATAAGGACCAGTCGCATGAGCTCGCCTAAGTACAGACCCGCGATCATCTTTTCGAATGCCTGCTGGCCAGGGCGTGGCGAGTCGCGATCAATGATAACATCGTAAGGTGTGCGTGGAAGCACAACATGCTCGCTGTCGAAAGCACCATATTCGCAATTGATGGCGATAGGCATATCCGGAGGAAGATTATAGTGTGCAAGCTTTGGAATTGATCCACAATCTTCCATGTAGGCGGCATTGCAACCGGTCCCAAAGATGCAACCAATCTTTATTGCATCATCCGTATATGCCGAAGCAATCAGTGTACCGGTGGTATCGTTGATTAGTGCGGTCAGCTTGATGGGTAAGTCTCTCTTTGCCAGAGCTTCTTCGAACATCGGTACCACGTCGTGTCCTTCGACGCCATCGATATCGAAGCCTTTTGTCCATCGCTGTAGGATACCATGATCGATGTAATTTTGCGTTGCTGGATATGAAAAAGTGAAACCGAGTGGGAGATGATCGAGCTTCTCGCCCTCATGGTGATACTCAATGAATTGTTGTAAGCAGTCTGCAACATATTCCCAAAGATCCTCTGACTTTCCTGACTTCAGCTCTTCCGGCATGCGGTATTTTGACTGCGTAATGTCAAATTCCCCTTTCTCTTCTGGAAGAGTGATCTCGCAGACACGCAGATTTGTACCACCCATATCCAGAGCGAGGTAAGTGCCAGTTTCGTACCCCGTGGGGTATGACATTACCCATGTTGGATTCATTGGCTATACACATAGTCAGCTAGCTGTTCAGGGGTAGGTGAAGTCACAAAACTAACGATGGTGCCACCTTCAACACTTAGACCTGTTCTGTGTCAGTATCACTATTTACTCAAAATCTACACCTTCACGTCCGCGCACCTTTCTCGAGCTCCTTGACGAAATGATTCGTGACCTCTTTGAGCTTGGCTTTGTCCACAGTAAACAGCCTCTCAAGCTCCTTGATTTGTTCAAGAAGATCCTTGGGGATATCGGCCATAGAGCCTGGCACGCTCCAGTATCAGATAAAGCCCTCTTTGATCGAGGGAGAGCGTACCCTTGCGGGAAGGCGGCTTTCTTGGTCCGAGTCCAACCATCTTGAGTGAATATTAATCGCCGGTGCCTTGTGGGCCAATTTGAGGAGTGTAAGGAAGGGCCAGAGGAACAAGTCAACCTCTGTCAGATGTGCCGGACTGTGCGTTCGTAATGCGTCGGCAAACACACAAAACCCGCAACGAAGAGTTTCTTCGGTCAATTGAGCATTAAATACTTTGACGTTCAGTGCGCTAACTTCAGAACACCTTGCAGAGACTGTGTTAGCCTCCCTTTCAAAAGATAGTGGGGAAGTCGACTGTGAACCGAATGGACTTTGTGTAGCAGAGCGCGGAGACACGTGGATACATAGCAATGATGACAAGCTTCGTTCCTCCCGTCCCACAGTTGGTTGATCGAGGGCAAATGGTGGGCTTACTGTTGATATCTCTGCTTTCAATGAGTCTATCAATCAATGCTGTCCAAGTGCGGTAGTTTCAATGAGCCCAACGTTACTTGTAATAATATTGACCCGGAATGTTTTCCTGTTGATCGGGTGTGTCTCAATGTCAGCCCCGCCCTCTGTGCCTCACCGTAGTGAGCTGCAGCCGGAGCCGGAGGTCTGGAGTCTTGAAGAAGGTGACAGTACAGGTCCTGGCGATGTATCGACGTTATCACAGCTTATTCATCATTAACCATTAGAGACAAAAGGATTACGGTCTAGGTTCTGTAGGATCACATAAACTTGTCCTGCGCATGGTAATTGAGTGATTACGATTACCTAAGCTCTGTATATTATTCGATGTCGTCAAGCTGCAGAATAAAACGCATCAAAGCCAAGACAAGCTCTCATTCGTGGAATCCTCACCGCCCCTGGCGCGCGGGTCAATGTTGATTTGTTGCCCAATCAAGTCATTTACATCCCTTGATTTGACGCAATCATTTTCTAAGGAGCCGTCCAATATAGCAGGTTTGACATCCGCACGTTGGCAGTGTCTAGCACCTCCACGCTTCTTTCCTCCCTTTGTTTCAAGCGCTCTTGCATTTCGTTTCGTGCACTCTAAAGCCATGTGAGAGCGGCCTTTGGACATTCACTTCCTGTCGCTCTCCTTAATAACTCCTCGGAAGAGTTCACGTCCAAATCATTTCACAGTACCGGACCTGAACAAATCCACCAACTTCAACGCGATGTCTTCTACAACCTCAGCGTCGGCGGCATCATCAGATTTAGGAAACCCAATCAATTCAGTCGCCGGGAAGGCCCAAACCTCCCAGGGCGTTTCCTTAAATACTTTCTTTGCATCCTTGGTCGGTTCGTTTGTGACATTCGGCGTCCAGTTTCTGGCATTTCTGATAATCAAGAATAAGCTTGCGAGGATATAGTCAGTCAAAGGCGTTGCTGTTGTTGTGTAATCCACACTGATCATTTCCTTAGCCAGCCGAAGACCTACCTCGTACCAGAGCGAGAACGGACCAAAGCACCTCCATCGGGGATTGTTCAGTGGATCATACCCGTCTTTCGAACCTCGAACTCGGACTTCATCCAGAAATGTGGTCTCGATGCGTATTTCTTCCTCCGTTATCTGCGAACACTCCTCAAGATCTTCATACCACTCTCACTTCTAATCCTACCGATCCTTATACCAATCAACTTAGTTAACGGAAGGGGCTCGCACTTTGCAGTCGGCCGATATGGGAACGACAGTACTTATACCAATGTGACCGGCTTGGATCAGCTGGCTTGGGGGAATGTAAGACCGGACAAGACGAGTCGATACTGGGCACATCTCGTCCTAGCAGTCATTGTTGTTGCCTATGTGTGCTTCACCTTCTTCGATGAGTTAAGAGGGTACATCCGGCTACGGCAAGCTTATCTTACTTCGCCTCAACATCGTTTACGCGCGTCCGCAACCACCGTCTTGGTCACAGCCATACCGAGGAAATGGTGCACAGTCGCAGCACTTGATGGACTTTATGATGTTTTCCCAGGTGGTATACGGAATATCTGGATCAATCGTAATTTCGATGAGCTGAGTTACAAGGTGGACCAGCGCAATAAGCTGGCTTTAACATTGGAAGGTGCTGAGACGGACCTGATCAAGAAAGTCAAGAAATCCCATTTGAAACAGGTTGGGCAGGCAGCCAAAAAGGCTGGAAAGAAGCAGACAAAGGAAGAGAAGAGGAGGCAGACAATTATGGCAGAGAAAACTGGAGAGGACATGGCAGGAAGCGGAGGTGTCAGCTCGGGAAATCCACGTCAAGTTCGGCATACGTTACAAGAGGCGCTAAATGACGGGTCTGGTCCTTCGTCACGATCAGCTTCCCAAGACAGAGACCGCAAGAGACGATTCAATCCAGTTCCTGTCCTTGGACAAGGTCTCAATGCGATTGGACATGGAATTGGAGGTATCGGAAAGACTGTGTTCGGCGGTTCCAGAAGAGTAGAGAAAGAGGTCGATGAAAGACTTCACCCCACTGGTGGCTTCATCGTTGGAGAAGATGATCTGCCATCACATGGTCATCATACTGATGACGGAGCTGCTCCAGGGTCTCAAGGCGCCAGCTCTCAGACTGCAACCGCCTCCCACAGTGGTGCCAGATATTCGATGGATGGCGCAGCGGACGACAGTGATGTACACCCAGCGATGCGCTCCGGATCCAATGAAATGAGTGTTCGGCCAAGCACATTAAAGGAAGACGGGGTGGCTCGACCATCTCAAATCGGTTTGGATCGTCATGACGTCCCTTCCAATGCTACGAATACCCCGGCAAATGCATATAACCGCCCTTTGGACTCTCGCATTGGCAGTGCGTCTTCGAATGCTACCCATCCCGGTACAACTGACGAGAATCAGCCTGATACCAGCTGGATGTTCTGGAAAAAGGGACAAAGAGGCAATACACTAGATATCCCTAGCCCTGTGCCTCATGGTGCCGAAGAGGATGAATTCCCCCTAGGCAACCTAAGTCCTGTTACACCTGGGGCAAATCCGCAAGCTACTGTCAATGGGCGCGGATATCACTATCCCAAATCACAGGAGAAGAAAAAGCTTACGATCCCCTTGAAGTTACACGGAAGCGGTAAAGAAGGAGATAAGAAAGCAGAAGACGAGTACCCCACGGCGTTCAATGAGGAGTTCGAGGAAGATGATTATGGCGAACCCTTGTGGAAGAAGTATGTCAAAGATATGGATCGGCCGAGCATGAGGCTCCCTATCTTTGGCTGGCTATGGATGCCTTCCTTGCCTTTGATCGGGAAAAAAGTTGACTCCATCTATTATTGTCGCAAGGAGGTTGCACGGCTCAACGTGGAAATAGAGCAAGATCAGCAAGAGTCGGATAAGTTCCCAGTGATGAACTCAGCCTTTGTCCAGTTCAACCATCAAGTTGCCGCTCACATGGCTTGTCAAGCCGTTAGCCATCACATACCGAAGCAAATGGCACCTCGGCTGGTGGAAATTTCCCCTGATGACGTTCTGTGGGACAATATGTCTATCAGATGGTGGGAGGGCTATATCCGCACGGCCGTGGTGATCGCTATTGTTGGCGGAATGATTATTGGATGGGCCTTCCCAGTTACCTTCACTGGTCTCTTATCACAAGTAACCTATCTTAAGAACACCTTTCCCTGGCTGCGGTGGCTTGGGAAGGCTCCTAGCTGGGTCATAGCAGTGATTCAGGGTATCCTGCCGCAAGCACTACTAGGACTTCTACTGCTCATTCTTCCAATGATTCTGCGCCTACTGGCCAAGAACCAAGGCGTTCATACGGGAATGGCTGTTGAATTGGCTGTTCAAGATTCTTACTTCGCCTTCCTCTTCATTCAAGTCTTTCTCGTCGTCTCGATCTCGTCTGGCATCACTACCGTTCTTAAAGAGCTCACCAACAATCCTGCCAGTGTCCCCGCGCTCCTTGCGCAGAACCTTCCGAAGGCCAGCAACTACTTCTTTTCTTACATGCTGCTGCAAGCTTTGTCTGTCAGCGCTGGCGCCTTGCTCCAGCTTTTCAGCTTAATAATTTGGTTTGTTTGGGCTCCTTTCATGGACAATACTGCTCGTCAGAAATGGTCCAGGCAGACAAACTTGCCACAGATGCAGTGGGGTACCTTCTTTCCTGTTTACACTAATTTGGCAGTGATCGGTAAGTCGCTTTACACTTTCTTGTAAGCAAACGCAGTGCAGAAAAGCTAATGGCAACACAGGCTTGGTTTATTCGGTGATCTCGCCTCTAATTATGGTCTTCAACATCGTTACATTTTCCCTCTTCTGGGTCGCATACCGCTACAATACCCTTTATGTAACCGTATTTCGCTTCGACACCGGCGGCTTGCTCTTTCCAAAGGCTATCAATCAGCTCTTCACTGGACTCTATGTTATGGAGCTGTGTTTGGTTGGTCTATTCTTTCTTGTCCGCAATCCAAATGGTAAAGGTGTCCCTTGCCAAGGCCAAGCAATCATCATGATCATCGTCTTCATCTTCACAATCATCTATCAGTGGCTCCTCAACCAGGCGTTCGCTCCGCTATTCCGCTATCTGCCAATCACTCTTGAAGATGACGCGGTGATTCGAGACGAGGAATTTGCTCGGTCTCAGCAGAAGCGTTTCAATATGGCTGAAGAGGAGCAAGATGGCGATGACTTGAATAAGGTTCTTGCAGAGCGTGAACGTAGGTCCCAAGAAGAGGATAGGAATGCCGAGAGCATTGAGATGAAGGACATCGAGACAAGCAAGCAACGCGCCAAGCCTGATCCTCGCAACATCAGCCAGCTTGTGCCAAATAAAACCTGGGCCGATCGTACAAGGAATCGACGGTCTACGATGTTGGCCAAAGGCCCTCATAGCCCTCCCGACTCCAGATCGACCCCTCATCACCATATCCGTGAACGGCCCACCGATCTCGAAGGCCAACAGGCCGACGACGAACCCAATGGGGAAGCGCTCTTCTCCGGCATCAATGATGAGATTGAAGATTTGACACCCGAAGAGCGAGACAAACTTGTGCAGCGCGCATTCCAGCATGCAGCTTTGAGAGCGAAAAGGCCGGTGATCTGGATACCGAGAGATGAGTTGGGGGTTAGTGACGATGAGATCTACCGGACCCAGAGGTTCAGTAAGCACATCTGGATCAGTAATGAATACACTGGACTGGATGGAAAAACGAGAGTGGTGTATAGGAGGAGTCCGCCAGATTTCTCGGAGGTAGACTTGATTGAGCTGTAAGGCAATGGCGGGAAGGGAAGGAGAGATGGTCCTACTAAAGGGTTCATTGTGGTTTCTTGAACATTGCAGAGCATTGCTGGACATTGCTTCTTTGGTTTGTGAGACGTTCTTCAGCGAGCATGCATGATATCCACCTCTACGGAGTTTTGTAAGCGTATGTTTATGCAGGGTCTAAGTCAATATCCTAGCGGCACCATAGATGAAGACAGTGCACCGTTCCTTGAAGCCTTGCTTTTAATTTGCACCTTTGCCCGCAAAGCGCAGGATTTGGGGTATGGATCCCGAGGACTGAGAACATGAGACTCGCCGTGCTTCTTCTATCTCTCTTGGCTAGGCCACTCGCTTATGGCTCGAACCCAAGCCAGGCGAAGCTTAATAAGCCAGGGCTTTGTCGTACCTTTTCATCCTTTATGTTTCTCCTTCAGTACCCCACCGTCGCTCTTCAGACACACAATGTCTAACAAAGAGATGCGTCTATCAAGGAAATCGGCCGCCATCTGGCCAGTGCATCATCAACTTGTGTAAAGAACAAAGCCCTTGCTTGCACGAGTCTCGAGCCACGTGCACGTCGATTCCTTTGTTTCATTGACATCAATCTCAAGATTTGTAATAGGGATGGAACTTGTTTGTCCCCTCGACTGCTTTTGAACGTCTTTCCCTGTATTTCTCTGCGTCTGTCCATCTCTTACTGTCTACTCAATATACGAGAGCTGGTTTTCCGCTTCATCCATTCTGCTCTCTTCGTTGGCTAACGCTCCTCATAATCTGTGAAGCAGATCCTTCATCGCTTCAATCAATCTAGAGGAGACCTTTCTGTATTTCTTCCCATATATTAGCTCGTTTGTCGAGATCCTTGGATTGATTTCTCTGCGCCAAAGATGGTCGCCTTCACCCCCAAATTCGCACCTCTGAAACCCTCGAATCTTCGAATCTCTTCCGGACCGCTTTCGCCGGCAAGTCCTATCACACCGTCGTACTCTCGGCGCATCTCCTCCACATCGCTTACTTCGACTCCTCCCTTCAAACCATCGTGTCTTCCACCTCGGCTCCCTCTGCAGTGGCTCTGGTCCTGCCACCTCTGCCACCACCGCTATCCTCTGGGCGCAACCCGTCGTTGTTTGCATGATGGACATTTCTTCTGCTCCGGTATAGCCGTTAGTAAGCGCACTGGTGCCATGAGGAAGCATAATGCATGTGCCAGCGAATTCGACTATGTAGGCTGGAAGGCCTGGGCGGAGTGGCGGCAAGATGTTCACGCATACACTCCAAGAAATGACGGCAAGAAAAATTGTAACAATGCCTGTGCTTATCCCAGTGAATGTCGATGGGGTAAGAAGCATTGCGTCAATAGCACGACTACTAAGGCAACATATGAGGCATACTCCCCTTCTTCTACGCCATCAGCGCCAACAAAAACGGACAAACCGAGATCATCGCTGTTCCTAGACAAGCTCATAAAGTCTGCCGAAAATAAGTCCGCAGGCCTGAAAGCTCTTCTTTCGCCGGTCGAAGAGGAAGAGGCGCGCCCGTCAACCTCGCCGCTGAGGAGACATTACGAGCTTCCAGACTTACAATTTGCTACACTGACTTCAGAACCGGAATACGGTGAGGATTCTCCTGAAGATCTACTGATGGGCGATAGCGACGAAGGGGAGAGCGGCTCTGACGCTACGGGCGCCTTGCCAAACGAAGCATCAGCCTTGAAACAGCCGACGTTTTCATTAGACACTACTTTGACGGAGGTTGACAACATTCAGGTTGATCGAATCATTGCGTATGCAAGCGCAGGTATCAGCTTCGACTTTACATCCGACAACGCAATCGATTCCATATCGTTTGTTGAGCAATCCCCGACATCCCCTACATCCCCTGGCCGCAGGAATGCTTGGGATTGGAGCATTGACGCACCAGACGGCATGGTCCTGGCTGACGAACTAAATGGTGAGGAGCAGGTAGTCGGGGAGGACGGGAATTTCTTTGATTTGGAAATGTTGTGAATTTTGACATTAGAGTACGTTCAGCATTCGATATGATGTATCATCAGAAAATGGATATTCGGTCCGTAATTCAGTAGACAATGCCGTTGCTAGTGAAATACATCTTGAATCGGACTTGGCGGCAACCCTCGGGGACCAGACCTAGAGTCCCCGGTTATCGATAAGGTAATCCCCGAACCTTAAGCCCGGATATTTTACGAATACCTCATCGATGATCATTCTCTTCGAACCCTCCCATCATCGACCCACCTCATCACAACACACGATCAACCAGAAATCAAACCCGCGCACCTTTCTCCCATCGCCACATCAACCGGAACCCTCTGCGTACAGCGATCGTCAACAATGTGCAAGAAAGCCACCTGCGAAACCTGCCGTACGTCC
>JAABUP010004339.1_pt1 | contig 23328 bp, 32 predicted proteins | sample 5559201 | NCBI WGS metagenome assembly JAABUP01 (sample SAMN10711887, study PRJNA513373) | rock metagenome | isolation source: Antarctica rocks | place: Antarctica | reverse complement strand
ACAATGCAAAGCGCATGCTTGCATATGGCTTTTGATATGTGGCAGGATACCTGCACAATGCAAAGCGCATGCTTGCATATGGCTTTTGATATGTGGCAGGATACCTGCACAATGCAAAGCGCATGCCTGCAATGGCTTTTGATGTGTGGCAGAATACCTGCACAATGCAACAGGTGTCTTGGAGGTGTCCTCTCCCTCAACACTGTGTAGCGTTGCAGGTCTCTCTGGACGATACTTGCCTCACATCATCGTGTATCCTATTGGCAGACTTAAAGCTCATAAACAAAAATTGCCAGATTCTTCTCTTTGCATGTGCTGCAGGCCACAAATGTGCAGCTAACACCTGAACATAGAGCCACAATACGGGAAACTGTAGTGAGTCAGCTGGCGCCTTTACGCAGCTTCCCCAAAACTCACACATTCCCAGGTGTGATGGTCGAGCCTTACTCACCAGCTTCCTCCCAACCAGACAGGCGCAGCGCAGATTTCAGGCGCAGCGCCGATTACAGGCAAAGCGCAGATTTCCCGCCATCTGCCAGACCTCCACTGCCCTCTTCACCATTGGCAGTAAGGCCATCTGTGCATTTTGGCTCCACCAATTTTGGCTCCACTACCACCTGGTCTCCCTCTGCTCAGGTTGCATTGGCAGCACCCAGAGGCTCAACTGACACAGCCTTGGCAAAATTCCAGCAGGCTACGACCAAACAACGCTTCCGTCAACCTTTTCACTTCTGACTCAACTTGAGAGCCTGATCATGTTTCAATGCAGGTTTGCCCAATTCCCAGCCTGCCTTCTGCACCTGTCCCAGCTTGAGAGGTTATGTGTTTCCTGCAACAATCCTGCTTTTCACCTCAGCGACGACATATTATGTCTTGCAAAATGGCCAAACCTCAAATTTCTGGACATCAGTGATTCTTGGCAATCGCAGTTTCCAGTTGAGTCACAGTTGCTTTCAGGTCAGCTGCAGAAACAGTTGAGAGGATATAACTCATCTTGCAAGTTCGATTTTAGTCGCAGATAATTTGTCTGAGGAGTCTCTTTCAACACGGTCGTGTGAACATCTTTTCATTTTGGTGTGCTACAGCATGCTGCTTTTGCTCCTGCCCATGCGCGCACTGCAAGTGCAGATGGGCCAGCATGTGGATATGATCTGAATCAGCGTCTCATCTCTTCTTGTTTTGCACTTGGCCTTTTGGCATTGTTGCTTTGTTGCCTAGGTCTGTCAAGACCTGTTTGCTAGACCGTCTTTGAGACTTGTGCTTATATGTATACATGTCAGTGTAAGTTGGCAGTGAGCAACGTCCACTTCAGGCGAGTCTAGTGTCTCAACAGCGTCTCTCTCATGGCTGCATTTGCAAAAATCACAATTTGTGAGCGTGAGATGCAACTGAGGAGACTTTGATCACTGATCAATGATCAGATGTCATGACGACTCTGACAGTGCAGAATCCAGGGACCCCCCAGGGGGCAAAATTGTCATTCTAGTGCAAAAGCTAGCTGCCCCATGCAGTCATAGACTACGCCAAAAAACGCTGGAGCTTGTATACAGCCTGAACTGGTCACTACCGGTACCCAGCTGGTCGGCCAACATGCACGCCTGACGCAATAGATGCCAAAGTCCCGATGGACTCTTGCTTTACAGAACTGCCTGACTACATCCTGAGCTCTTGTTTGCGCTTGACATCGTTTGTGGCTAAGCTGCGATGCCAGCAAGTCTGCACGAGCTGGAGGAGCCTTCTCAAACGCTCTGCAGCACCTGGCGATGCCTGCGAAGCCTCAAAGTCTAGTTTATGGGGTCGCAGCTTAAGGTTCTATGTTTCTGAACCAACCAAGACGTCAGCAAGGACACGGATTGTTGATCTGGGGTACAAAAAAGAAATTACTTTTGTAGACCTGATAACTACAGCAGGACCGCTGTCTCTGCACAATGAAGCTTGTCTGCACTGGATCGGCCAGCAAGCAATGGTTTATCCCGAAGTGTGTATCGACGTCAGGGCAGTCCTGCCTGCACAGCTGATACTTCATCTTGCAACAGCGCTGAAAGTAGCATCTGCAATGGCACCTTCTGAATGGCAACTGCAGCTTGATGGAGGTACGGAAACACGTACAACAAACCTGCAATTGAGCAATGCTGATAACACAGCAAGTCTGCAAACCATAAGCAACCTTCTCATGTGTCCCAACCTTGACTCACAGTATACCACTATCATGCAGATTATGACATCACAGATCCTCAGAACGGCTGTCAACAGCTTGCAGGGGTACTCAAGTATTGGAAAACAGGCATAGCAAATATACAGCAGCTTTCTTGTCTGGCACAAATGACTCATCTGTCATGGACTGCTAACTCTGAGCGCGGCCCTCCGGAGGAGCTTCAGCAACTTCCACTTCTGCAGACACTTTCACTGTCCAGGCTGTCTGCAGTACCAAGGGACAAACAAAATTTCAAGTTTGTACAGAGCTTGAGGTTGCATGGAATTGGTGAAGATATTTGAACATAGAAAGCTACACACAGCTTACCCATCTGCAGATCTCTATATACTATCAGGACAGAGTTAAGGAAATTCTGCTGCCATTCGGCAATGGTGTCAAGCTGCGTAGTCTTGACATATCAGATCCTGTCCATGAGCATATCTTCTACCTCAGAAATGTCATCTTTGCAACTCGTCTTGAGAAGATGAGCTTGTTCAGCGCATCTCCCCAAAACATGGAGCAGGCCAATTTGTCAGCTTTGCCATTTCTGACATGCCTGCAGTTCGTGAGCCCAAGTTCTGCTGTGCTCCAAACTCTCTCAATATGTAGTAGCTTGCAGAGTCTGGATGTGTTTGATTATAAGCAGACAACACTTCCATCAGCCTTTTCACTTTTGACTCATCTCAAGGGCCTGATCGTAAGTGGATGCAGCTTTGCTCAGTTCCCAGCCTGCCTTCTGCACCTGTCTCAGCTTGAGAGTTTATGTGTCTCTTGCAACCAGCCTGCCTTTCACTTGAGTGGCAGCATACTAGGCCTTGCAAAATGGCCAAACCTAAAATCTCTGGACATCAGTGACTGTTGGCAATCACGATTTCCAGTTGAGTCACAGCTGCTTTTAGGTCAGTTGCAGGAACAGTTGAGAGATTCCAGCTCGTCTTGCAAATTCAGGCTTGGTGACAGATGATTTGGCCAACGGATTTCTCTTACAGTGGCTGTTCAAACAGCCTTTCACTTTTGGTGAACTTCATATGGCAAATTCAAAGCTTTACAATGCCTGAGGCAACACAAATCCGTCAAAGACTATGGCACTTATAGGATTAATTAATGTCAACAGGTGCACGTGTACAACATGTAGCCTGGTTGCAACAAGCACATCTGCGCTGCACATCCGGGCAGTCACCCGAAACGCACATTCAGGCTGTTGAAGAGCATTGTGCATAAAGGAGCTGTCAAAGCTTTGCCAACTAGTTACCACTACAAACCGCTGTGTAGTGTATGTTTGGTTGTTTGTTTCAGATTGCATCATCACGTGAGGGTGTTGTCCACCACCCCATTGGATGTGTGCACCGCCATGCTGCTGTCACAGCACTGATTGCAAAGTCACACTTGCAAAGTCACAATTGCAAAGTCAAACAGTCATTGACACATGAAGTCTTAAAAGCCCTGCGTTCGCATGGTCTGACTGTGACACGTGAAAGTCTAATGCTGTGACTTCTCCCCCCGGTCGCCTACCTGATCACTGAGAGAGATCACTGATCACTGCAGTGATCTCTCTCAGTCAACATGAAAGCCTAATGCAATAGATGCCGAAGTCCTGACGCACTCATGCTTCGCAGAACTCCCTGACCATATCCTTAACTCTTGCTTGCGCTTGACACCGTTTGAGGCTAAGCTGCGATGCCAGCAAGTCTGCACGAGCTGGAGGGACCTCCTCAAACGTTCTATAGCACCTGGCGATGCCTGCAAAGCCTCGCTTTCTGATTCATGGGGTCGTAGCTTAACTCTGTGTGTATCTGAACCAACTGAGACGCGAGCTAGGACACAGGTTGACGATATCCAGTCCAGTCAAGCAGCTATAGTCGTATACTTGGTAACGACAGTAGGACCGCTGTCTTTGCACAATGAGGCTTGTCTGCATTGGATCGCTCAACAAGCAATGGGGTTTTTGGAAGTCCATATCAAGATAAGGGCAATCTTGCCTGCACAGCTGCTGCCTCATGTTGCAACAGCGTTGAAAGCAGCAGCTGCATCGGCACATTCTGGATGGCAGCTGCAGCTTGATGCAGGTGAGAAAACATGGGCAACAAAGCTGCACTTGAGCAAAGCTGATAATACAGCAAGTCTGCAAGTCTGCAGCAAGCTTGTCAAGTGTCCCAATGACTCACACAGTACCACGTTCTGCAGATTTTGACATCACGGATCCTCAATTTGGCTTTCAACAGCTCGCAGGGGTGCTGACGCACTGGGAAGCAGACATAGCATATGTACAGCAACTTTCTTGTTTGACACAGATGACTCATCTGTCTTGTACTGCTAACTCTGAGTTTGGCTTTCTGGAGGAGCTTCAGCAACTTCCCCTTCTGCAGACACTTTCGCTGTCCAGGCTGTCTGCAGTACCAAGGGACATCCAAAATTTCAAGTTTGTACAGAGCTTGAGGTTGCATGGAATTGATGAAGAGGTTTGCAACATCGAAAGCTACACACAGCTTACCCATCTGCGGATCTCTATATACCACAATGACAGAGTGAAGGAAATCCTATTGCCATTTGGCAATGGTGTGAAGCTGCGCAGTCTTGACATATGGGGTCCTTGCCATGAGCATGTCTTCCATCTCAGAAATCTCACCTTTGCAACTCATCTTGAGAAGATGAGCTTGTACAGCGCATCTCCTCAAAACATTGAGAAGGCTAACTTGTCAGCTTTCCCTTTTCTGACACGCCTTCAGGTGTCAACCCCAAAATGTGCTGTGCTTCAAGCTCTCTCACTGTGTAGTAGCCTGCAGAGGCTGTACTTATCAGATTACAAGCAGACAATGCTTCCATCAACCTTTTCACTTCTGACTCAACTTAAGGTACTGAGCATAAGTGGATGCAGCTTTGCCCAATTCCCTGCCTGCCTTCTGCACCTGTCCCAGCTTGAGAGTTTATGTGTCTCCTGCAATCAGCCTGCTTTTCACCTGAGTGGCAGCATATTAGGCCTTGCAAAATGGCCAAACCTCAAATCTCTGGACATCAGTGATTGTTGGCAATCACGGTTTCCAGTAGAGTCGCAGCTGCTTTTAGGTCAGCTGCAGAAACAGCTCAAAGATTGCAACTCATCTTGCAAGTTCAATTTTAGGTACAGGTGATTCACCTCTCTTTCACAACAGCTGTTCAAACAGCTTCTCAATTCTGGCGAGCTGCATTTTGCAACCTGTTGTAAATCCTTACACTTGCCATGAGGAAGCACAAGTTCCGCCAAAGACTCTGTCCATTAGTGTCACCCGGTACTGTTGTATATAATGTCAGCATCATAAGATTGCAACATGTGCCACAGTTTTTGTTGTGTCTATGTATAGATAAGGATGGAAACACATATGTGTGCCTGTACACCTTCTCATGGCCATGGCCATGGCTTTAATTACAATTAAATTACAAGTTTGGCAACAGCTGCAGGTCATGTGGTCCCAGCAGTAGAATGCGCATGCATGCAGAGACTTGCCATATCACAAAGTGTGACTTGCATATATGCATTATTTTATATAATACAATGTGATCCTGACATGTCAGCAGCAGCACAGGCACCAGCAGCGCTAGCGACATCGGCCATAGCTACAGCAGTTGTGTCTGACACAGGATGCAGATTGCCAATGATGACTTCTTGAGGGGAAGGTGGCATCAACCAGCAATTAGCTGGTGGTGCATATCTCTTTGCCTCCTCTATGCTTACATGGCAGTTTCTCTCTTGAGGTGTTACCATGACTGCATGCACCTTCTCTGTCTTGCATGCATACCAACTAGGTCGTTGGCATAATATGTCCTGTTACACTGCTGACACCAAGCATACCGTGAACCATGTTCCATATTCATAAGTATTTGCAGCTATTACTCAGCAACGCCCAGGGCTGTCCCCTGGGTGCCCTTCGCGCCACGATTTTGGCTTTGGTGAGCATTGCAGGCGGCTTTTACACTATCAAAGCATGGAGACAGATGCGCAGTTGCTGAAATTGGTGCTACAAAAGCAGCCAGTCACAAGTTCTTGTGTGCTTTGTGCCTGGAACCGGCTCCTGTCTGTGCCTGCAAGATGCTTCAACTGATCTGAGGCCCTGCATAAGACAGTTTGTCTCTCTCGTCTTTCAGGTATGTACATTGGACAATCCTCTTGTGGATCTAAATGCTTTTCCTTTTGCGCTAATGACTGGCAGTGTCTCCGCGGCTTGATCTGGACTCAGACTTGGGTGCTTTGATTGTCGAGCAGCTCTCAGCACTCAGCATAGCAGCCTGAAAGGACGTACTGCGAGATGCATGGCAACACATTTCATGCCTACATTTGCCTGCATTGTCAATTGATGTGCACTTATACTAATCCCTAAGCTTGCTCGCTAATGCAACTTGAAGAAGCTGTCTTTGGGTGAAGACCTAAAAAAAGACTGACCATGCCTGAGCACAGGGTCTAGACCTTCAAGAAACAGCGTAGCACTTTACAGGCATGCCCAGCAATGTCTTGAGCTACCTAGCTAGGTACTGCTGAGACAGTGTATGCGCTTGCATGCAGTCACTGCAGTGTCCTGTCATAAGGCACAAGCACATTGACAGCGACTGCTTTGTCACGCATGATTTGCAAGTCGCTCAGATGAAGCGGCAGATGTTTCGATGATCTGTTCGATGATACAGTTCAGAGGGTTCATGCATTCTAAGTTCTTAGGAGACAGACCGTCGCATCCACGACTGATGTTTCACTGGTTTATCTGGGTCGGTCATCTGGACACCGTCAGCCGCGCTGGGGGTGTATGTCTTGGTCAAAAAGACCTGTTGTGTCACTGCCGCCAATACCGAAAATATGATATGGTAACTGCAGTCTTCCCTAAGCCGGGACTGGCGTTGGATGCAGAACCCACCTGAGGCGGGTCTTGCAACAGCTGCGTCGCAGCAGTTCCTGTGTGACATTGCTGATGCTGAGGGCGCGTTGCTCCGTCATGTCGAGCAAGATGACGACGCAAATAAGTGCAACACCTCCTCAAGGCAAGCTGCCCTTGATCTGATCAGCCTTCTCCAGATCAGAGCGCAGCTTCTTCAGCAGCCAGACAGCAGGTCCCGGCATGCTGCAGAACAAGCAAACCTGAACATACAGATTCAGCAATGCAGGAAAACACTGCTCTGTGTGTTCAACAACCATGTGTTGTCAGAAATATGCGAGATCTTGCAGTCCCTGTACCTGCGCAAGGCAAGGCTGCAATCATGCCTGTCATCATCTGAGACAGCCAAAAACCCGGCTGCTTGCCACCAATCTGCTGGTGTCAGCGACAAAGATGATGCTGCTTGTACTGATGAACCTATCCCAGAGGTTGTCTCAGTCGCTCCTGCAGCATGTCACAAAAGGCTGCAGGCAGTGTGTCTTACGCGGTCAATGTTTGGCACAGGCTGGCCCTCAGTTGCCTATACAGCTGCAGCAGCGTCTGCATGCAGAGCAGCGTATAGCATCTGGTGATGCACAGCAGCACAGTGATCAGCTCAGCAACTTTAGGTGCGATTCCTTACACAGCACATCAACATCCACGCTGGTGAACTGCCCATATTAGCAATTCACTGTGAGGCCTGGACAACAGTGTGACAAATGAAACAGTGTGAATGTTGTACAACAAGCAAATGCTTGTCTTTTTTGCTTGATTAGCTTGGACACTTACTCTGCCAGCATGCTGCGTTTCTGCCCACCTAACTTTGCCATCTCTTGGCTTTGTGCAGGAAGCAGGTGGTTGACTTGCAGCAAGCTTTGGATGCAGCACATGCTGAGCACATGGACTATGAGTTCCTCCAGCTGCAGCTTCAGGAGTGTGAGTCTGCCTCTGAGCAGCAAACACAGGCAAGCTCATGCCACATGCTTTTTGCCTCTCTGCTCAATGACATATCACAACAATGAATCTGCCATGCATGATTGCTGTATGTCAAACTTGTCATGCATAGTGTTGACATAGACCTGTCATACGATGCAACTGGTGTAACAGCCTGACAGACTCGAAACAAAACACACACATGCTACACCAGGATTGTGCCATGCGAATCAGGCTCAACCTTGAGTTGGTGTCTAGCCAGACCAGCTTGAGTGGTTTGCACAAACAAAGTCAGCTGTATTGATTTTCAGCAAGCTATGAAAAATTTGTAAAGCACCAGCTGTTTCAAGACACTTTGTGCTATAAGAACACATATCTGATACTGCAGAGGATTCACGAGCTTGAGGCACAATGCCAGGACTGCAGCACACTAGCCGCACAGCTGCGGACTAAAGATGCTGCCACTGAAGCCCTGCAACATCGGCTGGATCAGCAAGAGGTGTGCTGACAGCACTTGTTCATTGCTCCATCGACGTGCTAACAGTACTCTCTGCTGCTCAATCGATGTGCTATATGCTCTCCGCCGCAACCGCACGGCTACACACAACTGAACATGAGTGATTGAGACCAATGCAATGTGACAGGCCTCTGTTTTCCCAAAAATTGCAATGATGCCAGCTCCCTCTGCGCATATGGCCATCAGATGATGCTCACACCATTGCTGGTGCTCCAAGTGTACTGCAAGCACTCTGGTACAGTCATCTTGCTGGTGTGGAAGGGCGTCCATGGCACACAACTCTCCAGGCTGCGCCTCTTTTCTGAGCAGGCATTGCAAATCACTGTTATGCAGATGCATTTGTTAGAGCGTCTGCAAAGGCCTCTTTGCGGCTGTCCAGGGGTAATAGACTCAAGCAGTATATCTGAAGCTGTATTGCTGTATGACAAGTTTGTATATACGAGCAAGCTAGTGTGTGTGGACATGTTTTGCTATGTTCATGCATACTTTAGTGTCACAGCTATTCTTGCAGGATGAGCAGTTGCTGAGGGAGCTTCTCCCGCCGTCTGGCACCAGCCCAGATGTAGTCAACAGCTTCAGAGGCAGCCAGAACCAAGAGGATTGGCTGGTCAGCTCTGAAACCAAGTCAGCTGATCATGACACCATGCATGAGGTCACAGATGTCCAGCAGCGCTTGCAGCTGCATGAGGTCTTAGCTGATCAACTTCAGGGGCAGCTGCAGCAGCAGCTGGAGGCTAAGGAGAGGTTAGAACAAAGCTTGAAGGAGCAGCAGGGTGTTGCCACAACACTGCAGATCCAACTTGAGCAAAGCTGCAGTGAAGCAGAAGAGCTGCGAAGTCAGCTCGCTGTGAGTCATGGCAGAGAGGAAGAAGCGCAGCAACGCGCGCAGCTGCAGGATGTGTTGGGTGAGCAGCTGCAGAGTCAGCTGCAGGAGGTGACTCAGCAGCGGGATGAGCATGAAAGGACAGCTCATGAGCTGAGATCGGCTTTGGCTGACTTGAGCAAACAGGTAGGAATCGACAGAGCTTGCAGTAGGCAGCACACACTGCATCAAGCTCTGCAGCAATAGCACCGTAGAGATGCAGTCCTCTGCAGAGTGTACTTGCGGCATGTGGTCATCATGGAAGTCAATTTATGGTCAAAGCCTTTGCTGAACTTGCCATGAATGTGCTATTTGTGATTTGGCAGTTTGCAATATTTTGTCTGTGTGTGAGCTCAGTGTACGAGCTGAACTTTGCAGTCAATATGCTCAAAGACACAATGTGTCTCTTGCTGTAAAGTGTGAATCACTCAATCCTCCCTGATTGTTGCCCATAGCACCACACCTGATCACTCTCTTGGACCAGTACGCTTGCTGTGTTGCAGATCCAGTCAGACATGCTGCCAGCCAACCAGTCCCCAACCACTACAGTCTCACCAATGATGAAGCCTCTGTCAGTCAGCTTCACAGACGCTATGCAAGGAGAACAGTCCAATAGTGTGTCGCCATCTGGCACTAAGCAGGCAAGCAAGTCAGACAAAGCTTTCGTGGTTAGTGAACACAATGCAGAGATCTGCTGCAATGCATTGTACGGCTCACCGGAAGCTTCCGACAGTCCCACAGGAAGTCTGCACAGCTTGATGATTCCCATGTCAGGATTAAAGGCAGCTCATCCATTAGATGATACCAAGGAGAATGTGGCACCCATAGGCGGTCCCCTGCAGCCCTGCTTCAAGGGCCAGTCTGCCATGGCGAATGTTGACAGGCCTAGACCTGAGTTTGGACGTTTCTCACCTGATGTGGCACCAAGCAACGGCCCTGAGCCAATGGACAGGGCTAATAGAAGCGCTCCTGTGATGACACAGCCACTGCAAACTCATCAAGCAGTGCACCGCTGGTCAGAAGCAGAGGTGACAGACGCACAGACGCCAGTCAGACTGCTGCCAGTCCCCGCCACCTCAGCATTAGCTGCTCATCCTAGTCACTCTTCTGATCACCTGCTTGGTCAGCAGTCAAGTCAGTTTGAGAGTGACAGGATGACTCATGGGGCGTTTAGGCAGCCGCCTGCAGACGTGTGCTTGTTTGGTTCACCTCCCCGTGGCCAAAATGACAACCTTGTCCACCATTCCACCGCTTATAGATCAGAGTCTGTCTACCAAAAAGCTGTAGGTGGTCTCGCTCTCCTAGATCCTGTTGGGCTTGGCACAAAGCCAGAAGGCTTGGAAGCTGCAGTAGCAGCTGAGAAGGCTCACGGAAGTGCTATACTAATGACAGAGGACTCAGAACAGAGCTTCCGGGAGCTTCTGCAAGCAGCACAGCAACAAAGGGTATGCTTGTCTGTGGATCTTGTTGCTATCCCAAAGCCTATCTAGGGTATGCTTGTCTGCAGACTTTGTTGCCAATCAAAGCCTATCTAAGGTCATACAATAGGTGCGCTGCCTGTGCCTGCATGCTGCTTGGTTGTGGTCTTGCATGCTGCTGCCTGGCCAGTGGCATGCTGAGAAGCTGAAGCAAATTTGCCTGCAATGTCATTGCTGAATGAAATCTGGTTGTTTGGCCAAATCTTCTGCCAACAGAATGTTATGCACTCTCACCCCCCTCCGCATGATACCATGCATTCATTTGTGGTCGACTTCTAAGCAAAGTCCATGCGTTCATTTCTGGCAACATTCTGAGCAGAGGCCATACATTTGTCTGTGGCTGACCTCGAAGCAAAATCTGCATGTTCACCTGTGTCTGGCTTCAAAGCAAACAGTCACCTGTCTGTATCATGTCTTTGCATGCAGATGTTTGCTGAGGCAGTGCTAGAGCCTGGGCATCTGCCAGACCCTGCGGCAAGCCTTCAAGATGTGCCTGTGTCACTTACACATGGTGCTGCAGCAATGCAATGGGAGCTGCAACACCTGAAGGAGAGCCTTGCAGCCGCCAAGCAGCAAGAGACTGACACCTTGTGAGTCAAAGACCATACCATACTGTGCAACCCTTGATGCTGTCCCCTTTCTATTGTCATGTGCATGCTCTGACCTTTTGTTTGCCCCATGATGTTGATATGATTAGAGGCCTGATTGCTGATGCTCGTACTGCTGTTACAACTTGCTGCTGGTGTGGCTGCTTGCTTCACAGCTGTGTCTGCTTCTGTTATTGACCTACTGTCTGTATGGGTATTCATGCTGTGGCTTGTGCGAGTGCTGGTTGTACTTGCCTCCAACTCTTTATGAACCATGCGTAGACCTTTGCATGGACAATCTATGCATCAGTACAATGCAACAGTAGAATGCAATAGGAGAGTGAGACCCAAGCAGTCAAAGCACCTAGGTGTCTTTGCACTTTGGTTCTTTTTACAAAAAAACTTCGGGTCACTGTTTGTTTCAAGATTCGTTGTGTTATATTGTACATGTTCACCATTTACCTCGTGGTTGTTCTGTTTTGTTGTCACAGGCACAGGCTGCGTCACACTGAAGGACAGCTGGCCAGTCTGCATAACGCCTTGGCTCAGCAGCGGGAGCATCACAAGAGACAGTCTGCAGAATTCAGCAAGGAGGCGGAAGCCAAAGTGCAGCGTGTCAAGGCACTGCAGGAGGAAGCAGCTGAGCTGCAGAGGCAGCTGACAGCCCAAAGGTGCAAGTTTGAAGCCACCTTGCTGCATTCCTCATCTGGCACCTTGTGACAGTCATGTTTTGCATGCTGCTAATGGTGAAGTGTCTACAGTGCAACAACCATTCTTTCCATAATCTTGATGCCAATAAGGCAAAAAAGGCATCAAAACCCCGCCTGGTTTGGCTCCACAAAGCTTTTTCCTCAAAGAGATGTCATCAACAAGAACATTTTGAGGAACAGCCTGCTTTCAGTCTGAGATGCCATTTGTTGACCACGTGACAGTTCTTTGAGACCACCATCACAACTTCCCAACAATCCTCCCCTTCACAGCACTGAAAGCAAGTTGCACATGTAGCCCTGCTTCACATCATTCACCCTACACTTTCACAGCATTTCATGCCATTCATACCATCAATGTCAAGACAGGATGTTCCAATCTCTTGACAACATTCACAGCATGCATTGACCGGATTTTAGGCAGCAGCTAGAAGGTAATGAGGCCCAGCTGAAGGATCAGCAGCAGTCACTGCAGCAGCTGCGTGCAGCCAAAGAGGATGAAGAGCACCATCTGCACAGGCAAGGTCTTGTACCAAATGGCTAGCTAGTCCCGAAATCTGTCAAATCCCTGACTGAAGGACTCACCAAGCTGTAAGCCTTAGATGCAATCATGGCTGAATGTCCTTCGTGCCAAAATGTATGACTGCATGCCTTACAACATATGTGTCACAAGAGCACTATGCTGCATAAGCAGTTACAGCATTCCTCCAGTCTGCACGACAAAACAAACAAGTAAAAACAAGGCATGGAAAGTGCAAAAACAGAGCAGAAGATCTTCTATGCAGGCTGCAAGCAGGATTCTGGCAGGAGGCTAGCAGGCCGTCTCTTGATGAAGCCCCACCAGCTGAAACGCCCTCAGCTGGGTTTGACGACAAATCAACAACAGAGCTGGAGTCAATTGCAAGTCAAACGCTGCAAGCTGCATACACTAGGTGGGCACACAGCATCTTCTCTTACTATCTGTCTCCGTTTGAACTGTTTGTTGCAGGAATTTCAGCCGTTGTTGCTTGCAATTGATTAACATGCACTGAGATGACTCATCTATGCAGTGCTGGCCCAACATACCTTGGTTGCCCGTCATGGACAGTTGCAACAGTCAAAACCAAGACAGAGGGCAAGCATCTTTTTGCACTGTTTCTTTTGGAGCCATGGTGTGGCTTCATATTGTAGTGGAATACCTCAGTTGATTGCAAAAGTGCTCATTCAAGTCAGTGTTGCAACATGGCGTCGAACCACCAAAACGTCTCAGTTCACAAACCCGCAGTGCAGAACGATATCCAAAAACAGAAATTCATTAGTCATCAACAGCAAAGCCTAGCATCATCAAATACCATAAATGCTGCAATTGCAGTCACCAGTGCAAAGCATGATCACACTTGAGATGCATCAGGCGCGATCAACAATGCCATGCATCATCAAACAATCAAAATCCTTCCACCACAAACAACACTGCCAAAGCAACATCATGCAACGGCGTAATGGTATATAATGGGCTGCAGGGTGAAGGGTCAATAACAGGCAGCTGCCAATCGCTTCACTGAGCTTCAGGCATCAAACTGACTCAATTCATCAGCTGCGTTCAGCAGCCTCAAGCATCAGTAAGCAGCGCCACAACAATTCGCGCCGCATGCTGCAGGGTGAAGGGTCAGTATCAGGCAGCTGCCAAGCGCATCGCTGAGCTGGAGGCTCTGCAGCAGATTGCCATGACTGCAGCCCAGGAGCACCAGCAGGCCATGCATCAGAAGCAGGCAGAGCTTGTGGCGGCAAAGCAAAGCGTGCGCAGCGCTGTCGCTGACCACATGAGGAGCATGCCTGCCAGTGAGAGAAGTCACACCTGTGTTGAGCTGTGCTTGCATGTTTGCTTACATGCTTGCTTGCATAAGTAAAGAGGAGAAGCTATGCAAGTGTAAGGGCCATGCCAGAGGTGTCGATACAGCCTCCATTGTGTACTGCAGCCATCTGCATCAGTGTCAGCAAACACCGCCAACACCTTTCTTGATCAATCGCTCTCCATGCTTTGATGTAGAGCCTATTTTCATGAATCTAATCCTCAACAACCCCTACATCCTAGAAGTCTAAACGCCAAACTGCAGGCGCCAGTCAGGTGGCCAAGTATGATGACTTGATAGAAGAAGCATCAGGGGAGCTGGAGGGAGTTGAGGGTGAGGTGCACGGCGCCACGCAGCAGCTTCTGGACCTGCAGGGCCGCGTCAGCCAGCTGGCACACCACACCCAAGCTGCTGAGAAGACCCTGCACAAGGTTTGCCCTGCCTACAGCCCCAAACCCCTTTTCTGTGTGCAGCTGGCACACCACATCCAAGCTGCTGAGAACACCTGCAGAAGGTGCACCTTACCTTCACTTTCAAGCCTTTCTTTCTGTGTGCAGCTGCATGTGCTTGATGTAGGGTGTTGGATCAACCCATATGGGTGTCAGCCAGCTGGCACACCACACTCAAGCTGCTGGGAAGACCCTGCAGAAGGTCCAGCCTGCCTACACTTTCAAACCCTTCCTCTCCGTGCAGCTGTATGGGCTTGATGTAGGGTGTTGGATCAACCCATGTGGGTGTCAGCATGCATTGTGCTACACCTGGTGTAGCTTAACTTGACGTGTTGTCCATGCTAGATGGTGGCATCAGGAGCTTTGTCTTGCTGTGGTCAGTGGCCTTCAGTGTTATGCCCGCAGCCAATCAGATTGTTCGTGTTTCCTTCTTCCTCCTTTCAGTCATGCAATCAGTGTGGGCTCACAAATGGTCGCTGATCCCACAATCCTAATGGCTAAGTCTTACCAGGTGGGTGTTGTGTGCCTGCTCGCCTCAAGCTTGCTGTGTTCAGCACCGGGTCACGCTGTTCCTGCAGAAAGAAGAGGAGGTGCGCAGCCTGCAGGCAGAGCTGCACAGCGTGCTGGCGGGAGTGACGGCGGTCAGGCATGAGCAGCAAGAAGAGCAACGCAAGATTGCCCAGCTCAAGCATCAGCACGAGGATACACTGCAGGTGCCTCTTCTTCACTTTTGCCAAACTTCTCCCTCCATGTACTATTCAGTTGATTGTTGCTGCATTGTTTGGGTTTCATAACTGACAAGTGCACTGGTAGACTGAGAGCAATGCCATGGCCAAGGAAAGCTTTCTTGAATTGCACTTGTACTGGAGCTTGCTCTTGTCATGCATGACTTGTAGCTGCAGCCAGCTTCAGTTCGATTGGCACATGTGATAGGTTGTGTCTGCCAGCCTGGCAGAAGCTTGTAATCTCCTTCTTCTTCTTCAGCACAAGTCATGCGTGACCACACCGTGAAAACATGCTTTATCAAGACCTTGAATGCATGCTTTGTCAGAGACTCCTGCAAGCCAAGACTGGCACGGCCTGCTTCTGCATTGAACCCAAGAGCGGACTCCCTTGTCTGATTGTCAGTCTTGGTTGGCATTCACACACAACGCCTTGGAAGCAAGAGCATAGGCAGTTTTTTGGCCATGTGAAGGCTCTCTTATGTTTGCTGTCTTAGTGAGCACTCCAAAAGAAATTGAGCCAATAAGCAAGGCACCAGAACATCCCAATGTTGCTCCAAAAACCACAAATCTGATGCATGAGAGAGAGAGAGAGCAAGAAATGTCATCATCTCGCAAGCTGCTCTTTCAAGACCGCGTGCATGCATGACTGAAGGCAGCTGCAACCGCAGGCTGAGGCACATGTGAGGAACCAGATGGCAGAGGTGCTGGCAGAGCTCCAGGCTCTGAAGGCCAGCAAGCAGCGCCATGCAGAACAGCTGAAGGACCAGGTTGGGTCCCACAAGATTGTTGCACACATCACCTGTTAGGCTGCTTTGAGCATCACTCCGTTACAGACACACCGCAGCATGCTGAGGGTTGCAGACGCCTGAACTGCTGTGATGGATGTTGCCATCAGCTTGCCAGCAGTACAAGCCTGGCTTGCATCAGCAGTACCAGGGAATCGGCACCAGCAATGCATCTTGCACACATGGCAACAGCAATGTCTACTTTTGTGGCATTGCCAGCAGAGCAATCATGTGAGCCTGATCATCTGTGCAGGATCAGGTGATGATCAGGCTCAACAGGGAAGCTGAAGCTGCTGCAAGCCGTCAGAAGCAGGCATGTGAGGAGCTCAAAACTGTCCAGTCCGATCTCAAGACAGCAGAGGAGGAGCTGCAACACAAGCAGTGTCTGGCTGAAACCCTCACAGCCGAAGCAGCTCACTCTCAGCACGAGCTCAGCAGCCTGCAGAGGACTCTGCACGCTTTGCATGCTGAGGTGGCCACAGCACAGCAGGCTCATGATGAGGTGTCAGCCCAGCTATCAGAAGTTCGCTTGCAGCTGGAGGGCAGGCAGATGCAGTTCATAAGGCTGAATCAGGATCAGAATGCGAGCAGCCAGGATGAGCTGGATGATCAGCAGATTATGTCTGACTTAGTGCGTCACATGGGGAGTGGTCACCCACAGGTGCCTAAGGAGGCCGTGAGTCCCAGTCAGCATCAACAAGCACACATCAGTGTAGCCGGTAGCGTCAGTTGTGAAGAGCACAAGGAGAACCTGCAGGTCAGACTTGGTCCTTGACCTTAAACTGGAGCATGCATCTGAACATTTTATGACAGATGGCGTGCCAATGGCAGCTCGCAGATGCTTGCCTTGTGCATGACACCCTCTTGCCTTGGTGACCCTGCATGATGTTGGCAAGCCCGGTAGTAGCGCGCACGCAACATGACATACACAGCGAGATATGTTCCAGGCCCATTTAGCCAACTTCTTTTTTGTATCGAATTTAATTGCAGTGGACATCAAGCATGGCGAACAGCCCATCCCAGTCTGCCGCAAAGCACCCTACTGTGTTCCCACACAACAAGTGTCTAAAATGAAGCACACACCTTATGCCTGTTGGCCAAGCTCACCTTTGACGTAGTGTTTTGTTTTTCATGTTCTTAGTATCATCATTGCTGTGGTTATTTAATTTTAACAACATTACTACTACTAATAATGCTATTTCCATTATCATTTTTTTATTTTTATAATCATTTTAATATTATTATTATTATTATTGTGTTTGTGCTGTAGGAAGGCAAGGGCAGCCCAGCAGGCACCAGCATGGAGAGCAGTGGCAGCAACCACGCTGCACCAGCAGGATTCAAATTCCATGACTCGCCCTCCATGCAGACTACACATGCTGAGCAGCTGTTGCTGTTGCCTAGTACAACAGATCCCAGTACTTATGTTGATGCTGGACTGGACCGAGCTGCTGCTGATGATGAAGCAGCAGCTGAGCAGCAGCTGCAGACGGTCGCACATCTTAAGGTAATGCGCTGATGGCGTAGCAACAGCAGCAGGCTGCATGCTTTATGCTGCAACTCAGAAGTCCTGTCGCATTCTGGCATTATGTTATAAGTGCGATGAGGTATGAGGTGAAACATGGGCTTGACAGCACACTAAGCATAGCCATGTGCCTCTCAGTCCCTTAGGCTGCACATTCCAAGACAAGAAATGTAAAAGTTGACTGATGCAACACCATAGAAAAAACAATACAAGTAAAAGGAAATTCTAGGGGGGCACATTTAGTGGAGTCTGCTAATCACTAGCAGACATGCTGAGCAGTACCTGCCGATGTCTGTATGTGTGTGTGTGTACTTTGTCCTTCCTAAGTCTATCAACATACATCATCGTTCATCTGGCAGGCAAGGCTGAGAGAAGAGGTGAACAGAAGGCAGCAGGCTGAACAGCAGCTGCTGCAAATGCAGCATGGCCCTCTGCCATCAGCATCACTCCAGGGATCACCACTGTCCCAGGGATCACCACTGCCTCAGGGATCAACACCACCCCAGGGATCAACACCACCCCAGGGATCAACACTGCCTTCACACTCCCACCAGGTCAGGCACAACTCTCACGCATGTCTGAGCCATCAGTGCTGCAGCTCATCCTCAGCGCGCTCTTATCTGCTTTGTAGCACCATCAAACTGTCATGTTTTCAGCAGTAAACCTCTGCTACAGCGATCACAGTCTTGCACTGATATAGCACATGATGCATACAGACTTTGTTCTCTCAAGGGGTTGAACAGCATTGGTCGTGATGTTATCAGCTTGCTTGTCCTCAAGCATGACATGCTATGGCTCTGATTTCACAACCAAAGCGTTGTTATGTGCAGATCCCAGATTCTGCTGAGCTTCCTGAGACAGACAAGCACAGCCAGCAGCGCCTGCACCGCCGTTTGCAACGGCTACAGGACGAGCGCATTCATCTGGAGGGGCTGCTAGCACATGAACGCAGCCTGCTTGCTCAGCAGCAGTCAGACAATGCCCACTTGCGGTCGCTGCTAGCCCAGCAACAGACACACACACAGACTGCTCATGGCAGGCAGGTGATGACTCTGCCACAGCATGTCAGCGTATACAGTGACCAGCACCACCATCAGGAGCATCCACACATCTCTGATACTAGACAGCATGCAGCACAGCAGCAGAGTGACAGCAGACACAGTGTGCAGTTTGATGACTTTCATGTGGGCGAGGGCGCTCGAGATTGGGAGACCCAAGTGACACAGCTGCAGGCAGAGCTCAGCTTGCTTCAGTCTCAGCATGACGCTCTGCGCTCAGATTTGGCAGAGCAGCGAGCTGCGAGCAGTCATGTCAGGCAGCAGCTGAAGCAGGCAGTGATGAGCAGGACGGATGTGAGTGCATGGGAAGCCCATGCTGTGCAGATGGAAGCAGAGCATGAAGTTGTGACATCTGAGCTGCATGCTGTCAAGGAACAGCTGCGCACTTACGTCATGCAGGTACTGCGATAACAGTAATAAGTTGTTCTTTGCGTTCTCCAGGTCATGACCATGCTGAGCTAGGTATGTGCAGGTATTGCATTGATTCGCTTGCACAGCAGTTTCTGCTTTGTGCATCCATGCAGGCATCACAAGCATGCACTGCTTGCATAGTGATGTTATGAGACTCTCAGCTTCCAGTGATGGTTACCACAGCAATACCGCAATGGTCACTACAGCAATACCATGATGGTTACCACAGCAATACTGTGATTATTACCACATAAATACCGTAACTTCGTGAATACATCTCTGCATGCACCCTGCAGTGGCAGCCTGACGGTGGACTCACCAAGTGTCCTGACAGGTCGCAGATGTAGAGGCATTCAATGGGAAGCTGACGGATGAGGGCTTGATGCACAAGCAGCAAGCAGAGTACCTCCAGGGCAGGATGGAGACCTGCCAACAGGAGCTCAGCAAACTTGAGGTGCAGCAGACTGTGCTTGCAAGCTGTCTGCTGAGATGTACAAATTCTAGCTTTCTGCAGGAACCAGCTGCAACCTGTGCCTGCCAAGCTGCTGCTGAACCCTAATGCTCTGTGTGTTGGCACCCCACAAAAGATTGTGTGAGAAACACAAAATATCAAAAAACCGAAGAATTTTGCGGGAAAGAGGAGCAAATCCACAGAAAGTTGTGGTTGGCAAGGCTGACCTGTGATGGCGTTTCAGGGCGAACAGCAACAAAGGGAGACAGATGCACAGTTTGCCATGTCCAGCCTGCAAGACGAGCTGCGCTTGACACAGCAGGCGTTTCATGCCAAACAGGATCAGCTTGAAGGTAGTTTTCTTGCAAGAAGTGTGCCTGCAGTCCTGCATACATGGCTGCAGAGCTGCCAAGTGGTGTCTTTGCTACTGTGGAGTCAACAGTTGCACATTGCATTATGTGGTTTGCATGTAGTTCCTTTTGCGTTATTGGGCACAAGCTGAAGCTCACTCAGGTGCTCAAGCACTCGCTCAATTGCTGAGTCAGACAGCATTTACAGCCAAGGCTGTTGCCAACGACTGTTGCCAAAGGGCGACTCATCATTGCTCATGGCGTTGCTGCAACAATGCAGTCGGCACGACTGCACAACTGCGCCAACAGGCACGAGGCATACCTTCAGTGCATAAGCCAAATACTGCTAGAGAGCTTGTGATGTCTGTGCAGAGGCATGCTGCAAGCTCCAGGAGACTCAAGCCAGCCTGCATGAGATCCAGCACGCTCTCCAGTCAACCCAAGATGAGGCCCAGTTACTGCAGACCAGATTGGATGCTGCCACAAGGGCCAAGCAAGAGGCAGAGGCGCTGTGCCTGCACCTGGGTGACCAACTGCGGAAGCTGCAGGGGCAGCTGGCAGGCACCCACCACAGCATGACGCTGTTTCAGAGTCAGCAGCTGGAACTGCAGGTGCTAAGCTGCTGAGAAATGACTGGCTGTAAACCTCCTGAGATCATTGCAGCTTTTCATGACTTTGCTCAGGATGCTACAGTGTAGACAGCCTGCAATGCTGGAGCCTTTCTGAATGCCAGTAACATTGTTGGTGCACATCCACACTTTGACCACATAAACTCAGATTGGCTTCGAGCCGCCGCCTGAGCAGACTCCCATTATGGTCGCAGAAAAGCCTAGCAAACTTTTGTTTTCTGGTCTTTGGACTCAGATAGGATGACGGTTCCATGCGTCCATGTCTCTGTGCAGAAGTCAGTGGCCATCAAGCTTGCATGCAAATGCAGCCTGATGTCTGCAGAACTTCACATTGCGTGTTGTGAAGCACTCCTCTTCTTGCGGCCTACAAAATCTCTCAACAGGCATGAGCTGACGTTGACACTGCAAGCTGACTGGTCGCTGCTGTGGTGTAGTCTGGAGGCAGTCAGCTGGAAAGCATGCAAGTGCTGCTGAGGGATGCACGCCAGCATGCTGCCGACCTGCAGACCGACAAGCAGCAGCTACAGCACATGCAAAACAGGCTGAAGCAGGCGCTTCTCAAGGTGATGCTGCACCTCCTCAACATATGTTTGTCTGATGGGTTCCCTCCATTGTCAACTTCTCCTTGTGCAGGCACACGTCAAGGTCATGTTGCATCTGTCAACATATGTGTATCTGTGTGTTTGTTTCCCTTGATTGTCAGATTGTCGTTGTGCTATATGACTGTCTGCCTGTCAGAGGAGGCTTGCACAATCATTGAGCTTCAGACTCCCAACTCAAATGTTTTGTCACTCTGTGAGTGTTCAGAGCGACGTGTACACGCAGCACTTGCCAGACCCACCAAACTGTGTAACACTCTGGTGCAAGTGATTTTGTCATGCATGAGGAAACAAGCTGCATGCTGGTTCAGTGTCAAACAGCATTGTGCTTGCAATGCAGGCCAACCAGGAGATCCTGAAGCTGCAGGCCAGCGCTGCTGAAGAAGCAGAGTGCAGTGCAGTGGCTGTACATGCTCAGCAGAACCTTCACGATGAGGTGCAGACTCAGCAACAGGTGCAGGCACTGCTGCATCCCCCCCCAATCCCCCCCCCCCTCCCCCCCCTGTGCCAGAAGTGCGGTGTTCATCTGAAGGATCTTATACTCTGCAGGCATTGCCATGGTGATAGAAGAATGCCGCTTTTAGCACTTGCGGAACTTTTGCGGCCCCAACACTGTCTGCTGATGCACCTCACTTTCCTACACAGGCCCGTTTGATCATGCTAGCAGCAATTTCTTATGATTAACTACATGCTTAGTGTCATGGCTCCAGCATGGTCTGTAACCGGCTTACATCACACAACATGATGAAGCTGCTTTGTGGTGGACACAGGCTACTGAAGCAGACGCCAAGCACCAGGTTGAAACTGTTGCTGCTCTGGAGAGGCAACTGGCAGCTGTTCAGGCAGAGCTGGTCCTTTCACAGGATGAATACAGGCAGGCCGTGCTCAAACCAGACCACACGTCATGCGGCGTCCAGACTGAAGCTGCTGACATGCAGCACCAAAAGTCTGATAGTGCAGGTATGCTATGTTGGTGGTGGTGTGTAGTGTTGACATATGCACTAGCATGTGTGATTCTGTTAACTTCATCACTATCAGTCATCATCATGTTTGTGACTGTTGGCAAAATTTGAGCATGGCATCATTGCAGGTGACCAGGAACAGATGGCAGCTGAGAAGAAGCTGCTGAGGGCAGAAGTGGCCAGCCTGAAGAGGCAAACAGCAGAGCAACGGATGAGCCTCCATATCATACAGCATAATGTCCATCAGGTGAAATCTTTTTCCAACAGATGCACACATGAGGTCAATGCACAATCATGAGCACACTCTGTATGAATCTGACTGGGACAGCTGGCAAGGTATCTACATAGCGCGCATGCATGCTTAGTGCATGCTGGGTTATTCTTTCTGTGCATCATCTACATTGTGTACGGTTGCTGGAAGCATCATGGTAATGCAATTTGCAGGCGTCTGAATCACCATAGCCATGCTACAGTGTTACTCTGGATATGCTGCAGCGTCCATGATGACTTCATTGCATGTCCTTTTGTTGAAGGTACCGCAGTCAGTCAGAGTGGCAGCCTTCCGCAAGGCTGCGCTGATGCACTTGTCTGAGACTCTCGAGGAAGCGCTTCATACTGTCAAAGATAGTAAGAATGTGTTGTTGCAATCTGCACAACATGCCAACAGGGTGGCAATGAGCCAGCAGGTCCAGCAACAAATGTCTTTGGTCGTGAAACTCCTGTCAGCAATCAGGCATTCGTCAACCTCAGCTGCACACTCCAGTGGTTGATTTGAATGAGCATCAGAACGGCTGCTCAGGGCTGAGAGGTGCTGAGCTGGACAGAAGCTAGACCTCATGATCACAGGAGGGACCATTCCTGAGCCTGAGTCACTTACGGCTTTGGACTTCACCTACCAAACAAACAGCTAATCTGGTTTATGTTCAGTGCTGTCGAGTATGTCAACGTGCTATCTGCAATGAAATCAGAACTGGTTCGGCCCCTTGATAACCATGACTAGCATCAAGATTTGTATGCTGCACGCTGCTTTGCTGTGCACAGGCAAGCTGAGTACTAGTGTGGTGAGGAGGTTAGGCAGCGTCTATTATGATTGCAGTGGCAGCCAATCGTATGACGCATAATGTCAATAAACTAGAGAATGCCTAGTGATGTACTAGAATTACAGAACCTTTGTGGACTATAATCAATCCGAATTTCCTGAGCTGCAGGGTTGTACCTTGAAGAAGAGGATGCCAGGTAATCTTCTGATGATAGGTAATCTATTGACGTCTGCTGTTCGCGGCGACTCAGGGCTTCGATCTGAAAGAGACTCGTTTGTTACTGGAGCATCGCATTTCATCGTTACTCGAGGCACAGGCACGCTCAGTCTTCTGCAACACTGGCTGTCTCTTCTCCCCCAGCGT
>JAABUP010004338.1_pt1 | contig 23332 bp, 36 predicted proteins | sample 5559201 | NCBI WGS metagenome assembly JAABUP01 (sample SAMN10711887, study PRJNA513373) | rock metagenome | isolation source: Antarctica rocks | place: Antarctica | reverse complement strand
AGGTGGTGCTGCAGCGCCTGGCCTCACAGGTGGGGGAGGTGGAGGAGGTGGTGCAGGGGCTGACAGTGTTTTTGCCGGGCCCTGTGGAGGCAGGGGTGGCGGAGGAGGTGGTGCAGGTATGGAGGACGCTCTGCCAGATATCTGTGGAGAGGGTGGTGGCAGTGGTGGGGGTGGCGGTGGTGGGGGTGGCGGTGGTGCTGCTGTTGATGATGCTCTGCTAGGTGGCAGTGGTGGCGGAGGTGGTGGGGGCGGCGGCGCTGCTGGCCCATCTGCCTCTTCCTGAGCCTGGCTTGCTGCCTCAGGCTTCTGATCCTGCTGAGCTGGTATTGCATGACCTTGCTCAGCAGCCTCTTGCAGCACATCTGAAGTAGGCTGACGCTGTCTGTCCTCTACATCGCTGGTGGCAAGGTGTTGAGCAGCAGGCAGCTGCTGGGCACGCTTTGCCAGCTCCATCTCTGCTTGAGCAGCTTGCGTACTGTCACTGGCAGCTTTCGGCGTTGGCAAAGACTGCTCAACAATAGGAAAAAGCTCTCGAGACACAGATGGAGAAGGAACACCCTTGGCCATATTGTCACCAGCTGTGCTGGGCGGTGGGGAAGAAGCGGCAGGCTCAGCATTAGTGCTCAACGCTTTAGTGCTCAAGACCTCTCCCTCTTGTGATGAGACAGAAGCAAAGGGTGATGCTGGCATGGCTGTGCTGTCAACATCACCATTGGCCTGAGGCACTTTTGCTCCAGATGCTGCTACACTGGGCTGGTTCTGCTGAACGTGACTTGGCAATGCTTGAGGCTGTGACAGGTTGCCAGGCACAGGTGGCAGGTCATTGACAACCGTGATGTTGACTACAACTCGTGGGTACGTTGATTCTTGACTGGGGCAGTAGGAGAAAAGTGTGCTAGTGGATGCAATATCAGGGCTACTGGTCCGGTCCTGCATGGGATGACCGTTGGCAGCAGGGCTGAGGGCCGCTCTGGGGTGAGGCACAGGGGTGTGAGGCCCTGGCATGTTGGCTTGAGATTCATCAGACAGCGACAAAACCGAGGCAGTGTCCCAATCAGACTCCTTGTCACTGACAGGCCTCAGCTTGCTGAAAGACTGCTTCTGCTTGAAGTTGCGCTGTCGGTCAGCAAGCTGCTGTCGAGTCTTCTTGCGCTGGATCTCAGATGGGGAAAGCTTCAGTGCTCTGTGACTAGTCCCTGGTGAAGATGATGGGTGACTACCTGACTCAATGCTTGCCTCGTAGTCTGAGTTGTGAGAGCCTGTGGCTGATCCAGCTGAGTCAGAGGAGCTGCGGTTTTCAAGGTGGTGTTGCAGCGCTGTGCGAGCCTCCCTGAAAGACTGACTCTGTTGAGGGGACTGTATGGTGCGAGCAGACTCCAATTGGGCGGGACTTCTCTGTTTTGCTGCCATGTCTTGCAGTGGCAGCTTCAGAGACGGTACCACGGAGTTCCCTGCCTCAGCTGGCGTCAGCTTGTAGCGAGCAACGGCCTTTGCCAAGGCAGAATGTCCGTGTCTGCAAACAAAGAAAGATGCAGAAGTGAGTCTGCTATATGAACATCTCTGCTTGTGTCAGGAATTTTGATCAGTTCCGCATGCAAAGAACAGGCTGTGAGTAAAATGATTTTGTATATCATTGAAATGAACGTTGCCAAAGATACATGGCACCCAGACTGGCATTTACATCCTTTTTCACCTGAAGCAAGCAAATGCTGCAGCATTCAAGCCTCACACAACAGCTCCCAATGAAGTCATCCCGCACCCAAACACATGATGTGCATGCATCACACTCTGACAGAGGTGCTCACATGTCATCTGAGCCCGAGGTGCTGGCGCTTGCAGATCCATCTGTGTCTGGAACCGTCTCAGCATGCGTGAGACTAGGTGATGAAGCGACAATGGCTGTGCCCTCGGGTTCAGCAGGCTTGGATGGCCTGGATCCCTTCTTGAAGGACTTGTTGTCCCGCAGCTCCTCAAGCACACTGTCCATTCCTTCACTCTTTCTGCACAGGCATGACCACACTGTTGGCCTGTCTTCACTGCACTACCCCAATAAACACAAGTCATGTTGATTGAGTCGACAATCAACAAAATCAACAATGAACAACAAGCCCAGTAACACATGGGATGGTTTCTGCACACAATGCATCACTGGGCTGGCAGGCTTTGCGTGGCATGTGAGCATACTCTGGGGCAGCGCGTGGAGCAGGGGATGCTCCGTGAATCTTGGCCATGGTCTCCTGCCATTTGCCCCTCAGCCGGACTAGATCCCCCTCCTCAATCTGACCTTCCATCCTGCACATCCACAAGCTATCTGACATAGGCACTGACATTGTCTGCAGCTTCACAGCTGTGACATCGCCCATTACATGCTGAAGCAGGATGTGTCAGCAAAGAAGCCTGCATGCTGGGAGGAGGTTTGCTGTAAAGAGAAGGTGATAAGTTCCTCTGCAATTGCTGCATGTTGGCAGCTCCTAAACCCTGATAGACTCAAATGCAACTTTGTGACATTGTTGTGAGAGAGAAGGCATCAGTGCTGTCTGTGCTGACCATGTGCTGTACGCATACACAGGAAAGCCTTACTCTGCAGTTGGTGGGCCCTCTGTATCCTCCAGTGTTACATCCATGAAGAAGTTGGTGGCCTTGTCAGCTGGGAAGAGGCGCTTGTTACTGATGTCAAGACTGGGCAAGCTGACACGCATAGTCTCAGCAGACAGGAAAGCTGTATGGAAAGCATACGACAGAGCAGGCCTGCCATGTAGGCGCTGCCCCAGGTTATGATGACCAAACCAAACTCCAATGGTGATATCTCCAACAACAGGCACCCCGATGTTGAAAGGCACTAAGCCCTCCTGCAGAAGGCAAAAGTGCAGGATCAGTGCCTCTGAATGTTGACACTCAATTGCAGTGTGCGTCACCAGTGTCAACATAATAGATGGGCAGATGCTGTTCTATGATGCTGCTTCATGTTTTCACTCTCAAGGCAGTACCTGTCTTGTTCTTGACCTCTTGATGCTTCACAAAGTAGTGCTTCAGCAGCAATTTGTGCTTATGATGGACACAAATGCCTGACATAGCATCATCCTGGAATCCTTGCAAATAGCGGGCCATTCACACTAGCTTACATGTGTTTCTGAAGGCCCAGCCCACACACTCTTGCTGTGCTGGTATACCACCAAGAATGGGGCGGGGTCATCGCTATCCCACACCCCATCAAGGGTAGGGTCTGCTGCTGCCAGGGTGACAAAGTCAAAGGGGCTGAACACTATGCGCCGCAGCATTTTGGTGATCTCTGAGGGGGGCTGCAGGGTTGGGTTGAACAGCACCCCACAAAAGTACTCACCATATCTCTGCTGAGCAGGACCCACATACCTGTGCACGCACTCCCTCCATACAGCTGTGTGATTGATAAGGCCATGCTGATGTTTCAGTTGAGACTTGGCACAACATCTCATGGGTGTGATTAGACTGAGAGTGCAGGCAAGTATGGTGTGTTTAACATAAGCAGCTTCACAAAGTGCTCTCCTCAGAACACAAGCACTGCAAAATAGCAGGTTGCCTTGTCAGCTCAAGCTCACTGCTAAGATTGTGAATTCAGCAAACGCATCAACAATCCAGTGCTAAGAAGCTCACTGCCGACACCGTTCAATGCCCACAGCAACCTAGCCTAGCCTATCCTGACATCAGCTAAAGTGTCATGTTGTAGCTGACCTGGTGCTAGCAAAGTGCTGCATTTTGACAGATGTGGCTCCCACCATGGCAGGCAGGCCTGTGGCTTCCCCTAGCCGAGTCAGCTCCCCTTGGCTTGCCCCGCTGCCCACACCTGTTCAACCACTGTGATGATGAGCGCTACTTGGGTTGCTAGCTGTGCAGCAATGCCAGAGCAAGACCAGCTTAGCCGCAGTCTGATGCAGGCCAGCTCATCCCTATGCCTTCAAAGAAAGCTGTGTACTGCAACGGTGAATGCAGACGGGAAGGCAGAACATCCTTGCAGATGCAATGAGCGATTTCCCCTTGACGTATGATGCAGATACACGCGTACTGTCAGCGCTTTCTGACCTGGAGCAAGTGTGGACTGGCGCAGCAGAGGCAAGGCTGGCAGTGTCTCCAAAGCCTTTGCCACAGTGAGGCAGTCCATATTGAAGGTGAGGTAGCAGGCAGCCAAGAAGCGCACAAAGGACATGCCAGTCCCTGAGCAACTCCTTGTGTGCAGCACCTGCGTAGTAGTAACACACCAGGTCCCTTGCTGCATATGCTGCACTTCACGGTCAGCTTTGCAGCATGACTGCAATGTCAGCTGCAGCTGGATGAGCGGATTGACTGCTGTCACTGCAGCTCATGCACCATGATGTCAAGTATCATCTGTGGAGGTCATGCAAACACAAACTACGGATATCAAGAGACTTACCACCACATGGTCATCATTGAGATTCAGCCAGCTGGAAATGCTGTAGCAGACCGAGAATATGACATCCAAGGGACAAATGCCGAGGCCAGGCGGGCTCTCCCATTCTTTAAAGGAGATTTCGATCACATTGTCGCCAAACAGGGCGTAAGCCTCGGAATTGCTCCACGCTGGTCCAAGATTAAGGGCCAGAATGCCTGAACTGGTACCATAGCTATCTGCAATGCTCTCTGACGCAGCATGCAACACCCCCTTGTACCTATGCAGGGCATAGAGTTTGCTAGTGCAGACTGCTGGACGTGCTGGGTCACAAAACTTCTAGCCAGCATACCTATCAGAGAGAGTGGAAAGATGAAAAGCCTCCTTCCACGTAGAGGGGTCCTCCTCTGCAGATTACACACCATAAAACCTTGGAAGGTGCGCTTTGATACAGCAGGTAGGAAAGTGCTGCTGCTGGTGCAGGGGCAAGGTCAGCAAACGTGGCTGGTATTTGCAGCCTGCACGTGCCTAGTTCTGACTTACCAAACACGAATGCGCATATTCTGTCTGTGACATACACGACGGGGCTTTTCTCGGAGTCTGGGCGTTTGAATGACGCAATCGAGCTAGAGCGACTGGCGTTGGGGCTCGTGTTGCCAGTTGTGAGGGTGCGAGCTGTGGGAATCACAGGTTTGTCTTTCTCTGGCTCTTTCGCTGTGGACGCGGCTCCTCCGCCTAGCCAACTCCACATAGCTCAAGGTCATGGACCGCCTCAAACCGCCGATCGTGCACTCCTCATACAGTCAGACCAGCGATCACGTCGTTGCTTACGGGTGTCATTGAGCAATCAAAGTACATGCTCTTCAGCGCCTCATCGCATTGCGCATCTCGCCAACGCATGCATGCATGCTCAAGACCGTTTTGCCAGGTGCGATTTGCCCCGTGCACATGCATGTGACTAGAGAAATCGCCCTAAGCAAGCGCCCTCCGAAGGGCAATTTGCGCGCGAGCAAGAAAAGGATAACCAGTAGTTACTGCTCATGTGCGAACCCCGTAGCATGCAAGCAGAGGCTTCTGGCTGGCACACCATCACCGTCCTAGGGAACGATATTTACAGAGAAGCTGGGAAAACATTGACACTGCACAAATCACCAAAGTACAGTGTCAGAAAACTCTTGTTCCCGTGGTAGATTAGATTTCAGATACACGTTACCAAGGATGCAGAGCTTAGTCAAACGTTTGAATCCTAGATAGTCTGAATGCAAGGAGGATCAAGCCACGGTCAAGCACGGAACTGCTGAGCTGATCACAGACTTGGTCGATGGCCGGCTGCACTTCCCTTGCACAGAATTTTGGGATGGCAAGTATCCTCATAGACGGCAGCAGGCAACCGTTTGATATCACTAGTCTCACTTACAAGACCTTCCAGCCAGGCGTCGTGCTGGCACAGCCTGTCCAGCCAGGTGCAAGTCTTACGTGATAAAAAATGGCTGTGACGTAGTGACATAACCCCTAGATCATAAACCCTACCCCCCCAATTATATTCTCATGAGACCATTCAATCTGCTGACCCCTTGTGGCTGGTCGTCACGGAGTGGCTGTCAACGAGATATTTCCTTTTGGTTCAACATGACGTTGCCTTGCTTGAGGCAGAGGTGCAACTCCAGCTAGAGGGCAGAGTAGTGTCCATGCTATAACAACGTTGTTAACAGATACTGCCCATTTGTACATGCATAAGCACACCAGACCCTCGTCATTCAAATGTAACATACTATTTGGCCTGCATATCACAATTCTTTATATATATCGAGCTCGAGCTTAAGCTTGGGTACAGCGCACAATTGTTTGGCGAGTAAATTTCTGTATGTGCAGAATCTGCAAAATTGTATACTAGGTTGTTTTTAAAAAAACCAGAGTTGTTTCACTCTGCTGATATAGGTATAGCCACTGACACAACCTCCAATTTCAGCTCTACATGCGTTGTGCTTGTGCTTGTGGCCGGCCGTCAACTGTCAGCCTTGACCTAATATTCAGCAACAGACGCTACAAATATTGCTCAGCAGCTTTCAAGTCAGCGTCGCTACAGTCCATGACTGTAAATACAGCCTCCGAGATGCACTTCAACGCATAGCGCACCTAACACAACCCTTCATGACTGCATACTGTGCCACAATATCTCCATGGTCCAGACATGTTACCAGGCTGTCCAGATCAGTGCATCCTTGGGAACCTGTATCTGAGATCCGATATATCAAGGAAATCAGAGTTGTCTTGGGCTCCTGAGGGCAAATGCAGAAAGTTTCAAACAAATTGCTTATGATTGGCAGGTACCAATATAGGTACATGACCCAGACCACACACGCAGCATGAGTGATCAATACTGACTTTCAAGCTTTAGGGTTTAGGGTTAGGGTTTAGGGTTAAACCCTGCACCATATGGGGCGTAGCTAACAAGTGCAGCCCTGCTAGCAGAAAGAGGCTGTGAAAAGGGGATTCGCAGAATCCATGATTCATGTGTTTCCCATATCATGCGAGTTCATTCTGCAGAACCCTAGCAGAACCGGCAGATTCTGCTCGCCGATCCTATTCTGCAGAGTTCTGCACCTTTTCGAACAGATCTGGTAATGCTGATTGTTTTCGAATTTGGGTGGTGCATCGCTCAACGATTGTGCATGGCTACCACAAAAGCAAACGTGTGATGCTTTCACAGTGACAATGACAGCATGAACTTTCATGAACGGCCAGTGACATGCAAGTTGCTAAATCGTCGACGACAGCATTGCTGTCCCAAAGGCAGTCCACACGGGATGGTGAAACAAAGGCCAGCATGAGGCCCACTGCATGAAATTCAGCATGTCTTTGACCTTGCTCTGAGCAGGCGTTGTCGAGGGCTGCATTGTTGCGCCAAGCGCTGGTTGCGTGTAGTTAAGCCGCGATGGTTCGCGTGCCACGGCATGCTTTTGACAAGATGATCCTGCTTGGCAAAAACTATCTAGAGCATGCAAAGGAGCTGGGCGATAAAGTTCCACCCAAACCTGTGCTATTCATGAAGCCACCAAGCGCTGGAGTTGTGGCAGGGGCTCAGCATGACACCGTGCAAGTCAGGCTGCCTGAAGATCGAGGAGTGGTACACTACGAGACAGAGTTGCTGCTCAGGCTTGATGACGACCTTCAGATAGATGCTGTGTCTCTGGGGCTTGATCTCACCTTGAGGGATGTTCAAAAGGAACTGAAAGATAATGGTTGGCCGTGGGAAATTGGCAAAGTGTTTGAAGGCTCAGCCATCATCGGCCCTTGGGTTGACTTGAAGCAATTTCCACACTATATGGAAGAGGAGTTCCAGCTGAAGCTGGATGGCAAAAAGGTGCAACACGCAAAGGGCAATGACATGACGATGAAGCCGGAGGAAGCATTGCCTTACATCAAAAAATATTTTCCCCTATGTAGCGGGGATGTTATATTTACTGGTACACCGGTTGGTGTAGGACCTGTTAGCAATGGTCAGCTTGCTGAGCTCACTTGGGGAGATAAGCTCGAGTACAAAGTGCAGTTTTAGACGTGTACTCGAAACAGCTGTGCTGCCTGCCTGGGATCCTCAATTTATGCAAGTCATTTTGTAACATTCTGAAGTTTTCAGAGCCACGTGCCCTGAACTTGCCCATTGCTGAGCACAGCTTATGTAGCTTGTTTCGGATTCGCTGCTATGCTCTTGTCGCTGGATGCGTTTACATGCTGACAGCCCTCAATACTGCAACTGCGTTATCTGCAGCTCATGAACAAGCAGGCAGACCCTGAACAAAATTGACATGAAATGGTAGAGTTATCAGGCGAACATGGCAAACAAACACAGTTGAATGTACATCTGCTTCGGTGATACTTCCAGGGTACCTGTGCTGTATCTAAAATAGTGCTTGAATCGAGCCCTGTTAAAGTACAGGTTGGTCTATTGTAGTCCAAACCCTTGAGCGTTCTCGATTGCTGTCATCAACCTATTGCGCAACTTCTCTTTTGATGAGTACTCAGGAAGCAGAAGAACATTGAAGCAAGTGTGGGAGGTAGGGAGTCGGTCTGTATCGGGACCACCCCTCTGTATGGTCAACTTCAACCCAGACAGGCCTTCTACTGGAGCCCTGTGCAAATCACCAGTCAATTCAGGTCATGTGCTATCTAACAAGCCAGCCAACCAAAACTTGAATTAGCAAACAAAGTAGCAAGGGACAAAGTGCAAGCAGAATGCATAGTCTACTCCTTACACACAACATGAGCATACCTGTCACAGCCTGTGCAAAATCTAAGAAAGCTCTTCTTTTGTTCAAAAGTCAGCGCCATGACGACTTGCCAGAACTGAACAATGACTGGGTGTTGAGGGTGGTACCCCCCGTCATACTGAGCAGCTTCCTTCAACTCTGCAAAGTCCAGGTGAGGCAGCCCGCAGACCAACAATTCCAACTCTTCATATTGGAAAAGGCGCAGCGCCAGACCTCCACACACCTGCATGTTCTTACCAAGTGAACAGGAGCATACCATATGCAGACTGTGTGGCCTTGCGCAAAAGTGCCAGTCATTGCATGTTGATGACAGATTTTGCAAGAGCGCAACACGTTTATCAGGTACAAGATCAACATTGCATTGTCACATGCTACACCCACAGTTGCAGCCATGCTCTGTGCCACAATGGTATCTCTCAAATGTCCATGCAATATCTGTGAGGGCATGCAAACTACATGGTACACTTGCCACGCTAAGTGTGAAACTTAGCACTTGTGCATTTGTGTGACTGAAAAGCTTACCTGGTGAAATCCTTCATCAAATGCCGCGAACTGCGTCTGAATTGAGTCTTCCAGCACCCATTTGGTGTGCAGATCAACATACTCCTGCCTGTTGCTGTTGGTCACAGCAATTTTGCTGCCACCAGGCTTCAGCTCATGCGTTTGTAGCTCCCCAAAATTGTCCTCCTCCACAGAAAAGGTTGTGGCCAGATCTGCCTCCACGTCACCAGGATAATCCAACAACTGTTGTAGGCCATGACCCAGATCTGGCATTGCCTTCTTCAAGTCCTGCACACCAACAATACCCAGCTGAGCCTGCCAGGGTCAGGGTATGTGATGTCAGAGCTCTAGCGCAACCACATAGTGCTGAGACTCAGCTTTCACCAACACTTGACAATCTGTGCAGAACTGCACACAATTCCACTTACACTGCCACACCCCACGCAAGCATGTTGCACACACCAGCACAAGACGCTGCTGAAGGGTTTTCTTGGCAGCCACAAGCCGTTTCAGAACAGCATTCCTGACTGTACAGTCTCTCTTGACAAGAAGCAGGTTAGCCACATGTGATGGCGTGAGCTGCTAACCTGGAAGCTGGGCTTGCCCTTGAGCAGCTTCTTGTACACAACAGGGGGGAAGTGGAGGTCCAGGATGACGCCGTTGTAGATGGCCAGACCCAGCACGCTGCCCACCAGCCTGTACTCTGTCTCCAGCTCAATAGACAGGTGGCTGAACCAGAAGGTGCGCGTGTTCTCCATGTACTCGAACATGCCAAACTCCTGCATCAAGTAACTGGTTATGGAAGAACAATGCTGTGATGGTGAGGGGCCCAGTGAATTAACTTGGCATGGTCTACCTGAGAGGACAGGCACACATGAGCATGCACAACTGCACAGACAGCCACAGGCTGCGCAACTGAATGACTGCAAGACTTTGGGGTTTTTGGGTTAGGGTTTCTTAACCCTAATTTTGTATGGGTGCAAGGCATAGAGCAAAACTTTCCCCCAGGCAGACACAACCAAGGCCACAGCCTCACACACGAAACACGTCTCATCACAGTGGAACACGCAACACATCTCAACACAGCGTAACACGTAACACATCTCAACACAGTGCAACACGTACCACATCTCAACACAGTGTAACACATACCACATCTCAACACAGTATAAGCACCATTACCTCATTGAAGATCTGGCGAATGAGTAACTGGAAAAACTCTTTTGTGACGCCGCCCTCGTCAAGTCCCTCTTCATCCATGCCACCGCTGATGAAGGTCACTCTGAGAGGCTTCTTGAGCTCCCCTGGGCGGTGCATGAGCTGGTTCATGGCGTCTTGCAGCACATGTGTGCGACGTATGCGCACGCCCAGGTACTGCACCATGGCCGGGTGGACTCCCTGAAACAAAGCCTGCAAGCAACATCACTGTCAAGCCTGCTGTTGCTCCACCAGCATCTGCATAGAAGATGCAGCAATGAGGATGTTGGTTCTGCAGTACCAAAGCTGATGTGCATCATCACCTGCAAGTCTAGTCTGATGGCAGCTTACCATACTGGCACGAAATCATCCCGCGCCCTAAAATTCCAAATGTATTTTTGCTACCCGCACTACGCCGCACACATAGGTATTACAGTGTATACACTACATATTTGATGCCTGTAATACAGTTACGGTGTTTTGCGGTCAAATTTCGGTCTGGTTCACAATTTAGTTACATCCCACAGGGCACTATTGAAATAATTTTGCGGGATGATTTTGTGCCAGTACGGTACATGACAATGTGTGATGGTCACATGGCTGAGCCCATACAAGAGTCACATCTACTTGTCCTTCAGGGAAGACTCGCGGCTCATTGTACAGTTTGGAATGTTTATGTCATTTATGTTTGGAAATCATGTCACAGCAGCATTGCTACATCATATTGTGCTTTCTGACAGGGACACACAGGGGTCCTCTTAGACCGGTGAAGCATGACACACTGGAAATGAGATGCACGCACAGCATGCCAACTGACTTGAATGGCTGAGGTCTGGACTTGGTGCTGCTTGGTAAGCAGGGCCTCCCCTTGCATGATGCGTGCCTTGGCTTCTGGGCTCAAAACAAAGGGCAGTTGGCACAGAGTGACTAGCTCCCTCTGGCCTGGCCCCCCACCCCGCCCAGGGCTGGACTCCTCATTGCGATGCTCCTGTCGCATCCAGATAGACAGTGAGGCCAGCAATGCACAGCAGGACGTCATCTTGAGCCTTGTTGCCAGCCACATCTTCACTGCAGGCAACTGTCACTTTGATTGTCAGGCCATGCTGCCACGTCTGGGTTTTGCTTGTCAGAATGTAAGGTGTTGCGTCAAGGCTAACCCCAACTTGTTGCATGATGCTTGATTGAGCAGAGTTTGCGACGCGGTAGCTCAAGGAAAGCCTGATTCAGCAGCAGGTTGGCAGATGAGGCTGGGACACAGGGGCGGGGAAGGGAAAAGAGGATTTAGGGGGGGGGGGGGGTCAAATAGCTCAAACGAGCTGGCCAGATTTTCTGGGATCAATGCAGCAGACATGTGCTTGATGCTGCACTGCTTGCAAAGCTGAGTGCAGTATTGGCACCCAGACCATTGGCTGTACAGCCACTGAGATACAAGGCTACTTACCAGAAGGTGTCGCCAGATCATGTACTCCTGCGCCAGATCAGCACTCTGACTCATGTCGTTGTTGTAGAACTCAGAATGTGGCAGTCTTGTACTGCGGCCTTCATTTGACAGATACATGATGTGGAGCAGGTGTACGGCACGCATGAGGTCCTCCCTGTCCTGTTTGCTACCCTGCACACAACTCTCGCCCTCATATTCTCTGCTGCCTGCCACTTTCAACCAGCATCATCTGAGCTGGGCAGATGGTTGCACTCTAGCATATTCGCATGCATGTCAAGTTTTTTGACCTTTCATGCTGCCAGGCTGCAACACAACCAATCAGCTGCATTGCTGATCCTCTCACAACACAAACCAGGCTGCAAAATATCATTGTTGTAGCAGAGGGCATTGATTGTTTCCATGTTCAGTGATCAGGCTCACCTGTCGTTGTGCTAGGCTACCCAGGTAGTGTTGCACAGGACGGACGCAGCGTGAAGCGAATTGATCCAGTGGAAGTTCTTCCAACCAGGCAGCCAGACAGCCCTTGTTGGCCTGCTCTATTCTGGCTGTGACAAAGGACAACTTCCCCATCAGCTGCACTCCCATACTTGTGCGGTCACCTGCACCCAGCAAATGATGCAATGCTTACTCACCATGCTGTCTAGATAGTAATGGCAATCTGTCATTCAGGAACTGAAATGTTGCCTCACGGACGCTCAGATACTCATCATGCCATTTGAGACAGGAAGGGAAGTTTAGCTTTATGGTGTTCCACTGCATACTTGGACAAAATGTGCAAATGCAATGTCGAACAGAGCGAGGTACAATGCAGCTCAATCACTTGGTCACACTGATGAACGTATGCTATTCTGATGAGTTTACAAATGAAATAGACTGCTGGGAAGAGTATGCAAAATGCATAGCAGCACTTCTCCTCTCTGTTGCACCATGCAGCACCTGAGTGGGACGTGGAGTGCAAGCAAGCAGCAAGAAGCATACACCAAGACATACTGGCAGTCTTCACACCCTTGAGTGTTATAAAACAGGCCTGCTGTATGGCCTTTAGAATCGAAGTGAGGCACACCTGATATCTACTTGGCTAATGCGAGAGCAAAGGCTGGCACAGGTTCAAATTAATCCATCAATTGATCGATTGATCAATCAAGCAATAAATAAATCAATAAATCAATCAAGAAAGATACACTCAGCATCATAGGGTGCGGTGCTCCCCTTTACATTGAGTGATGTACAGGTGCAAAGTGGACAGAGCGCTCACCATTCAAGGGATTCTGTAATAAGACAAACAGGGCTCGTATGAGCTGGTAAGGCTGAACCATGCGCGGTATCCGCTGCTGCTGTGCATGTGACTCCAGACCATTCTGTTGGTGTTCGTCAGGACACATAGCGCTGTGTATGATGTCTAACTGCCTTTTACATGCTTGACATACTACACCTAAAAGCTCTATACTGTAGACCTGCACCAGCAGCAAGCTACTGTACATCAGGATCCAAAGCTGCTAACACCACTTGAGTCTCAGGGGCATAGCAGAAGCTCTGTCGCTGCATGGGTGGGCCGTTGACATGCTGACGTAGCCATGGATCGCTGTCTTGCTTGCACTGCTTGTGTGCTCATGACTGATGTCATAGTCAAAACAGCGACCTTCAGCTGTTGTAGTCACAGGTTTGAAGTGGAAAGTAAACTAAACAGCTGGCCGAAGCACAAAACAATTTTATGAGCAGAGCCAACTGAAGCCTTTATCCTTGTAAGCAAATGCATGTCATGCACTTGAGACGGTGAGCATGTCAAGAGTGCACCTGTAAGAGGGCATTGTACACATCAGTAACCTTGGCCACATCCAGGCCATGAGCAGGGTGGTGTGAGCCGCTTGAAGTGGGGGGATCCTTGATGGAGGAGGGGGCGCTGTCTGTGCAGGGCCGGGTCTCAAAGGTGTGCAGCATGAAGCCTGGACATGAGAAGAGGTCATGCGCACTCCTCTTCAACATACTCACCTGCAGTCGATCCTTCATGAATGAGCAACATTAGGAGCCACGGTAGTATAGCTGATATGCTAATACAAGCAACAGTATGTGGAATTTCCGTACAACTGATCTGCAGGTTGAAGGGGCCACTGCCTGAGCTTGTATCACCGACATTTGGTGTTCCCAAGTCAGCATTGTTGACGATGATGATGGCCCAGGGTTGAACATTGTGCCAAAGCTTTTTCAGAGCTTGCCACACACATTGCTGCCCACGCGCAGCAAGCGCTGTATTGGCAACGAATGCACTTACACACCATCAAGACACACCTTTCTGGGGTAGTCATTCTGCTCTGCAAGGCCAGCAGCAAGAGAGGGGCCGGGCATAGCAGCCATGGTGTGGCCCCTACATTCAGACCACATCTGCTGTGCCTCATCACCCTCCAAGTCTCCTGCGTTTTGTACAGCTGCCAGACTATGCTCGCCTCCTGCCACAATATACATGATTGTGGCCTCTGCAGGGAAGGCATGCGTCTGCACTGGGTCAAGGCAGGGAGAGGGGACGGGTATGCCTAGCTGACCCTCACTGTTGTCCCCCCACACCCACAGCTGGCGAGAGTCTGTGAGAGCCATGCTATGCCGCAGCCCAGCTGTAATCTGCAGAGCCCAGTAGTCAGTTGGCTTGAGCTGTGTGATTGCTGCAGATCATGATGCAACTCTGACTGCAATCCTGAAAGACCCTGTGCATTATAGTAACACACCTCTGTTACACAGTGTGTACAAAAGCTGGTGTCTAAGAATGTCATTAGCACATCATGCGATGAGGCATATTCATGCCAACAGCACAAGAAGTTGAGCCATAGTCCAAGTCATCAATCACTAAATATTTGCCACTTGGCCAGTGCCTCATCTTACATACCAGAATACTGTTGTGTACATGGCTGGCTGCTTGCTGGCGTGTTAATGACATGGTGGTGCATGTTTCAATACGAGGAGCATACAAGGCAGAAGCAACTGGCATAGGCTTTGATGAACAGTCCACATGGTCAGCCTAGTCTCATCTAGCGTAATGTAGTCTGGTACAGACCGGCCTACTCCACGCCCGTCTGGTCTGTGCATGACCGTTACCTGTGTAACACAGTGGTCCTCCAGAGCCTCCAGTCTAGCAGGAAGGGTGACAGTATCAGTTGTGCCCAGTCCTGTCTGCCCAGAATTGCCCCGGCCCCAGGTGAATACCCTGCCCTGCTGGGAAATCACCATTGTATGCTCTCCCCCACAAACCACCTGCATGGCATACACCTCCTCATCAAGCAGCCCTTTGGCAGTGTTTCCACATGCATCCAAAGCGCACGTCCAAAGCAAACACTTGACAAGAGAAATGCCTGAGAAGCACACAAGCACCAGCAGGATGCATATCCTCACAGACACCAGTGCCAGCTTCTTTCAGTACATGGGCTCATTTGAGTCTGAGCACTGTGAGTATGTAGCGAACATGACACCACATTGCAACAGTGCTTGGTGTGCTGATGCAAGAAGCAGATAGCACGGTAGCCACCCCAGGGATGGAGGCTACACAGCAGAGATGAGCATGACATTGACAAGCAGTTGCAGACAGGCAAGGCTGGGGGTTGTGACCTGGCAGGCAGGCTCTTGTAAAGCAGCAACATGCTGAGGCCAACTGCTGCTATTGAAGGTACCAAGACCAAGGGCGCCATATTTGCCCCGGCCCCAAGTAAACACTCGGCCATGAATGGTGAGAGCTGCATTGTGGCTCTCCCCGCAAGCTACTTGCACAATGCCCAGGGCTGCTAGGGTGGGGAGGGGCCGGGGCACATTGGCAACAAAGCTGTCGCCCTGCCCTGTTGCAACCCCCGTCTCTAATGATAGCAATGTACACAACATACAGGAACAAGCATGCAGGAACAAGCAAAGTGTGCAACCAGCTAGCCAAAGTGTTACAACAATGATGAGCTGTCATGACTCGTAGAGGCAAGGCTGGATTAACTTGCATGAGCATCATTCTATGCAAAATCGTGTTGCCACACGCCTGCCATAGATGCACCTTGGAGCGCAGGGGAACCAAAGACAGTCTGCAAGGGCCCCAATTTAAAGTAGGCATCCAGTTACAAACACCCACAATAATGCATACAAGCATACACGCAACAGAACTCAATCAGTGCAAGGGGGCGCGGGGGGGGGGGGCATGTTTGCAGATGTGGTAGGTACAGGGGCGCACCCAGAGTTCCAAAGCTGCCTTGGCCAAAGCTCCACACCTGGCCTGAGCTTGTGAGGGCCAAAGAGTGACTGGCCCCTGCGGCAACCCTCACAAAGTGTTGTTCCTTAGTGCCCTTGAGGAATCGGGGGTGGGGCTGCTCGACCCCAATCTCACCCAAGCCTGAGCAGAGCCGTGTACAGTCAGGGTCACAAGACCTTAAAATGCATCAAAGCACTGGTAATCAAAGGTAATCAAGCATGGTAAGGCAACCATCAAGTGCCTCAGCCTTGCTGATCTGCACAGCAGACTGCTGTTTGCTTTGTGAATGAAGTTGTGGTATGGCAACAGGACTGTAAGACAATGCAAGTGCAAGAAAGCACAGGTCCTTAGTCTGCACAATAGGGCTGCATTTGAGATGTGCCAAAGAGCAAAATCTGCACCAGTGGCATGCGCATGCAGGTTACACCAGACCAAGCAATAACAGACTTGCAAGCATGCTTTTGCAAGAAGGCACAGACCAACTTATCACAGCATGGGACTGCCTCGCATCCACACAAACAGACAAGCTCATTCACAGCCGTTAAGGTGATGTAAGCACAGTGCTGCTAAACAGCATGTCCAAAAACATACGCTGCTCCCACTCCAGGTCTGGGTCTGGTAAGCATGAAAGCAGCCTGCACAGTGTCTAAACTTTCCCTGCAGACATTGCTGTTTGTTGTATTTTGCAAAAACTACATCAATGCTGGGTTTGTGTAGTTGGCTTGCCTAGTTGTCCTGAGTCAGCAGCACCCCAAGCACACAGAGCGCCTCCATCAGCCACAGCTAGCATATGTTGTTGCCCACATGCAACTTGGCACACCCCATGAGCATCTAAAGCCTCCACCCGGCTTGGGTGTAACTGGGTATCATGTCCTTTGTGACCTAGCTGACAGCTGTCATTGCTGCCCGTTGTCCACAGCTCAGCATCAGCTGCATGCCAACGGAATATGTATGTGAGCTGTAATAAGCATATCATATGGTGCATTGCATGCTATATGCAGTGAGTGCAGCGCTTGCGCTGGAAACTGCAGTAGGACCAGACCTAGTCGTGTGGGCTCTGCGTGATGCAGACTAACATGGCAGAAGCAGGTCATGTATACCTGTGATGAAGGCTGAGTTGAAAACACTGGCAGCAACATGTGCTACGTCCTTGTCCTCCACTGCGCGAACCAAGACTGGCTGAGACTCGCTCTGATCTCGCTCCGTGCCCAGCTGGCCGAGGTCGCCTCTGCCCCAACTGAATATATGCGTCCCGTGATGCAAAACATTCTTCTCTTGTGCCATGGGACTCGCAGGCCGTGCTAAATCGACGCCTGCACAATCACCAGGCAAAGCTTATATCCGTTTGCTTCGTCGACATCCGCATTGCGACTCAGCTGACAGGATCCTCTGCATGGAGCTTCCAAATACGCAACATAGCAGAATCTTTGCAATGCTCACTGCAGTTGCTGTTTGCCTGAGCGCAATATCAGCGATCATCTCAAAGCGTAAACAAGTAACCGCGATTTACGAGAATGGGAGCACTGCTTACCAAAGTCCTTGTCGTGCAATTCTATCCGAGCGAAATGCGTCGACCCCATCGGCGCCTTTCGATGGCCGAGGTAAGAATTGTCACAAAGTGACTATGCAGCCAAAGGAAGAAGAAGAAGACTTGAATATCTTCCTGGAAAGCTCTCCTTCTGCAGATATTTTCGCATAGTGAACGGCTCTTTCAGGTCATTCATCCATCCACATCATGCATTCACAATCCGCCTTGCAGAAGCAGTCAATGTTGCTGCGACCAACCATTTCAACGTCTGTGTTGGTGTTTGCTGATCAAGCTTCACGTGGAGGCAAAAGTTCAGGTCGAACCGCGCGTCCGCAGTGCAAGGACGCCGTGGGCACCGTTTGGAACAACCGAAGTAGGGCAGCTCTGTCCAAGATCAGGTGTTGTCCTCAGATCCTTTTTCTCACCCTTTCAGTTCTCTTGGCCTTGCATGTGGTACGGTACCGTTGTTCTCCATTTCTGACCCCACACGGACCAAAGACCTCTCCCAGTCTACACTTCCTTGTGTGTCACGTGGACTCCACCACTGTTGGCAGTGCACTTCTCATTCTCAGGGAGGTCCTCGTTGTTCTTAAGTCAGCAGCAGCAAGAAAAACAATGAGGACCTCCCTGAGAATGAGAAGCATTGTGTTGGGTGCACTGCGGACAATGGTGGAGTCCAAATGTGTTGCATGAGAAGCATCTGCACGGCAGACGCAAATGAGTTGTAGTGTAGCAATGCGTAACAGCCAGCCAGTGTAATGAGTTTTGATCCATGGCAGCTGTCGTGTAATGCAAGCAAACGACATGCACTAGTCAGTAGCTCATTGGAGTACTTGGACTGTTTGGCCATTCAGCTTCAGACACCTCACCACCAGCATGCAACAGCGTGATCTGTATGTGTAGGCACCGACAGTGCCTGACAACAGTGGCAGCAGTAAAGCAAACCTCTGGATCAACAAAGACCGCAGACTACTTTTCTTCAGACGACCGCCCTGTCATCCTGTTTGATGGTGTATGCAACCTGTAAGCACCATACTGTGATGCTGGTGGATTGGCACATACCACTGAAAAGGGTGCCTGGTTCAAAGCTGTAAGTGTCACCTGCCACATGTTCCAGGTGCAATGGGGCAGTGAACTTTCTGTTGGACTGGGACAAAAAAGGACAGTATCGTCTTGCAGCACTGCAAAGCAAGGCGGGCTCAGACCTGCTTCAGCAGGCTGGGCGGAAGCCAGGTGACCTGTCGTCTGTGGTGTTGGTGGAGCCTGGACACGCATATGTCAAGTCAGAAGCTGTTCTCCGCATAGGGAGGAGGCTCAACACACCTTTCTATGTATTGGGAAGTATAGGACTGCCAGTCCCCTCTTTCATCAGGGATGCCGCTTATGATCTGGTAAGCTACATGCATCAAAGGCTTGCCATGAAGGCTGGCAGTGTTTCTGTAACAGCCCGCTGCAGCTATCAGCCCTGCTTGCCAGCCAGCTTTGTTTGTGACCACTTGCCTATTGTGCGCAGGTTGCAACAACCAGGTATCAGGTGTTTGGCAAGACAGAGTCCTGCCGGATGTGTGATCCAAGCTTCAGGGAGCGATTCATTGATTCCTGATACTTCAGCAGAGGTTGGCGTCAAACCATTCGACTACCAAATTGGTTATGCATGATGATGCTGAGGGCATGACGCCACGTCAGCAATAGCAGCTGTCCTGTTGCTTTGCAATGGGTAACAACACTTCCATCTTTCCCTGAATCTTCTACGGGTTGATTAGTAACCTCTTAGGCACAGAACACATGGTGCACTTAGTAGATGTTACCTGTGCGCTATGCAGCAGATTGTACAAAGGAAATGCAGCTAGTTTGCACCGGCATAGCATGCCGGCGGCTGGCTTTAGACTGCTTTTCTCTGTGTGCTGACTGTTGCTGGTGATGAATGTCAAATGCTTGCAGCAGTGTACAATCATTGCTAATGTCAGCGAAATTCCGTTTCACAGCAGTTGCACTCTGTAGTCTAGACTTGTAGATCTACAAATACAGCAGTTGCACTCTGAAGTCTAGACTTGTAGATCTACAAATACTGGGGTCCAACTTCGCCAAAACTTTGCCAGCTATTGCCAATTGGTGGTTGCATATCAAGTTGCCACTGTGATTTTGAGTTGTCAAGACAGCTGAATTCAAATGTGGCATGTGCAGCTTGTGCAAGACAGTGTAGATTCTTGTTCATCTGGGGCTGTGAGATTAAATTACGTGAGGTTCATCCCTGGCATCGATGTACAGCTGCTGCCCTGAGGCCTGCAGACTCTCCGTCTGCAAGAATCAATCATGCAAGGATTAATGATGCATGAACATTTGTCACGTCAACATCTAGCTCACGAGCCAGTTGATCAAGACTGCACTGTTGGTGCTTCGGCTAAGCTGTTGTAGGGCGAAGGCAATTGTGATTATAAGTAGCTTGAATCTGTGGGCTTGTGCTGGAAGGTATCAACCAGAGTATATCGCCAGCTCAATGCGCACCACACACTCTGGTTGGATGCATACCATACTCCGGCAAGAACTTCAAACACTGACGTGATCAGGATGAAGCCAAATGAGGTGAGGGAGTGAGTAATTAGTCACTTACAAGTGTGAGTGCATCAGAGGAACTCAGTAATCACCACTGTGTAGACCAAAATGGAGTTTGGGTGGATGACTGCAGAGTTAAGGCTGTGTCATGATGGCATGACTGAATGAGTGGGCAAAATTTATTTAGGACAAAACACAGTTTCATGCATTTTGAGCATTCACTGTGCATCACATCATAGCTGGCACAACGAGTCAAAATCACAGCCTGCCTACACGCTGGTCCTGGTTTGTTGAAAGAGCTGCTTCACGTTCACCAATGTCTGTGTCCGATTCATACGACTCCAAAATAGGCCCAGGCTCAAGCTTGAGAGAGACATTCCTCCACTATGAGGAAGAGTGGAGGTGTGCCATTGGAAACCCTCTTCCTCAAATACACCTGCCCATTAATGCCTGTCAGGTTATCCCAACATCATAAGCGTTTTTACATGTTGAATGCCTTGCGCATTACAATATTCATTACAGTACATGCAGCATCCCCTTGCTTGTGAAGCCTGCCAACGAGGATGTGCAGCTTGTAAGTGAGGAGCTGCTGTGGTAGGTGCTGCAAGCCTATAGATGATGCTGAGAAGATGCTGAGGACATAGGCAAAGACCATATTTGCACAATCTAGTGATGAGTTGATGTTGGGTAAGATGCCAACGCATGTCAGCTGACTTGCAAAGGCAATTTAACCGCTGAAGAACAAGTACGTGCCACCACAGTGCCACCACACTGACAGCCTATGCAGCAAAAGCAAGCATGCATAAATATGAGCAAGCCCTCAGCTGATGCATGCTCACCCGGTGAGCCTGTGATGCATAGGCCAACAGGTCATTGTGTGCACTTTGCCACTTTGGGCATTGAATGCACTGTCAGGTGCATTTAGATCGTCATCAACAACACAGAAGTGATGCAGCAAGCCTGACCCGCAAATACAATGCATGTCATTGCCTGAGCAGCCAACTTTGGAAAACAGAACATTCGTGAATCAGATGAGACTCATCTGCGACAGCAACACCAACACAGTGTGTACATAGCCCTTTAGTCCTTGCAACGTGCTGGCCCCGGACAGAATGGCCAACAACAACAACAGGCAGGCCATGAGGCCCAGGTCTGAACTATGAAAGACGCTGCATGCACCCACCAGAAACAGGCAGCTGACAGCACTGCGCTAGCCCTAAGCTCACTATAGTTAGCCAGCTGTAAATGAGTATGATAAGGGCTGATCTGAGGCTTTGCGCAAAGCGTGGACCGGGGACACGACGTGCAGATACATGTGCATGGTCAACGCTGGCAAGCAAAGGTAAGGGCTCTGATGTGGCTGGACAAGTTCCTTTGGCCACACTTGCTAATGCACAGCAAAAGACAAGTCTAAACAAACAGCAACTCTGACATCTAACATTGCTGAGGACTGCCGAGCGCTTTTTGCTTGTCTAGAACACTCTGTGGATAGTGAAGGTTGCTGTCTTTCTGCAGCCGAGACTTAACAGCGTCGGGCAAAAATGCTTCAGGGATGGAAGGGTGAGGAAACGGGTGTACCGGCAATGGGGTGACCATGCCTCTGTTTGTACGTATAACTAGCGTGATGTGCAATGATCGCTTCTGCTGATGCACGCGAATCACAGCGTCGTGCCACAGCAAAAGTGCATGCCAACCATATGCATAAAGCCGTTGACTGGCTCCGAAGCCAAAATTGCGGCTTCGGTTTAGATGACCCTCATTACTCTACAGCCCTCGCCAAAAGTCAAGGTTGTCTTTTAAGTGTTTACGGCAATTGCCATCATCACAGAACCGAGAGCCACAGATAGCTGGTACACGACGTCCATCATGGCAGGAATGCGCCAGAGCTCAGTGTCAGCAAACACTCCCAAGCTTTCGACTACAATATGTTTGGGAGCAGCTGCAGCGGCCGCTGCAGCCGGCGGGGTTTGGCTTTGGGGAGTACCGGGAGGAGACAAGGTACCGTGCGTCTGCTGCGTGAGCACTTCACGCAGTCATCGCTTGCGACGTTCCGTGTCAGCTTTGAGGATGCTTATTGAAGTTGACTGTGTCTTCAGAGAAAGCTGCACGACTTAGAAATGCAGAGAAATTACTTGAAATATGATCTTGAAGATTCGGATGAGGATGTGGTAAGTTCGGATGCTATACGCGATCAAAACACCTCGAGCTTGCGCAAGTGACTACTCAGTTTCAAAACTCAGTGCCACATCTCTATCTTCCAGTTAGCTTAAGCATCTGTATAATATCACGAGACACTGCGCAGAATCTAACTGCAGCCTGAGATATCCCACTCAAACATCTTTCTGCTTGCAGTTGCTTAAGGAGGCACACATTCAGCAGCTGCAGGTGAGTGCAACTGATACCTGAAGAGCCAACGGGTCATAGTCAAACCTGCATATATGCTCAAAACCTTGTCTGTCAGGGGCTGTGGCAATCAGTGACTCACACAGCTTGGTGCGGGCTTCAGACATTCACCTGCAGGTATGATTGTGCAGGATCAGCTGGCTGCAGCTCGTAATCAGCAGGGGCAGAATGCAGCACAGGCACAGGAGGTGACCAGGCTGCAGCGCGAGGTTGCTGACCTGCAAGCACAGATTGCCAATCAGGCAGTTACCGTAAGACAGAGTCAGCAGAACAGGGTGGAGCTGACGCAGCAGCTGGAGGCTGCTCAAGCTGGTATGGAGTCTCCCATGCACCAAGCCATCACATCAAACAGTAATGCAGAATGAGCTCTAGAGTCATACTCAGCAATGCATGTTCCTCAGTTGCACATATGACTGACACGGCAACCCGTGAGACCGTGCTTATGCAGAGCGACAGCGCTTGGCAACAGAGCTAGCATCTGTGGCAGCAAGAGAAAATGCTCTAGTCCAGCGTCAGGCTGGGCAGGCCAGTGCAGCCGTAGAAGAAGAGGCCAGGTTGGTGGGGCAGGCTCAGGCACTGGATGCTCAGAGGGCTGAGCTTCAGGCTCAGTTTGCTCAAGCAGTGAAAGGTATCTCACATTTGAAGCCTAGAGTCCTGGCATGCGCCAGCACAATTGATGCTCTCTCATGTAAATCTCTTCCTGACAAGGATCTCTTCCTGACATGCTCTCACAGCTGTTGTGTCTAAACACACCATGGTACTGCCTATTCTGCAACACTCAGTCAAGGTGCAAGCGCTAACTCGCACTCTTTGCAGCCCCTCTTGGGGACCAACTGTTCTCACTGACCAG
>JAABUP010004337.1_pt1 | contig 23343 bp, 31 predicted proteins | sample 5559201 | NCBI WGS metagenome assembly JAABUP01 (sample SAMN10711887, study PRJNA513373) | rock metagenome | isolation source: Antarctica rocks | place: Antarctica | reverse complement strand
ACCAAATCACGCTTGGGTCAGCTTACAGAGTTGCTGCATGACAATGCTTCATCATGTCAGCAAGTGATTGACTTTGTGCTAAACACAAAATGAGAGGATTTAATACAGTCTTGTCATGTAATTAGCTTGAAAATAAAAGTGCTTTGATACTGCCTGATCAGCTGTCAATCAATCAAAAAACACAAGACAGACCAGAGTAACTGATGACAGTAATGTTTTTCTACATCTTGTGTTGGTCATCTCAAGCAAAAGCATATGGGTCCAGGGAAATAGGGCCAAACAGGTCTTCAGCAGCAGTGCTGTTGGGGTCCTGCCTCATCTTCAGCTTGCCATTAGCAGGAAGTCTTTTGTTGGCAATGATGGTCTGCTTGGCTCTGGCTGAAATGGCTACATTGCGGTCAGCCTTGCTCCCCTTCCTGTGTCCATCAAACTAATTGTTGGACACAAGCTAAGCAGAACTTTCAGAACAGAAGATGGCAGCAAATCAGAGAGTCAACAGTCGCCAACGCAGTCCCTTTGCTGCAGCACTCAACAGGACTAAGCTGCATGGCATGAACTTGCAGATGGTATGCTTCGTTGTCAGCAGCAGTGTTGGACATGATGGCAACAAACCTTCTGTGCTGGTAGGTGTCACCATCATCGTCCTCACTGGTCATTGTCTGAGCACTCATGGCTGTGAACTTGGACCTACGGCCTTGTGTCACAGCAGGCTTCTCTGACCTTCCCTTCTTGTTGATACGCTGCTTGGGGGCTCTGGAGGCAGCCCTCTTGCGCTTCTCCTTCTCCATCTGCAGAAAAATCAGCACACAATGCAGACAGGAATAGACTGTGACAGCATTGACTTGTAAATAGTCTGCATGATCAACAACATGATGAACCCCAGGAGAAGCCAAAATTGCCAGGCATTGAGACAACAGCTTCCAGCCATGGAGCATCAATCAATCAGTCAATCAATTTACCATTTTTGTCTTTAGGACTCATCAGGGGAGTCAACAGAAATTGACTGGGAAACAACATACACTAAGCACTAAATGTTCAAGGCATTCGGTATACAGCACCAAAGAAATTGCTGGACTGATGCTGTAATGAAGGAGGGCGCTAGTACTGTGACGCCACACGCTCTACACCGATCCAGCTCTACAGAGTTCAGAAGCCAAGCTAAAAGTGGACTGGCCAGAACAAATTGTGGTAACTGCCTACCAAACTGGATTGGACAAGCTGCTGAAGGTGAAGCCTGATGGAAAAGGTGGCTGCACTGCTGACGACTGTGACTGTATCAAGTATAGGCTTTTATGGGGTACAGGTATGTTATATGCAAATGCAATTCAATCAGCATGATGGAATCTGTACGTGGTGACATAACGTACTCCCACATGCCGAGAGTTTTTGTGCCTTGATTGAAGCACATACCTGGTACACCCTCTCCTTCTCCTCTTCATCATCACCCCCATCATCACTGGATGCCTCTTGATCTTCTTCCTCTGATGACTCGTGGTCTGCTTCTGGCTTCTTCTGTGCAGAGGCAAAGCGAGGTGGTGGGTTGGTGCGCCTGCGCTCTGGTGCTGTCTGGACCTCCCTCCTCCGGGTTCTGCCCTGCAGCACATCAAATCATATTCAGGGCTACAAATTGAGATATACATATGATGCTGCAGTCCATTTCTTCCTTGTAGCTGACACATGCAACACCGCCCGTATGTGTATTACTGGACAGCAATGCGACTCTGACTACTCACGTTGCTGATAGGCAATCTACAGCTGTTTCAGTGCAGCCTTGCTTGAGATGTCAAGCTTGCATGACTCTATGCAGCCTACACAGCGTTTGAAGCCAGCTTACCTTGTCACAGTACTCCTCATCCACCTGCTCATCTTCCTCCTGAGACACAGCGCTCCGCATGAACACAACACAAAGTTCTGTAAAGTCAGTTGCCATCCTGCCTTCAATGACTGGCAAGAATTGCAGGCACCATCTGTATGCTATCAGCACTACAAACACAGTACTGATTACCTTGTGAGTGCGCTTGGATGCTGTGTTGCTCTCGTGCACAGGGCTCCTCTTGGTCTCCGACCCTTTCTTGCGGCCAGAAGGGCTTTCTTTGGCAGCTGGAGATTGCCCTGTAGCACCATAGCAGCAAATGGGTCGCAGTGTGCATTGAGATTTGATCAGATCTGGATACTTCTAACATCAGTGTGATACCAGGCTGAACACACCAACTGGCAGCTCAAGCAAAAGAGTGTAGTGCTAGGATCACCTATTGGCTTGGCATGCTGGTTTGCAGCCCTTGAGATGGTACCGAGCAGAGCCTGGTTGGCCTGCAGCTGCTCATGTAGGCCAACAATGACATCATCTTGCTCTCTGACATGAGCCTTCAGGTTGTCCAGTTCAAGCTGAGCAGCATTCACAGACAGCTCACTGCGCTGCAGCTTTGAGGAGGTTGCCTGCACCACATTGACACGTCCTAAGTCAACAATGGCGGGTCTGGCCGCATGCAGACCCAAAGCAAGTCCCGTTGCTCAAGTACTGTCACAGTGGATCTGCAGTACCGTCCTGCATGCTTGCTCATGCGATCATTGACAGTCCGCACAAGTGGGCACCAACTGATGCTGAAGATGATGCAGAACATGAGCCAGGTCATGATCTGGACAGTGACCATACCTCCAGAATCCTCTGGCCTTCTGACAGGTCACCAAGTAGATCCTTCACCCTGGCATCCATAGCCGCCTCAATTGCCTACAACGCAGCAATACATTGTCAGGTACTATGCAAATATATAAAAGGGTTTATCACCTGCACAGTATCACAATGTTAGGTGCTTCACAAATCTGCCTTCCATGAATGGCAAGAGTGGTCGCGTAAGGTGCAAAATAATACCTTCACTGCAGTATTCTTTGCTTCTTCAGCTTCCTTCAATGATGATTCTGTTTCCAGTGTGTGCTTATGGATCAGCTGCTCGTTGTCAACCTTGAGCTGGGTCATGAGCTTGTCCAAATTGGCAATGGACTCTTGCTGTTTGGCACCAGCATCCCTTGCTTGCTGCAGCTCGAGCTGCTGCTTCTCTGTGAGCACTCCTGTCTCCTTGGCATGTGTCACCTACAAGACACTCCCTCATCAGGTAAATGCAGTGTTGTTTGCTAGCCTGTCAAGGCTGCTGCAGAGCTCTGCAATGATGCCTGTCCAACGCACCACCCAGCAGGTTAGATTTGGTCTGTGCAAACAACACGGAGGGTGGAAGGCCAGCTGCTGCTCGTGACTGCAAACAGATAGTCATTAAGCATGCAAGTCACACAGCAGGAGTGTGCATAGCAGTTGCGCACAGCACTGATGATAATGACAGAGCGCCTGCTTTCACCTGAAGCTCAGCTATCTTCTGCTCAGCTTTGGTGACCTCATCTTTGCACTTCTGCTCCAGGGAAGTGGTCACTTGCTGGATCTTGTCAGACAAGACCTTGTGTAGGGCAGTGGCAGCTTCAAGCTGCTCATGCTCCTGAACCACCCTGGCATCAAGGGCCTTCTTCTCTTCTTCTAGGACCAGTACTTGTGACTGCATCTGCAGCAGCATGGGGCAAGCTCTCATTGGAATTAGCCTGCATTTCTTCTGTAGCAGCAAACTTGTAGCTCACTTAAGTTCAGTAGCAGCAGTAATGTGCAAATACCTTCTTTTGCTCCTTCTCTGCTTCAGCCTTGCACTTTCTGCGGAAATCCTCAAGTTCCTACAATCACGCTCACATGATCAGTTCAAAGAGCTTAGGTCGACAAATACTACCCTGAGGAAAAGCTTGTGTGCAAGCTTGACCTGCTGTCGTATAAAAAGAAGCAACTTGCCTTGGCAGTTCTCTCAGTCAGGCGCTGAACCTTCTTATCTGCACCCACAACAGCCTCCTTCACAGAGAAGTCACCATCTGCTTTGGCAGACAGTGTCTCCTGCTTGCTGACAGCTAGCTCTGCATGTAAAGCTATGACAGCGGCACTGTGGGACTCCTGCATGAATGCGCAGCTGTGTGTCAAATCCAAGCTTAGCTGAAAGAAAGTTTCTGTTGGCACAGATGTGACAATCAGCATGTCAGCACAGGCATACCTGAGCTTTTGCTGCAACTTCTCCAGCAGAGGTGATCAAGCTCTGCAGCTCGGCCACCTGCCTGACTACCTGTTCATGCTCTCCTGAAAGGCTTTCCTGCAAATAGACAAATCCACGGTCAGAGGATAAGAAGTGAGCACAGCTGCACACCTGCGGCAGTCACATACCTTGAGAACCCTCTCAGCCTCAAGAGTACTCACAACCTGCTCAAAGTCAGCAACTTTGGCTTGCAATGCTTCCTCAGACTGCTGCAGACTGGCGGACAGCTCATGACATCTTTCAAGACTCATTCTATGCTCTTCTACCAGAGCATCGTGCTCAGCAACCTTAGCCAGCAGGTCAGATCTCAGAGATTCTGCTTGCTGTGAGCCAGCATGTAGCTGCGTTTTGAGATCATCGATGGTGTGGTTGAGCAAGACAACTGTCTCCTCAGCTGTGCCTGCTCTCGCCAGGGTGGCCTTCAGATCAGACTCAATGGTGATGATGTGCAGCCTTGCAGCCTGAATCTCGTCCTCCTGTCCAGATATCTGCTTGCTGTACTGTTTGGTCTGAGCGGCATGGCTGGTCTGCAAGGCTGACAGGTCATGCAAGGTCTTAGAGAGCTCAGGCTTCAGACTTTCCCCAACTTGACGGTGCTCTGCCACGGATACCTCAGCCTCATGAAGGTCTTTTGCCTGAGAAGGGATGCATGTATCAGCTACAGCACAAGCTCACATCGACAAGAAGAGCACTGACCATGGGACTTGACTCACCAATTGTTCGCTCTCGTGTTGATGCTGTAGGCTGTTGTGCTCCATAGATGCAGTCAGCTGTACTGTGTGCTCTTTCAGCTCCTCACAATGTCTTACAGCTGCAAACAGCACAATTGGAAGAGTGCCGCCATGTACATCGGTCTGCAGTCATGCAGTGTAGCCCAGGCCATGCAAGCACTAATCTCAAATGCGTTTTACCTGAGGTGAGCTTCTCATGAGCATTAACGTTGGCAGCTTGCAGCTGCTCAATCTTGTTGCCAAAAGCCTGCATCCAATAGCAGAAGTCACTTTGCATTCAGGTCTGACTGTGACACATCAGCACAAGCAAGCAACAGCATCGGGCCCTAGCTATCTGGCAGCAGCGATGAGTCACCTCACAGTCTGAAAATCTTCTGTCAAATCTGCAAGACAGCTTGTGACGATATGACTCAGCTGCAATATGCAGCACCCTCTCAGCTTGTAAATATGGCACGTTTGGGACAAGGACATCCAGTTCACAGCAGGTCATACCATCCTGAACATCTGTGCGGAGACCAGACATTGCCATGCGCAGTCCATCATGCATTGTCTCAACCATTGACACCTTGGATGTGACATACTCAATCTGTTGCTGATCTGTAAATCACAAAACAAAGTGTGAAGTACTGTAGCTGCACTGCTGTGGTCATAACAAAAGGAGTTTACCATCTTTTATCTTTGCCTTAAGCTGTGTATTCTCTGTCTTCTCTCGTGTGTAGGAGTGCTGCAGCTCTGCCAGCTGCCTCAGGACCTCTTGCAATTTCAAACGCTGCAAACAGACGAGGCAGCAGTCACAGAAGTAGAGGTGGAGATATTGCCTTGCCGCAAGTTGCAAGCAGTTTCTGAACTCACATAAGCCTCTGTTGCGTGCTTTGTAGACTGCTGCTCTTCGACCATCCGGTCAGCCTGCAGAGCCGTTCAAGCGTGGGTGAGTGCAGTGTTCCAACCAATGCAATGCGAGGACAGGCATTGCAAGCTCACGGTCTTCTTCAGCTGCTCCAAAGCTGGGCCAGCGCCCAGCGTCATCGAGCCTCCTGACAGGAAGGAGTTTTGCTTCAGACCTGAACCACTGCTAGGCTGAAGTCCGACCATTCTGTCACGACCTAGCGCCATACCGTTGCCTTAACAAATTGCAAGAAAGCGAGCCAGGCTGATGCCTCTCGGAGCAGCAAGCTGCGGCCGTTCGGGAGGTGCACGCTAGCAAGCGCAGGCTTCGTGCTGTGAGCGTTGGATTTGGCGGTCAAGTTCAATTTGATTGTAGTACGGCGTTGAATTACATAAGCTTGACGGCGTCTGTGTAATTTTGTTGTGCAAAGGGTTTCAGGTTGTGAATTGCAGAGTCTTTCTGCGACATATACTCGTGCAGGCACTGATGACCTTGATTGCATCTGGTGGGCTGCAGCTAAAGCAAGAGCATGCGTTCGTCACAACAGCGTCACTCCATTCCCGCAAACTCGTCCTCTTCTTCTTCTTCTTCCATTGGACTAGCTTCCTGAGCTTCTACCTACAAGGCACGTGTTCATGTTCATGTTAGCAACCATTGCATCATATGAGTTGGCAGCTACAAATTTTTGATGTCGTTGAATATCCAACAACTTGCATGAGGCCGGTACCTGCTGAGTGGGTGTGTGTTGTTGCAGAAAGGCCTCGGATTGGTCATGAGTAGTTTTTACAGCTGATGATTCATCAGCGCTCACAAGGGTGATCTTGGCATCTGTAATCCTTCTCCAGAAGTCTGCTCGCAGTCTATCATGCTCATACTTGGCAGCCATCTGCTCCAAGAATGTATTGAAGGCCTGCCCTTGGCTGTGTTCTATACACGCTTCCCGCAAGGCTGGCACGCAATTAAACGCTTTGTTGTAAAACCTGCAGCATGCACAATATATGAAACATTCTCAGTTCGACTAATGACAGCACGCATGCATGAGCTGAATGACCTTCATGCCTGGTGACATAAGTTGTCAGAAAGTGTTGACGAGTACAGGCCCCTTTGATCCCTGTTCATTCAATCTCAAGCACATAGCAAAGGCAGGCTTTTGTCACATGTGCATGAGAATCTGCTTTGCGTACAAGTTATGTGACGCCTCATGTGTGCTGGGCACACATTCACCTGTTGAATCACACTGCTGTGAATCAACTGCATGTACCCGCAAGCAGCATGAAGTGTCAATTTGCAGACAAGAGATTGTACCGTGCAATACATCCAAGCTGTCTAGTCCACTTTCAAATGCAGCTTTGCAAAGCAGGCAGGGGGGGGGGTGGTTGCAGTACCTGTCCCCCAGGCTAGTGTCCACCAGGGTGTAAACAGCCTTCTGCAGGCCCTCTACAGCATCACTCATCTGCCCCTGTTGTATCAAGGCCTTGAAGTCATCCACGGGGCTTTGTGTGGACACACTGTCAACACGAGAGCTGGCCGCCTCACCAATCCTGAACTCAGCCTCGGGATCGCCTAACAGCTCAGGAGCTGCAGCTGCATCTACATCACCTGCATCTGGCAGTGCCTGCAACAAACAAAGTGAACCACATTGTTACACAGCCTGAATCACAACATTAGAGGCAAGACTTGTTTGTCAAGCTCGAGGACAGTGCTACACAACAATTGAGTCAAGACTGTAGATTTGGCTGCCATAGCAGCAATTACTGATGCTTGCAACATCTGACTGGAATGATAAACTCAAGTAATGCCACATGATGACATACCTGTTGCTGGACAGAAAACTGCTCTGAGAGCTGACTCAAGGCAGCCTGTGCCTGGTCCTTATGCCCAAAGGGGCAGCTGAGGGTGTGCTGCACTTGCAAGTCTTGAGCAGGCAGCTGAGCATCTGGGTCTAATGCACGAGCTGCCATGAAGGCGAAGAAGCGATGCAGTGCAGGGTTAGCTGTTGTCTCTGGCTTTAGATGCTCAGCACCATCTGCAGAAGTACAAGCTAGGTTTGCAGTAACTGACTAGTCATGCTGTGACTCATGCAGAGACAGACAGGGTTGAGCGCAGCAACATCACACACTTCAGAAGCTCCAGCCTGTCTGCCAACGCACAGATGGATTGGATTACATGCAAGATAAGCAGAAGAAAACTTCAGGCTTCATATGTTTGTAAAATGACAAATTGTTTGCAACTCAAGTGAGGCTGTGCATCAACATATGGCTCCAGGCACAATGAGTCATGATGTTTAAGTTTACACGTCTTGTGCAATCAGTCACCACGCAATCAGTGTGACACGACAGGCAACGTTTGCATGTATGTACTAAGACAAGCCTGCATTGCGTGAGGGCAGCCTTGGCCATGCTATGCACCCAGTCCTGCTGCAATGGGCCCAGTGGTTTTGCCGTGATACCCTTTGAGCAATGCCAACGACAATCCTGCAGATGATTATAGATGATCATAATGTTAGATGCAGCAAGGCAGGCTTACAACGAGACAAATTTGCCCAACTGTACCATGAGATACCACATGGACAGTAAACCAATAGGCTATGGGGCACCCCAATGGAACACACCAATGCATATGATTGTGTGCTGAGTCGGCATCTGTGCACATTAGCAGCAGCTGCAGCAAGCATCAGAGCCAGCCTAGCAGCAAGAGGGCACCAGACCTTGAGCAAGATCAAGAGCGTCTACCAGATTCTCAGCTGCTCTCAACTGATCTTGAGTGGGTTGCAGCTCTTCTCTTGCATTGAAGGCAGCAAACTTGTAGCTGCGCACATCCTCTGCAAAGCAGGACAGCGTCAGGCAACACATCCTGAAGCCGCTGCTTGTCATGCCATGTGCAAACATGCACTCAGGGTAGGATGTGCTGCATTGGCTTGTCATCAGCTGCAGAGGCACAACCATGCCGACAATCAGAGCCAGACTAGTAGAGCTGAGTGATGTTTACCACATTTATGGTAGAGCAGCACCCAAGCAAGATCCTAATGCAACAATACAATAATGCAACAATACAACAATGCAAACTCTGCATGGGCCAATAGCAGCTTCAGGGCAAAGTCACAAAACCTGTGCAAGGCACTCAGGTATGATACGGCTGCGACCAATAGGCAGCAGCTAGAGCTCACCTGTAAAAGGCAAGTTGTTCAGCACAAGACAATCTGGCCTTTCAGCGCCTCCTAACAGCGGAGTGGCACATCCCACAAACACTGCTTGGTTGGCTCTAGGCACAAAACGAATGATGCACGCCTTCTGCATCCTGTGAAGGGCCCTGGCTAAGGCAGACATAGCTACATGTGCTCTGGGATTCTCTTTTTCTGGAGCCACCAGCCAGCTGTCCTGCAGACATGGTAAGTACACAATATGCTATTTCTGCTGGTAAATCGTGTGCCAGCAAATGCAGCAGCCAGCATGGACCTGAAGCAATAGACTGCTAATGAACCCTAAAGGAACTTTGGAGCAGTGGCCGTACACAAGTGATGGAAGGCTTGATTTGAGGGCTAATACTGCAAGGCATTGGGCAATGACAAGCTGGTGATCCAGGTGACAGCTGCTTGCTGTAAATTGTCTGCCCAGGTGAGGCTGCCTGGGTATCTTTACATCTTAAGTAGTAGCAAACTGAAACCAGGCAGTGCTACATGTGCCAAAAGACTGCTTTGAAGGACAGTGAAAATTCAGTTAGACTGGGTTTGCGTGTATGCTGCAAAGGGAAGGCAGTCTCTGGCTCGTGCAGCAGAATGTGCAGCTCAAAAGCAGAACAAGTATAGATAAATTTAGCATGATTGCGCGCTGCAAAAGCAGGAAGAGCCTAATCAGCACAAACTTGTGTGCGCACAGCACATTGGACACACATTGGACACACTGACAGCAGCAGCATTTCAGTGTGCTGGCACAGAAAATGCCCACATGCACATTGTCATATTGGTCTCCGCCGCACCTGGTACTCAGACAGACTGCTGCGAGGATAGGTGTGCAGTGGGGCCATTCATGTTGGATTTGATTGCCTGTTTTTGCAGTCTGAATTGGCTGAAGCTGAGGAACGAACAGAAAAGAAGCTGGTAGACAAGATAGCACCTTCATATACATGTGGCGGGGTATCTGGTGCAAGCTGACAAAACCAATAGCTTGCATGTCCTTCTCTGGCAAGTATTTGAGATGATTGTCCTCCTCACTGGAAATTGGAACTGTCTGCTTACCATACTGCATGGCAGACAGGCAATATGTCAGCAATCCATGACGAAAGCAAAGGCCATGCAGTTAGCTCTGGCTCCTCCAGTAAGCAGGGCTGCTTGCCATCTTCTGGCATACTGTCCACAAGTTGCAACATATTCAGAGCTTGTCTATTGCATTACAATAGCCATCCTATTGCAATGTGAACCCTGATGTTTACCCCAAGGCTGAAGTGTGGGAGTGCGCAGGCAAGTGGGTATTGTACCAAATCTCTGGAGCATGTTATCGACAAGGACAACACTGCATGCTCACATGACTCTTTGAGGCAGTGATCCAAGACAAGCTGAGACACGCTACAATTTTCTGTATGCTGCGTATTCACTTCAAAAGCCAGTCTCCGTGCAGATGCAGCTGCCCCACATAGGCTCTCTCATGCCCATCACACTTTACCTTGTAAGCTTTGACCTTGTCTTCTGGAGGCACTACTTCATCAGGGTTGCTGACAGCTCTGAACTCGGTGTCCAGGCTAACAGTGTGGGTGGCATCATCTGACCTGCTCCTATCTGAATACTTGGAGGTGGAAGGGAACTTCTCTGCAGAGCTCTTCTTTGTCACCTGATTAGTCAGCACACCATCTCAGCCCTGATGTCTGCTCTCATCTGTGCCATCCACATGTGATGCGGACAGGGATCATCCCAGCACAGCAGCAAATGCTACATGCAACAAGTGAGCTGTGCTTCTGTCCTGAGTGGGTTTGGGTTGTGAATGAGGACCTTTGCTAGCAGCATTGTATAGCAGCAAGGCGAAGCAAAGCTTTGCGTAGCAGCAAGTTATATGCATAGCATTTGGCTTGCTGACCATGCTACACAAAACAGAACACTTAGCTGCCAGCATTGCAAATCAGAAGATGGCATGTCACCTGACAATTAGACATTGCTTGGGTGTGTGAAAGGTGCACTCATGAGATGCTGCAGCTGAAAAGCCATGCAGCCGGCACTACCTTGACTTTGATGGTCATTGTGTCTGCAATACGGAATGGCCCTGAGTAGTAGGCAGTTGCGGAGTACTCCTTTGACTTGAAGGCTCCCAACAGGTCCAGTGGGTCTCCGACATGTCGAATGTTGTGGGTCACACCCCCCAAAATTCTGTTCAGCAGCTCGAAGTTGGCCTTCTTGGCTGCTGCAAACTGACTGTCATACTGAGGCACATCAACTGAGATGACCTGCAAGTTTAGGTGCAAAGGATGACAACCTTTCAGCTGCTGCTTCTCCAGCACATTCATTTGCTTTGAACATTACGTAGGCTGTCTGACCCAAATTTGCAAGGAAGTTGTGCAGACATGCTTCAATGTGGCAGCTGGCTTATTTTCAAACTGGTTGTTGGTGCATGGTGATTGAGTGCCAAAGCCAATATTTGGAATGAACTCAGATGGGAGGGGATGTTTGTCAATGCATGACAGAGATGTCAAGTGTGCACAACATACCTCCATGCGAACCCCCTTGTCTTGCATGCGCTCCACCAGGATTGAACCAAATGTGTCATCCGGATCTTCCTTTGCAGCGTCCAGAAAATTTGAAATAAGCACGATCCTCTTTACAACATTAGCCTTGCCCAGGTCTGGCCTGTCATTGACTGTCCTGTGTAGTCTGTCCACTGCAACCGTCAAAGCATCCACAAAGTCGCTTGAGCCTGATCCCTGCCAGTACGAGACAGCGCTGAGGCAACAATGTTGTGCAGCTTGAGATGGCTGCTGACAGAGTGGAGCAGACTTGCAAGGTGTTGGATTACTGTTGCAAGCCCCATACTGCTGCTTGGTGTCCAGCTGCTGTGCATTAGCTTATTGTCAAGGAACACCTCAGCTACCTGTTCTGGGGATAACACTGAAGAGAGGAAAGAAGTGTCTGGGAATTTCAGCTCTTGCTCAACAGTGATGTTCATGTATTGGTCCTCTCCCATTTCGTCATTCAGTGGGTTGTTAGTTTCTGCAGATCAGCCACACTTAGTATCAGTGCCGTTTATGCAACGCCTCATTTAGGTCAACGACAGTGATCATATCTGCGTTGTAGGTGGCAGAATGCGCTTACGCACACAATCGGCACCAGAATCACACCTGTCGTGCCGTAGTAGACAACCTCAACTTCGTGAGTGGGTCTGTTCAGCATCTGCGACAGAGGCGCAACGTGCTAAAAGGGTGTTCGCGGACGAACAGCAGACAGACCAAGGTGGCAGCTGAGGCAGCAGACCTTCGACTGCAGAAAGCCGCATATCGCCTTTCCAGCGAATTGGCGGATGGGGCTCATTAGCGGGCCAACATCAAGCAGAACAACAGCAATCTCCTGCAGCAGGCACGCAATGTCGTCAGGCTGGCGACCAGTTGCTGGCCAGCCGAGGACGCATAGCGAATCCGATGCACCACCTTATTGCGAGCCATGACCCGAATGCTGTCGCAGAATTCAACAGGAAGATATCGTTCCGTGTTGGTCAACAGGCAGGCATTTCATCGACATTCATGACATGCTATGCGTGATGAGCTGAGACCTTATACGTGCACATACATACATGCGGATGGCCCGTCATATGATGCTTGCTGATTTCTCGTGCTGAGTAATCAAGCAGCCCTGCCACGTTTCGCTGGCCTGGCTATGACCTGTGCGGGCTCCTGCTAGGCTATCTTGCTATCGAAGTCAACAAGCGTTGCATACATGCAGAGGCATAGCATAGCCTTGTTTGCGGCCATTCTTCGGTCCAGCGGTAGCGCAGTTGGCAGCGGAGCCATGCACAGCTTTCGAGCACTGCACACGCTGCCTTCCTTGGCGTCATGGGCGAATTCACAGCAACCTATGCTGGTGCAAAAGCTATGTGCAGAAGCAGTGCGTGCACAGCTCATGCAGGCACCGTGTGCGGTCAATATCAACAGAGGGTTTGCAGCTCAGGCGCATGTTAGACCCCAGGTTAGGGGCCAGCAGCCAAGACAGCGGAAAATAGACCCTAGTGGCACCCAGGGGCTCTACCTTGTTGCCTTCACAGTGGCTATGATTGGGGTGACATATGCTTCTGTCCCCCTGTATCGGATGTTCTGTCAGGCCACTGGCTATGGAGGCACCGTACAGCAAGGCTCAACAGGTACGCTTTGCCCTCAACCAGATGCACTGCTGAAGCCTACATTGCTCTGTCTACAAAGGGAGATCCATGCAGAAAACTGCGCCGCTGCCTGTCAGAAGCATGAATGTGTTGAACAAGCTGCAGACAGTCTGACAAATCAATGCTAATGCAGTTGAGGATAAGCTGAAGCAGCGAGAGCTTGTGCACAACGCTGAGCTGGAGGCAGCAGCTGCAGCAAGGGACCTGACGGTCTTCTTCAATGCTGATGTGTCTGATAGCCTGCCCTGGAAGTTCACACCTACACAGCGCAGTGTCAGCATCAAACCTGGAGAAAGTACTTTGGCATTCTACACTGCACAGAATCTCAGTGACAAATCCATCACTGGAGTGTCTACCTACAATGTGACCCCACAACAAGCTGGTGTGTACTTCAACAAGATTCAGTGTTTCTGTTTTGAGGAGCAGAAGCTGCGGCCTGGTGAAAAGATTGACATGCCAGTGTTCTTTTATGTTGACCCAGAGTTTGCTACAGACCCGAAGTTGAGAAGCTTCAATCAGTTGACATTGTCATACACATTTTTCAAGGTCAATGAGGAAGATGCAGAGGAAGATGATGATGCACCTGCTGAACAAGCTGCTGCCTAAATTCCCATATTTGTTCTCTGACTCCTTTTTTTCTGGGTCCAGCACTCTCTATAGATCTGTTACCAATGGCTCAGACGCTGTTGCCAGGGCAAAATCCACTGCAATGCTGAGGGTGAATCCAGGCAGAAAAAACTTTACAAGTCGAAGCCTAAGAGCACATTTCCTGATCTTTTGCAGGTGCACCTCAAGGTTATTTGCTCGTCTGCGTGGTCCAAAATAGACTGCTCGTTGCATGCATGGACTCTCAGTGGCCAACTTTCTTGACACTTCGTGCTCTCCTAGGAGGGCTTGGAGCAAAGACATATGTACATGCATGTTCAGTATGAGGTTTCAACTGTGCACGTTACACCATGCCATGCACCTTGTGATTGGCAAAGCACATCGCAGCTAACCTTACACAAAAGCAGGGCTTCATGTGACACACGAGCGCCACCACAACTCGACTGGTGCAAGCAGTGACATGTTATGTCCTAGCAGGTCTATGCACCGATTAAATCTTCATAGCACCACTTGCAATGCATGACATGTTTGCAGACAAGGATTGTTCACTCTGTCCCAAGCACATACGTACTTCCTGACGCAGCATCCCGTAACTGCGCCGGCACTCTGCTGCCACTGCTGTAAAGAACATATATCTAGCGCATACTGCATTACATTTGGAACCAGGTCATCTTTGATTTTGCTCCCGCTTGAGCCCGTTTTGATACTGGATAACAAATAGAGCTGAAGCTCCAAACAAGCAACCCCAGAATATAGCCAGCCCAATCAAGTTCTGCACACCACAATGCACAATTTGGTGTGGTCCAAACAAACTGCAGTAATGTTTGATCATGCTCAGAACAGAACTCTTGAAAGACTTAGTGGCATTGGCCCATCAAGGTGAACACCTGCCTGACCATAATTCTGGCACAGAGCAACACACTTTTGACAGATGAAAGCAGAGCAGTGAGCCCCAATTGCCAGCAGGCCAAATGCAAACTGATATGCCTCTCACAGGACTATGCAGACAGTGATGCTGCAGTATGTATCTGCAGAATGTGGACACATTGTGTACACAGAGCAAACTTGTGCAACAGTTTAGCCTTCAGACAAGGCAATGTACTGATTTCCTGTGTATGCTTATCAGCATACGGACGGTACCTCTTTGTATAGGCAGAAGGCTGTGCCAGCCACACCAGCGCCGCCCACTCCAATAATGGCAACTGTGAGTGTTGCTATTCTTGCAAAAGGGTCTACATTGGCAGGGGCGCCTGTTGTCTGGTCTGGAGCTGAGAATGGATCTGCAACCAAAAACATGCTTGCAAAATGCCGATGAAATGCATCATGCCACCCTGTGCCAAAGTAACAGAAACTCACTGTAACCATCTTTGGACTCTGCATGATGTACTCTCAGCAGTACATCATTGTTGTGTGGATGTAAAGGTACCAACCTGAAGGGTCCTGCCCTTGGATGTATGACTTGGGCTGAAGAGCGTAAACATTGTTTCTTTCTGCTGAAGAATCCGCGCCGCCTCGAGTGCTTTGGTAAGCCCTGCTGCTGGCAGCTGCCCCCACATCAACATAGATTGCATCTTGCGTCAGCTTCACTGGGTAGATGTCCAGCGGCCGACACGTGTCCTGGGGTGTCAGCAGACGCAAGACAAAGTTGTTTGGGTACCTGCATTACGCATTGGGTAAGCCCATGCAGGCTGAAGTCACAGTGCATTGACAGTTAGGTGTGGGTACATGACTGTAAATTGCAAATCACAATGGCAAACATTGCTGCATGTGGGCATTGCCTGGCAGCACGCAGTGCTCACGAACAACATCACAACTGGGTGAGGTTTCAACCGAGCTGGACCCACCATGTGAGGATTTCCCCTGTTTTGAGAGAGAACACTGACTTGGTAGATGGGCACTCGATACCGTAGTCCTGCATGTGCATGCTGCAGTCAATTGGTGCAAGGCAATCATTACTTTGTGTCAAGTCCTTGGCAGCTGCTGTCAAGTGGATCCCTTGAGATAACGCGGTGATGGCATGAGGCAAAACATGCTGAAATGCTTGGTGTCAACATTTTACTGCATCAAACCAGGCAGTGCCGCATAAGGTTGTTGCTGCATTGCTTAACACTTGAGCCTGCCATTGTGCTTGTTCAAGGTTTGCATGAAAGCTTGTTGCAGAGGGTATTGATCAGTCTGCCCCTCACCTGCGTAAACTTTGCTGTGATAAAACCTTCGCTGTAGGCACCTTCTGCGGGAGACCTGTTAAGCAGTGTGCCAGTCAGCAAGAAGCATCAAGGGGTATGTGCGTGCTCCTATGTTGACATCTGTACCTTGCTTCTATGGCATAAAGCTCATTTCTGTACCAGAACAGCAAAACGCCAATGCCCTGAACTTTAACTTCCTTTCTGGCTCCTGTGCAGCAGATACAGCCTCTTCAGGTGTTAGATTGATCAAGATGATCAAGACCAATGCTCCTCAAGGAATAAGGGGTGTAGGGCAACCCTGACAGGGATGTCAGCATGCGATGACTGGCTCTCCAAAAGAAAATTTATCACAGGCACTTTGAGCAAGCCAGAGGCTCACCTTTGACTAGGTCTTCTGGTTTCATGACAGGGATAAAGTTACCTTCAACTGGTGCTGCTGCTCCACGCTGACCTTTGGTGTCCGCTGTACGTCACATTCAGAGGTAAGCTCCACCTAACAAGCCTAGGAAACCACACACAAAAAAGGAACTGGAAAAGTACCTGCAGGTTCTGCTGCTGCCTGCACGTTTCGCTTGCTATGCTTTCGCGCATTACGTAGCTGTGCTTGTTGCTGGCGTGGTGTGTATTTCTTGCTGTAAGCACGTTGAAAAGTGCAGCAAGGATGCCCACGCTGAGTGCTGACAGTCTGGTGCACCAGGTGAGCAGCACTTGTGCTGTGGGTGGACATAGCAGCCACACTTGTACAATGGACCTGACTCATCAACGCTTGCACCGAGATGTGAGCGCAGCTGGAGGTGAGCTAGGAAGCAAGGATGCCGAGGCCGAGGTTTGACTGACTACAATCCACGTGACTTCAGAAAATCTGGTCGCTTATGACTTCGGCTGATCGCCTGTTGATCTCAATATGTACTAAGCCGCAGCCGCTGCAACAGCTGGGATCAGCAACCGTATCTGCCCATACGTTCCGTATTGTGCGCACCAAGGCTGCCAGTAGTGTCGGCCACTTTAGGTCAGCATCGACAAGAGTGCAACTGCGGAACCCCGTTTGCCACGACAGCGCACATCTGCCGTCGTGGCGAGATCTTGCTGTCTTTTTCTTTTCCAGCACAAAATTTGCCGACTCACCCAGCCAGGCATCTTGTCGACGTTTAAGCTCCAGCTGTACTGTCCTCAGCTGCACAGCGCAAGGTTCCGGCTGGACGTAGCAGGTTCAGCTAACAACGTGATTCAGTAGATTACACAGCACGCCCATCTCGGGTAGCGAACTGCGTTTGCCTTCTACAGCCAGGCAGCTTTCAGGGCAGGAAAAGGCCCCTTCCCTGGGTGACCAGGCCTAAAATTGTACCAGCATCCATCAGACTTGCAGGGTGGGGAACGGATGTAAAACTCGTTTATTCAGAGAAGACACTTGCTAAAGTTGGCGTTCACACACGTGAAACAGCTTTGACTTGAGAATTGTCAGGCAACAATGGAGCCTGAAGAAGAAGTAGTGTCAATCAGGTGAGCTTCATTGTCCCCATTGCCTCAGCGCATCAAGCTTGTCTCCTGCATATGACTACACATGCTGCAATTGCATTTCTGACAGCCAGGCTGGCAAGTTTCTTGACTCTGTTGCGTAGCCTTGTGTGGCAATCACTGCTGGCTCAGGAAGTCTTGAGGTGCTGCAGCCATGCACACAGCAGCCAAGCATTCCTATGCTGTGCAGACTTGTATATGGAGCTGACAATGACATGGAGAGGGAAGTGCGCATCAGCTGCCCAGACGCAACTGGTCTTGGCTGTGATGTCACCCGAATGCTGCTGGACTTTGGCTTGAGAATAGTCCATGGAGACATGTCAACAGATGGCAAATGGTGCTTTCTTATTTTCAGAGTAAGCAGTCTCTTTGTGATCTTGTGCAGAAGCATTCATATTTCACCATCACTTACAAGTGTTTGGTTTCACCCAACTGAGGTGCACATGAACCTGGCGGACTGCTGTCCTTCTGCCTGATGTCAGATCTACTTTGTGGAAAGCACATTGCCAGGCTATGTTCATAAGCATCATTCACCCAGTCTGCTGTACGAAGTGCTGTGAAACATCCCTAGGCTGGCAGCTGTGGCATGCACACCTGCACAGCAAGTACTGATACAATGCAACTGCCAAAAGCTCATCTCATGTCTAAGTTACACATCACGAATCTTCACATACGCCATATTTTCAGAGCATGTCAGCTCTTTTGTGTTGTCCCTGGCCTTCCTACTACCTTTCTGGTTGAGATTAGGCAGCAAGCTCAATCTTGTACTCCGGAACATGATTGCTGGCGTTACATGCATATTGCCATGTTGCATGCAGCCTTCCCCTCAGGACTTGCTGTGTAGCTGCCCATGCATTGCTTGCTGCTGTTGTTGCCGTCAGTGTTGCTGCAACCATAGCCGTTGCGTTGACTGCTGTAGTCTTACTCTGCAGGTAGCTCTTTGCTGTAGCGTGCCAGCTCACTGGCTGCTACTAAAGAGCAGATTGGAGAAGATCTGCCCACGAAGTCAGGGAGCGCAAGCCTTGTGGCGCTGGAACAGCCGGGGCTCAGAGCCCTTGCAGCACCCCTTCCTGTTACAAGTCACCTCTTACAACCGGGAGGGTGTTCTGCATGGTGTGTGACCAGCATAGCCTGTTGGAGCAAGCACCTAAAACCATCTTGCACATGAGTCATCTCTTGCCACATGTCTCTGCATAACTGCTGCATCTTGGCGGTGCATTTCGTCATGTTTACAGGATGCTTCTGCTGATGCTTGCTGGCGAAGTGTTGGACAGGGGTGTGGCTAACAGATTGACTAACCATCTCTGCTTGAGCACATGTTGCAAAGGCACATGAGTGCAACTTAAGGTGTTGTACATTGGGAAAGACTGAGGTTGCTATGCTGTCCAGCCTCTCTTGAACAGCTCTCAGCATAATTACATCACACTCTAGCAGCACTGTACACTTGCAAACAACATCAGCAGGCTGCAGTGCTCAGCACAACTGTACCTGTACAGTCCACGACATATCCAGTCTTTGTGTTCACAACAAAGCTTTGGCAATTTCATGGTGTGTACGTGCAGACTTGATGCATGTGCTTTGGGAGGCAGATGTTGCAGTCTTCAAGGCACACATCACCACCGGGCCCAGCGACAAAGTTCTTGACCTCTTTTGGATCTATGACAACAAGAAGGAGCTTCCTGAGAACCACCGGTGAGTCACACGGTCAACTTGTCGCAAGCACTACTCAGCACCTGCAGAGCAAGTCGTTTTACTGAGAGCAGGAGTATCTTTCAGCTCAGCTTTGCGCAGCAGAAGCAGTCATTGACAGCATATCTGATATCACAGAGCCTCTGGTCTTGGGGTTCACCTTCACCTAAAAGTGCACTGCGTCGCCCTGTCTGGCTATATCAGTCATTTTACATTTCCTGTCTTTAGGACTCATCAGGGGAGTCAACAGACGATAACTATGAAAACAACATGCACTAAGCACTAAATGTTTAAGGCGTTCGACACCTGCCTTCAGTGCAAATCTATGGGACATAGTACAAAGATGTCTGGCTGTTGCAGGGTGTTGCAGATCTGCGATCTGGTGCGGGATTGTGTGGGCCAGCCTGATGCAGACTGCAGCATCAATCCTGCCCCTCCAGATTCCTGTGCTGAGGATTCGACCTCCACCATACTGAAGCGCTGTGCATGCAAGGATGCAAAGCCAGCAGCTTCCCTGCGCAAGATCATGTCACATAGGAAGTCCAGCAACAGCGTGCAGAGCGATCTGAGCTCCTGGCAAGGCAGTCAGAGCGAGGAGTATGGAGGACTTGAGGATGTCCAGGTCAGAACCAATCAACTACCATCGTTGAGGCAAAGATCAAGTCCTGTCATTCTAAGAAGAGACCACAACACAATGACAGGATCATACAGAACGAATCGACTACCTGTGTTGAGGCAAACATCAAGTCCATAGCTAGAGTAGCTTTCATGCAAAGGCACACTGCTGCGCCTCAGCTTAAGACACAGCTACCAGGAATCCTCTGAAATCTGGAATGTGGTGTCAGCATGCTTGATGTCATACTGCCCACAAACTGTCTACTATGGCCTTGGCCTTCATCTGCTTGCCACGATAGCCAGGTCATGGTCAGCTGTGTGCACCTTGTGATGCATATCTCATGCAGACTCACTCTGGTGCAGGTGACGATAGACAACAGCACCACCTCGGCCTATTCCCTGATCAACATTGTATGTAGAGACCGCAAGGGTCTTGTCTACGATGTTATGCGCACGGTGAAGGACATCCACATCCGGGTTGCATATGGCAAGGTGCATGTGCGCCAGGATTACATGTGTGAAGCTGACCTCTTTGTACAGGAGGTTGACGGCCAGCAAATCACAGACCAGTAAGTAGATAGTTTTCCCCCTGCTGGCTGCTGGGTTTCACCTGATGTGCGGCAGATCATGTACCAACTCGAATGTTGTGGGATGTGATCAGTTTATGCTGTTTGCTGATGGCTGCTGGCCCATGTGCAGTGTTGCGGATCATGACTAGCCCTTGAGGTCTGCCAATGTCTTTGCGTCACCCTTTGTGTGCGCTTGTGAAATTGCTTCTGAGACATTGGTTTTGCTTTTGAAATGCTGCTTTGTGGGGACTCCTGTGCACTTTGTGATCCCTGGTGAGCATCCACATGCGCAGCTCATTGCTGCAAAGCTGGCCCAGCACCTTCTCTGACACAGGTGCACATACTTTATCACGAATTCGGTTGAGACGCATGGCAGCAGTCTTGAGCTCAGTTAGCTGTACTGTCATGCTCAGGGAAGCACAGGAAGAGTTGATTGAGCGTGTGAAGCAAGCTGCAGCTCTGCCAGTTGTCATCTCCATCAAAGATGTGTATGATGAGACGTGCACAGAGCTGCTAGTACTGGCCAATCTGGACAGCGGAGCCCGGGGTCGGCCCAGAGTCACGTATGATGTCACAGCTGCTTTGAATGCCATGCAACTCTGCGTCTTCATGGCAGATGTGTACATCGAGTCCCCTGTCGGTGATACAGAGCAACGGCCGCAGGAACTGCATCGCTTCCTGGTGCATTGTATAGATGGCTGTCGCCTTGGCTCATCTCAAGAAAAGAGGTGAGGACTGTGGTCATCTGCAAAGTTTGCACAATAAACAGCAAAGTTTGATGTTGACTTTTGTTGCATGGGCTGCTGCATGATTGAGTGATAGCCAAAGCTTGGTGTGTCTTGCTGTGTGCCTGGCTTTCATCCAAAACCTTCGTTTGTGTAATTGTGTGATGCACGCTTGCCTGAGAGCGTATAGGTCAGCACTAGCGCTACTTCTGTCAGGTAATGCTGGTGAGCTGTTGTGCAGGTCAATGTATGAGTGTGTGCATGCATCCCTGACTGGCAGTGAGTTGGTGTCCACACCATTCCCTGCTCAGCCTTCCCAGCCGGCAAAGCCGGTAAAAGAGCAGCCTGCCCCATCTCAAAAATCAGTGGCACGCCAGTTCCGGCATTGGAAGTGGTGATGACCACTCTTCTACAGATGCTACATTCCTTTGCAGCCTCGACTCTTCCAAAAAAAACATGGGTTCCCATTCATTTATGCTGTCTAGGATACAGTATTTTCTCTGCTCTGCGGATGCTTTGCCCTGCATAAGCTGTTGTGCATGAATGCCAATTGGCAGTCAGGAATGCAAAGCTTTGACTTGCAGTTGCAGAGCATAGCTACAGATCTGGTGTGTCATTCAGTGCAATTGTTGCTCTGTACATTATGTCAACATGAAAATCAGCATGTCACTTTGAGTAAGTGATTTACCTCTAGTTAGGCTCTCTTGCTTCCCCACACCGTCTTTGCATTATTTGTCTGTATTTTTGAGCCCAGGGTGGCCATGTTGGCACGTTTGATGTGTGCAAGTGTGATTTGGATAGATTCATGCAAGTGAGGAATTGTCATGCATGACTATTGCTGGACAGAATGGTGTTTGGTCATGTGCATCACTCATGTGGATCACGCTGTATCCATTTTACCATTGTATGCATGCTGGGATGTACAGGATGTGCACACCTGCGTAAGCCAAACAAGTGCAAGCAGATTCATGAGTCATACAACGTGCTGTGAGGAGTGTTGAAATCCAGATGAAGGCTCGTAAAGCTAGAGTGACAAGGCGAACGGGACGAGTGCAAAACACCTGTGGTACCAGTCTGGCAGGTCAAGCATGCAACACTATGATGGCTGAGTATTGAGCGTCCAAATGCCAGATAACGCCGTGAAGGTAAAAAGTACGCACTGCCTCGAGATCGCTGCTGCTACCGACCTCTTATACCCAGGTGCTGACTTGTACCCAGATGCTCGCAGCCGCAGTAAGTACCGCTGGTCCCCACCAGATTGGGTATTGCCTCCCGTCATGCAATACCATAGTCCGCAGATCAGTATTGCTTTGGCGCCCTCCAGAGCCCAGCATCCGAAAGAGTGCCAAATCGCGTCAGGCTTCAATTGCACGCAACAATCAATCTGCACGTGGTTCGTTTTTACTTTAGTCATCACGCCCTGCTCAGTCATCGGAGTACCGGTTCGCGCCGCAAACGACATGAGACAACACAGGCTTGAATTTACCGACACACCTGAACGTCTCGCACCCTTGATGCGCGTACATGTTAAGGCAAAGACACTGCTTGCGCGTGCATGCGGCCAGAGGGTGCGCTGTCGCCGGTTGCATACTGATTGAGCCATGCATCATCCCCTCGTGAAAGATTGTCAGCATCAGCAACTGCACGGGATGCGTGACCATTAGCGATTTCAGCACTGCGCACACCATGAACCTTTTCGACGCTTCGAGGCGCTTCGTCGTCACTGTTTACTACTTGTCGTTATTGGGCTGCACCTGGCTTGCTATAACTGAGGCTCAGGTGTGCGGACTGTTGTCAACACAGCCCAGTTTGCATTCCTTCCATTTCTGGACTGCGCATATGCCAACATATGCTGCTGCTGGCCTTGCCGGCCCCACGTGCAATCTGCATATGAGGGCACAAGGCTCCAGGCAGCCTGCTGCAGTGTCCTCTTTGCTGATAACAAGCTGTTTGCAGGTATATGCTACGGACATAGAAATTGAACGGTTTGGGGCTCGCAGCTTACTACAGAGCAGTCCTAGTTCTTGCAATAATAGTACGCTGCAAGCAATTGCAATGTGTACTGGTCTACACATTGTCTGCCATGTTTGGGGGAAGCTTGAAACGACATGCAGAGCATGTTGTGATTTGCTATTACTGTCATGACTTGTCTTGGTTTGGTGCTTCACTGTTCTGCTTTATCAGCACGTGTGTAACACTAACAGCCAACCTTGACCTGTCGGACAAGAGCCTATCTGGAACATGTGTAATGCAGGCTGTACTGCGGTTCTTGTTGAGACAAGCCCGAACGTGTATGCCCAACACTGCTCTTGCCCCCCACCCCCGCCTATTTCACCCCCACCGCCATCACCACCTCCATC